>Ga0116227_10015143_pt1 | contig 11495 bp, 11 predicted proteins | sample S1TSphgellanicum_FD_89693 | JGI IMG/M metagenome (GOLD analysis project Ga0116227, IMG submission 89693) | Host-associated microbial communities from peat moss isolated from Minnesota, USA - S1T2_Fb - Sphagnum magellanicum MG | ecosystem: Host-associated > Plants > Peat moss > Unclassified... | reverse complement strand
TCTGTGTGGCCATATTGCCCTCCTCAGCCTTGCGGCCCGTTGATGCTGACGGGGGGCAGCGGGTAGGCCACGCCGGGCCGCCCGACCCAGTCGGCGAAGTCCGCGCGCGCACCGGGGAATCCGATCATCTTCCAGGCCGCGGCGTTCTTGTTGCCGCCATGGATCGGGTCGCTCAGGTAGCCCTCCTTGGTGTTCTGCAGCAGGAAGCCGAAGAAGGTCTTGGCCGAAACGCTGTCGAATGCCACATCGCCGGACTCCAGGCCCTTGAGTACCTGGTCCTGCTGCCCGGCGTCGAGCTGGGCGAAGGCCTTGCCGTCGAAGGTCTTCTTGCAGTGGGCGTCGCAAGCCTCGATGCCGGCGCGGTATACGTCGCGCGGCGGCAGCTTGCCCTGGTAGCCGAACTCGGGCGGGGACTCGACGAAGGGTCCCTGCATGTACCAGATGGCGGCGTGGCCGAAGGCGGCATCCATCTGGCGGTCGATGAACTCGGGCACGCCGGCCTCGATGGCGCCCGGGCCGGTGTCGTCGGCCGGGATCAGGCGCGCTACGGCGGCCTGGATGAAGGCCCACTCCGGCGCGCTGAAGAAGGCGGGGGAGTAGGGCGTGGCAGGCGAAGAGGACGGACCTGCCCCCGTGGGCGGAGGGGCTGCGGAAGCGGTGGGAGTGTCCTGGGTACGGCCGGCGCTGCTCAGCGCGGCGACCGGCACGATGGCAATCGATTGGCGCAGGAACCCGCGCCGGGCGTTGTCGTGGGGCATGACCGTTCCTTGTGGACGGCGTGGGGGCCGTCTGTTATGGCTGCGAGAAACCACAGCCATCGTAGGGAATGGAACGGCAGGAGGGCTGTGCGCCTTATCCGACAGGGCGTGTCAGCATTTGCCTTCAGCTATGCCGAAATTCTGCACCCTGCATTCAACGCCGCTTGGGCGCTGCCTTGCTGGTCCTGGCCGCCGCGCGGTGCGGGCTGGCCGCTACCTTCCTGACGGCAGCGCCATGGCTGGCGGCGCGCGGCGCAGGCGCCTTGGTGCCGACCGATACCGGCAGGTAGACCACCAACTGCTCGCCGGAGCGGAAGGTGGTGCCGGACTTGACTTCGTTCCAGGTCGCGACATCGGCCGGGGTGACGCGGTAGCGCTGCGCCACCGTGGTGACGGTATCGCGCTTGCGCGCCTTGACCACCGTGCGCCGGGTGACGATCTCGGGTGCCAGTGCCAGCCGGCCGTTGTCGGCCACCTCGACCGCCACGTCCTCCTGGGTCTTGGCCGAGCGCGGCACCACCAGCGCCGAGCCGGCCTTGATCAGCATGCGCGGCGGGATGTTGTTGATCTGGCGCAGGTCGGCCACGCTCATGCCCACGCGCTCCGCCGCCGCGGCCACGCTCATGGTGCTGGGCGCGGTCCAGGCGGTCCAGCTGGCGTACTGGCCGTCGGCGTAGGCGTCCAGGTTGCGGCGGAAGATGGCGGCGTTGTCCCAGGGCAGCAGGATCTGCGGCGTGCCGGCGGCGAAGATCACGGGCTGGTGCAAGGACGGGTTGAGCTCCTTGAAGTCCTTGAGCGCCACGTCGGCCAGCTTGGCGGCCAGCGCCACGTCGATGTCGCGCGTGATCTCCACCGACTGGAAGTACGGGTGGTCCTCGATCAGGGGCAGCTCGGTGTTGAACGCCTCCGGGTGCGCCACGATGTTCTTCACGGCCTGCAGCTTGGGCACGTAGTAGCGCGTCTCGTTGGGCATGGAGATGTCGCTGTAGGTGGTGGGCAGGCCCAGCTTCTCGTTCTTGGCAATGGCGCGGCCCACGCTGCCTTCACCCCAGTTGTAGGCCGCCAGCGCCAGCTGCCAGTCGCCGAACATGCCGTAGAGCTTCTGCAGGTAGTCGAGCGCGGCCCGGGTCGAGGCCAGCACGTCGCGTCGGTCGTCGCGGAACAGGTTCTGCTTGAGCTGGTAGTCGCTCCCCGTGGCCGGCATGAACTGCCACATGCCGGCCGCCTTGGCGCTGGAGACCGCCTGCGGATTGAAGGCGCTCTCGATGAAGGGCAGCAGCGCGAGCTCGGTCGGCATGCCGCGGCGCTCCAGTTCCTCGACGACATGGAACAGGTACTTGCGCGATCGCTCGGTCATGCGCTGCATGTAGTCCGGCCGGGTGGCATACCACTGCTCGCGGTCGCGCACCAGGTCATTGTCCAGGTCGGGCATGGCGAAGCCGCGGCGGATGCGCTCCCACAGGTCGGCCGGCGGCGCGAGCTGGGCCACGTCGTGGGGATGGATCCGGCCTGCGGTGATCGGCTGCAGCGGGCCGCCGGGCACGATCGGCGTTCGGGAGGCGGTGGGCGGCGGGGACGATCCGGTCGAGGATCCCGCAGTCTGGGGGGAAGGGGCGGTGGCACAGCCGGTGAGGAACAGGGCCAGGGTCAGCCAGACGGCGGTAATCAGCTTCATCGGAATTCGTTCTTCCATTGACGCAGGATGGCAAAGGTGCCGGCCTCGTCGTGGGGGGCGGAAGGCGCGTGGCGCTGCGCCGCCTGGGCGACGGCAGCGGTACGGCTTCTCAGAAAGGGGTTGACCTCGCGCTCGAGCGCGATGGTGGAGGGCAGCGTGGGCTGTCCTTCGGCACGCAGGCTTTGGCAGCGTGCGGCGTAGTCGGCCAGCGCCGCGTTGCCGGGTTCCACGGCAAGGGCAAAGGCCAGGTTGGCCAGCGTGTACTCGTGGCCACAGCACACGCGCGTGTCGCCCGGCAGGGCGGCCAGTGCGTCGAGCGAGGCCAGCATCTGCGCCGGCGTTCCTTCGAACAGGCGGCCGCAGCCGCCGGAGAAAAGCGTGTCTCCGCAGAACAGCACCGGCGCGCCGCCTGCATCGGCACACCAGAAAGCAATGTGCCCGGCGGTATGGCCGGGCACATCGAGGACGGTGAAGCGAAGGCCCAGCGCCTCGGCGGTGCCGCCCTGTGACAGGCGGACGGCCGGCTCGGGCACGGCCTCATGGGCCGGTCCATACACCCGCGCCCCGGTGGCCTCGCGCAGTGCCGCAACGCCGCCGGTGTGATCGTGGTGGTGGTGGGTGACTAGAATCGCGTCCAGTTGCAGCCCGCGGGCCTGCAGCGCCTCGAACACCGGCCCGGCTTCGCCCGGGTCGACCACCACGGCCCGCTGCCTTTCGTGCAGCATCCAGATGTAGTTGTCGGAAAGGGCGGGCAGCGGTTCCAAGGTCATGAGCGACGAAATTATAGGTTTGCACCCCTGGTTTTCCACCCCTCCGGGGAGCTACCTGCTGCAATGGGAGCAAGAATGCTTCGATCTGGCAGTGGCAGACCTGTTCGGGTACCACGGCGTGCAACTGGGGCTGCCGCTGCTCGAGGGCCTGCGCGCCAACCGCATGCCGCATCGCTGGCTGGTGGGCACCCGCAGCGAGCCGGAGGCCGGCGAGGCCTTTGCTGCTCCCGCCCTGGTGGCGCAATCCAGTGCATTGCCCTTTGCAGCGGGCAGCCTGGACCTGGTGCTGCTGCCCCACGCGCTGGAGACCAGCACCGACCCGCATGCCACCCTGCGCGAAGTGGAGCGGGTGCTGATGCCCGAGGGCCGCGTGGTCATCTGCGGACTCAATCCGGTGAGCTTCTGGGGCCTGAAGCAGCGCCGGGCGCGGCTGGCCCAGCGCCTGGGCCTGGGCCGGCGCTACCTGCCCGAAGAGGTCGACTTCATCGGCTACTGGCGATTGCGCGACTGGCTGCGCCTGCTGTCGTTCGAGGTGGAGTCGGTACAGTTCGGCTGCTGGCGCCCCGCGGTGCGCAGCCAGCGCTGGCTTGATCGCTACGCCTGGCTGGACCGGGTGGGCGACCGCTGGTGGCCGATCTTCGGGGCCGCCTACTTCGTCGTCGCGGTCAAGCGAGTGCATGGCATGCGCCTGCTGGAGCCGGCCTGGAAGAGCGTGCCCGCGCGCACGGCGGCCAGCCCGGCGTCGGTGGCGAGCCGCGGGCCGATCGCGCCGCCACCATCGCGCTTCTGAAACATTTCTACGAGAGTCTTTCCCTTTGAATCACGTTGATATCTACACCGACGGTGCCTGCAAGGGCAACCCTGGCCCTGGCGGCTGGGGCGTGCTGCTGAAATCCGGCATGACCGAGCGGGAGCTATTCGGCGGCGAGCGCGCCACGACCAACAACCGCATGGAGATGATGGCGGTGATCGAGGGCCTGTCAGCGCTCAAGCGGCCCTGCGATGTCACGCTCTACATCGACAGCCAGTACGTGCTCAAGGGCATCACCGAATGGATCCACGGCTGGAAGGCGCGCGGCTGGCGCACTGCCAGCAAGGAGCCGGTGAAGAACGTCGAGCTGTGGCAGCGCATCGACGCGCTGGTGCAGAACTCGGGCCACAAGATCGAATGGCGCTGGGTGCGGGGCCACAACGGGGATCCGGGCAACGAGCGGGCCGACGCGCTTGCCAACCTGGGCGTTGACGTGGCGCTGGGCCGTATTCCGGCGCCGGCCGCGCCGCAGGACTAACAAGCAGCTTCCAGCGCGCTCAGCTCTTCCAGGGTATTGGCGTTGGCAAAAGCCAGCGGATCGTCTTGTGGCGGCCCGAAGGGCACCCGCACGGCCTCTTGCTGCGCGGCCCATTCCCCGACCTTGCGGCCGCCCTGGGCCAGGTAGTCCGCCAGCGCGGGCGCCAGCCGGGCGGCGATCAGGCAGAACACCGGTTGCAGGCGTGGCGCCGCCGCGGGGGCGGTGCAGGCCGTGACCACGGCCATGCCGCTCGGCTCGGCGGCTGCCAGCCGGGCCACCAGATCCAGCGGGAACCGCGGGCTGTCGCAGGGCACCGTGGCCAGCCAGCCGGTGCGGCATTGCCGCAGCCCTGCCAGCATGCCGGCGAGCGGGCCGGCAAAGTCTGGTGCGGCATCTGCCACCACCGGATAGCCCCAGGCCGCGTAGTCCGCGGTGTTGCGGTTGGCATTGAGCAGCATCTGCCCGGTTTGCGGGGCCAGGCGCTGCAGCGCATGCAGGGCCATTGCCTGGCCGCGAAAGGGCTGCAATCCCTTGTCGATGCCGCCCATGCGGCTGCCGCGACCGCCTGCCAAAACGAGGCCGGTGATGTCGGCCGTGCGAATCGCCGCCATCAGCCGCCGATGTAGCTCATCTCGACGCGCGCATTGGCCGCCGCCGCATCGGGTGGCAGGCTGGCGCGCAGTTCGGAGTAGCGGTCGCCGCGCCCCTGCCAGATGCCGGCGATGGCGGCGGCGATGTCGTCATCCGCCGCGCCGCCCCGCAGCAAGGACCGCAGGTCATGGCCCTGACTGGCGAACAGGCACAGGTAGAGCCGGCCTTCGGTGGAGAGCCGGGCGCGGTTGCAGTCATGGCAGAAAGCCTGGGTCACGCTGCTGATGACGCCGACCTCGCCCAGCGCCGGGTCGTGCCGGCCGTTACGGGCATGGCCCCAGCGCTGCGCGGTCTCGCCGGGCTGGGCCGCCTGCAGCGGCACCAGCGGCAGCTCGGCGCGCAGCCGGGCGATCAGTTCGGCCGAAGGCAGCACTTCGTCCAGCCGCCAGCCGTTGGTGGCGCCGACGTCCATGTACTCGATGAAGCGCAGCACTACGCCGGTACCGCGGAAATGCCGCGCCATCGGCAGGATCTCCTGCTCGTTGGTGCCGCGCTTGACCACCATGTTGACCTTGACCGGCCCGAGGCCGGCCGCCAGCGCGGCATCGATGCCGCGCAGCACCTCGGCCACCGGAAAGTCCGCGTCGTTCATGCGGCGGAACACGGCGTCGTCCAGGCCGTCCAGGCTGACCGTGACCCGCTGCAGGCCGGCATCGCGCAGTGCCTGCGCCTTGCGTGCCAGCAGCGAGCCGTTGGTGGTCAGGGTGAGATCTGCCGGCAGGCCATCGGGCGTGCGCAGCGCGGCCAGTTGTGCGACCAGCCGCTCCAGGTCCTTGCGCAGCAGCGGCTCGCCGCCGGTGAGCCGGATCTTGTGCACGCCCTGTGCCAGGAACAGCCGCGCGAGCCGGCTGATCTCCTCGAAGCTCAGCAGCGCCGCGTGCGGCAGGTAGGGGTAGTCCTTGCCGAACACCTCCTTGGGCATGCAGTAGCTGCATCGGAAGTTGCAGCGGTCGGTCACGCTGATGCGCAGGTCGCGCAGCGGACGGCCGAGCCGGTCATGCAGGTGCTCGCCGGGCGTGCCGCGCGGCAGCACATCCGCGCGGCCGGGGCGCAGGTCCTGCAGGGCGATGGCGTGCACGGTGGAGTGGGGCATGGCCTGATTGTGCCGATATGGGGCAGCGCGTGTCATGGGGCTTGCATTGACCCCGGTGCCGTGCGCCAGAGCCTTGTGGCAGATTGCGGGCCTGGCCTTCAGAAAAGACTTCAAAAGCATGTTAAAAGTCGAAGGTTCGCGGTACGGAGAACAGTTCTGCCGTGCCGCGGGTGCAATCTGTTCCACCCATCCACATGGAGTTTCCTGATGGCCTATACCCTTCCCGCTCTTCCCTATGCCTACGACGCCCTGGAGCCGCACGTCGACGCGCAGACGATGGAGATCCACTACACCAAGCACCATCAGGCGTATATCAACAACTTGACCGCCGCCGTCAAGGACACCCCCTATGACGGCAAGCCGGCCGAGGAACTGCTGGTGGCGCTGGAGTCCCTGCCCGAAGCCATCCGCACCGCGGTGCGCAACAACGGCGGCGGCCACTACAACCACAGCCTGTTCTGGACGGTGATGGCGCCTGCCAAGGGCAGCAAGCCCGAAGGCGACCTGGCCAAGGCCATCGACAGCGACCTGGGCGGCTTCGACGCCTTCAAGGAAGCCTTCACCAAGGCGGCCATCAGCCGCTTCGGCAGCGGCTGGGCCTGGCTCAGCGTGGACAAGAGCGGCAAGCTGGCCGTGGAGAGCAGCGCCAACCAGGACAGCCCGCTGGTGCAGGGCGTGGGCTCCGGCAACACGCCGATCCTGGGCCTGGACGTGTGGGAGCACGCGTACTACCTCAAGTACCAGAACCGCCGCCCCGAGTACATTGCCGCCTTCTTCAACGTGGTGAACTGGGCCGAAGTGGCCCGCCGCTACGCCGCGGCGAAGGGCTGATCCCCGCCCGGCTGCACGCCGCCGTCATTGCGTTTCCGGAGAGGCTTCTTCATGCCGCAATCCCGTTCCGTCGTGCAGTCGCTGCGCAGGCTGCCGGGGCTGGTCATCCTCGTTGCCGGGCTGCTGGTGATCGCGGTGCAGTCCTGGCAGTTCATCAGCGCCAGCCAGGTCATCAGCGACGCCTTTGCCGGCGGCATGGTGGCGGCGCTGGCAACGGCGCTGGGCACCTTGCCGGTGCTGTTCTCGCAGCGCCTGTCGGACCGCACGCAGGACACGCTGTTCGGCTTCGGCGCGGGCGTGATGCTCGCCGCCTGCGCGTTCTCGCTGATCATCCCCGGCATCGAGTCCGCCAAGGTGTCCGGCTACGGTCCCTGGGGCGCCGGCGGCGTGATCGGCGCGTCCATCCTGCTCGGCGGTGCCATGCTGCTGCTCATGGAGCGGCTGGTGCCGCACGAACACTTCATCAAGGGCGTAGAGGGCCAGAGCACGCGCACGCTGCGCCGCACCTGGCTGTTCGTCTTCGCCATTGCATTGCACAACCTGCCCGAGGGCCTGGCCATCGGCGTCGGCTTTGCCGGCAACGACACCATGCGTGCCAGCGCGCTGGCCACCGGCATCGCGATCCAGGACGTCCCGGAGGGGCTGGTGGTCGCCGTGGCCCTGCTGGCGGCCGGCTACAGCCGCAAGCTCTCCGTAGGGCTGGGCATGGCCTCCGGGCTGGTGGAGCCGGTGGGCGCCGTGCTGGGCGCGGCCATCATCGAATACTCCACCGGCCTGCTGCCCTGGGGCCTGGGTTTTGCGGCCGGTGCGATGCTGTTCGTCATCAGCCACGAGATCATCCCCGAGTCCCACCGCAAGGGCCACGAGGCCTGGGCCACGGGCGGTCTGATGGTCGGCTTTGTGCTGATGATGCTGCTGGATACCGCGTTGGGCTGATGCCTCGGCGCCAATCAAAAAGCCACCGCGAGGTGGCTTTTGTTTTTGCCGCCGGGACGCCCCAAGGCAAAAAGCGCCCCTTGGGGCAGCGACCACACGCAGTGAGGGAGCGTGGGGCTTTCAGTTTTTCAGCCGTGGCGAATGGCTACCGTCTTCAGCGTGGTGAAGCCGTACAGTGCTTCAAACCCTTTTTCGCGGCCGTAGCCAGACGACTTCACGCCGCCAAAAGGCAGTTCCACGCCGCCGCCGGCGCCGTAGTTGTTGATGAAGACCTGGCCGCTCTTGATGCGCTTGGCCATGCGGAACTGGCGCGCGCCGTCGCGCGTCCAGACGCCGGCCACCAGGCCGAAGGCCGTGCCGTTGGCCAGTTGCACGGCGTGGTCCTCGTCGCGGAAGGACATGGCGGCCAGCACCGGGCCGAAGATTTCCTCCTGTGCCAGGCGGTGGTTGGGTGGCACATCGCGCAGCAGCGTGGGAGCCTGGTAGTAGCCGGTCTGCGGCGCCTCGTCCACGACGGTGCCCTGCGCCACCATGGGAATGCCGGCCACCTGCGCGTCCGACAGGAAATCCCATACCCGCTGTTGCTGGGTCTGGCGGATCAGCGGGCCCACGTCCAGGTCCATGGCCGCCGGGCCGACGCGCAGCGCCTCGAAGGCCCGGCCCAGGCGCTCCAGCAAGGGCTCGTAAATGGATTGCTCGACCAGCAGGCGCGAGCCGGCCGAGCAGGTCTGCCCCGCGTTCTGCACGATGGCGTTGACCAGCACCGGGATCGTCGCGTCCAGGTCGGCGTCGGCGAAGACGATCTGCGGGCTCTTGCCGCCCAGCTCCAGCGTCACCGGGCAATGGCGCTCTGCGGCGGCCTGCTGGATCAGGGTGCCGACCTTGGGGCTGCCGGTGAAGCTGATGTGGTCGATGCCCTCGTGCCGCGCCAGCGCGTCGCCCACCTCGTGGCCGTAGCCGGTGACGATGTTGATCGCGCCGGCCGGGAAGCCGACCTCGGCCGCCAGCTGCGCCACGCGGATCAGCGACAGGCAGGCGTCCTCCGAAGGCTTGACCACGCAGACGTTGCCCGCGGCCAGCGCGCCGCCGACGCTGCGGCCGAAGATCTGCATCGGGTAGTTCCAGGGGATCACGTGGCCGGTGACGCCGTGCGGCTCGCGCCAGGTGAAGACGCTGTAGCCGTGCTGGTAGGGCAGGGTCTCGCCGTGCAGCTTGTCGCAGGCGCCGGCGTAGAACTCGAAATACCGGGTGAGTGCCTGGGCATCGGCTCTGGCCTGGCGCGTGGGCTTGCCGCAGTCGCGCTGCTCGATGGCGGCGAGCTCGTCGGCGTGGGCGGCGACGGCCTCGGCCAGCGCCATCAGCAGGCGGCCGCGCTCGGCCGCGGAGAGGCGGCTCCAGACCGCGTCGTAGCACTGGCGCGCGGCCTGTACCGCGCTGTCGACATCCTGCGCGTCGCCACGCTGGATCTCGTCGTAGGGCTGCCCGTCCGACGGATCGATGACCGGCAGCGTGCGGCCGGAGGACGAGGGCAGGGCGGCGTTGGCGATGAAGTGATATTGCATGCGCTGCATTGTGCCGGGCCATGGCGTCGGATGCGTCCCCGGCATTCATGAGTGAAAACCCGATAAAGCCCATGTTCTGCCTAGGCCTCATGCTCTCGAAAAGAGAGCGGTTGCGCATGTCACGAAAGGCTGCCGTACCTGCTCAGTAGAATTCCGCGCTGTTTCCCGCCCTCTGCAGTCCGAGCGTGGGCCCCTTCATCCCTTCTGCGAAACCTCCATGTCCCTCGACAAAGTCAGCCCCGGCAAGAACGCCCCCGACGTCTTCAACGTGGTCATCGAAATCTCGATGAACTCCGACCCGGTGAAATACGAGGTGGACAAGGAAAGCGGCGCGGTGTTCGTCGACCGCTTCCTCACCACGGCCATGCACTACCCGACCAACTATGGCTATGTGCCGCAGACGCTGTCGGGTGACGGCGACCCGGTGGACGTGCTGGTGATGACGCCCTTCCCGCTGCCGCCCGGCGTGGTCGTGCCCTGCCGCCCGATCGGCATCCTGATGATGGAAGACGAAGCCGGCGTGGACGGCAAGGTGCTGGCCGTGCCCACCGAGAAGCTGCTGCCCATCTACAGCCAGTACCAGAAGCCCGAAGACATCCACCCGATCATCCTCAAGCAGATCAGCCATTTCTTCGAGCACTACAAGGACCTGGAAGCCGGCAAGTGGGTCAAGGTCACCGGCTGGGAGGGCGTGGACGCGGCCCGCAAGGAAGTGGCCGACGGCATCGCCAACTACCGCAGCGGCAAGGCCGCCTGAGCCTGCCGCCATGGCCCCGCAAGCCCGCCCTTCGGCGGGCTTTTTTCATGCTGCGGACGCCAGGCGTGGCGAGGCCGCAACCATTGAATCCAGACCGGCACGGATTGCATGCAGTATGCGTGCCACGCATGGAAGGGCGGGGTACGATGCTGCTTTTTGTTACGAGCCGTGGTGCGCATGAAAATTGCCGATTGGAAGATGGGGTCGAAGCTGGCAGTAGCTTTTGGCCTGATGGTGTTGCTGGTGGTGGGGCTGGGAGGCGTAGCCCTGGCGTCACTTGCGCGAATCAACGGCAATGTGGTGGAGATCGCCGGCAACTGGCTGCCGAGCGTGGAGGCGCTGGGCAACATGCGCGTGAACGCCAACCGCCTGCGGCTGGCCGAGGGGACCCTGGTCATGTCGCGTACCCAGGACCAGAGCAATGCGCTGGCCGCCGAAGTGGCCGCCAGCCGCAAGACGCTGGCCGACGCGGAGGCCGTCTACAAACCCATGGTGACGCCCGGCGAGGAAGAGGCGGCCTACCGTGAATACGCGCAGCGCCGCGATGCCTACCTGAAGGCACTGGACGAGGTGGTGCAGCTCGCCCGCGCCAGCGGCGAGGAGAGCTTGGACGAAGCAAGCCGGCGCTATGCCGGCGACACCCGCGAGATCTTCGAGAGCTTCGTGCAGTCCATCGCCAAGCTCACCGAGATCAACAGCCGTGGCGCGGCTAGCTCCCGGTCGTATGCCGAGGAAACCTACAACACGGTGCGGCTGGGCGTCATCGGCTTCATCCTTGCGGCCATCGTCATTGGCGTGTCGGTCTCGGTGTGGATGACCCGCCTGGTCACGCGGCCCTTGCGCGGCGCCATGAATGCCTCCGCGCAGATGGCTGCCGGCAACCTGACGGTCGAGGTCGACACGCACGGCAAGGACGAGGTCGGGCAACTGCTGCAGGGCCTGGCCCATATGCGCGACAGCCTGGCCAAGGTGGTGGGCGGCGTGCGCGCCAACGCCGAAAGCGTGGCCACGGCCAGCGCGCAGATCGCCCAGGGCAACAACGACCTGTCAGCGCGCACCGAGCAGCAGGCCTCGGCGCTGGAAGAGACCGCCGCCTCGATGGAGCAACTGGGCTCCACCGTGCGCCAGAACGCCGACAACGCGCGCCAGGCCAACCAGCTGGCGCAGAACGCC
>Ga0116227_10015142_pt1 | contig 11495 bp, 7 predicted proteins | sample S1TSphgellanicum_FD_89693 | JGI IMG/M metagenome (GOLD analysis project Ga0116227, IMG submission 89693) | Host-associated microbial communities from peat moss isolated from Minnesota, USA - S1T2_Fb - Sphagnum magellanicum MG | ecosystem: Host-associated > Plants > Peat moss > Unclassified... | reverse complement strand
GGTCTCTTTCGCCCCCTCCTCTCCCCCCCCCTCCGCCCCCCTCCCTCTCTTTTTTTTTTTTTTTTTTTGTGTGGAGGGTGCTTTTTTTTTTGTGGTTTTTTTGGAAGGTTTTTTTTTTTTTTTTTTAGGGTGTGCATTCACCGAGTTCAGTAGAAGAAACTGCATGTAGTTGTGGTGTGGGCGGAGTTGGACGGGGAGTGCGGACGGTCCGGGGAGAAAAAGGGTGGCTGGCAACCATGCCGCTCTATGACTTCGTGGTGATGGTGAAGCCTGCCGTGGATAGACGTAACCTCGTGGAGTTTATGACCAGAGTTGGACAGCGCGTCTACGCTCGAAGCGGCGTGGTTACAAACATCAAGTCATTTGGTAGAGTGAATCTCGCCTACGACATCAAGAAGCGAGATGGCCGCTTCTCCGAGGTGAATCTGTGATAGAAGAACCCGGAACCCTAAAACCCTTTCCTCGCTTTATTCATTCATTCCTTCGCTCGTGTTTTCAAGGAGCTGCTCTTGGCCTCTTCATTGCAAGGGCGTCAAACCCACCATTGATTGCATACTGGATTGTCATCTTGTCTTGTTGTTAGATCCTTCGCAAGGGCGGAGGAGGAGTCTTCTTTGTTGTCTCTGGGACCAACCAGTCATCCATCCAAAGCTTGGAAACCCTGAGATAGCTTGAGAGTCTTGGTAGAGAGAAAGATATTTGGCAACCCTGCTTTGTCTACTATGGCAAGTTAGAAAGTCTCTAGCATCCAAGAAGGAGGAAGCAAGCAGGTTTGACAAGGGGTGAAGAGATAGATACTTAGTCCATACTTCTCAGTACAAAATGATGTCTTTTTCCCTATTTTAGTTCTTTTAAAAATCCTTCTTCTTCTTCTTCTTCTTCTCTGCTCCCTCTCTTGCACACCAGTGATGATGATGCATAGAGCAGTGACTGAAGAAGTTTGTTCCATTTTTTGCAGGCACATATGATGCAGATGACATTCATGGTCAATCCACAGTTCCACCAGGAATTGAGCTACTTAAACAAAGATGAACGACTACTACGGTGGATGATGATTCGCAGCAGGGGCAATGCTTGGACCAAAATCGGCAAAGATTAGGTTTCTGCGAAGAATTTCAGTTTCTATTGGCTTTGTACAATCTCTCTATAATTTTCTTAAGAACTTGACTATTGAGAATTTCCAAGGCCATTTGTTATTAAATCACTTGAGTTCTTTGTGTAAATTTCCTCATTGCCATGTAAGAATGTAGTTTGCCTCATTGCCATGTAAGAATGTAAACCCTAAACCCTAAACCTAAACCCTAAAAAATTATTTTACACGCATACAAAAACTATATTATTACACAATAATATTAAACTATATGTGTTAAAATGAATCAAAGATTTAATTTCAAAAATTTAGTTAGTTATTATTATAATTTTCATATTTTAAAATATTTAGATTAAATTTAAAAATCATACTTAATAAGAGTAAATTTTTAAAAATTAATACTATATAGTTAACATAATTGATTTTATGGTCCATTTGTAAATGTTTTATGTGGATATACATTATATGAACTCATATGTTTTAAATTCAGAAAAATTATTGGAATTATGATATATTAAAATAAAATTTGTGTAATATAAATTCCTCGGTCGGTCGAATGAAGGTTTAAGATTATGAAAGATATATTTTATTTATTTTTATATTATCCACAAATATTTTTTCATTTATAAATCATGTGTTTGAATTTATGAATTGTGCACATTATTGAAGGGAACTTTATGAATAAAGTTCAATTTTTTCATTTGGACAAATTATGAAATTTAAAGTGTTGTGTAATTGTTTAAATGGAATATGGCCTAAATAGAGTAAACCTAGGTGGTCTACTTAACCACTTAAATTAGGTTTTAACTTAGCTTAGGTGGTGACATGTATCAATAATTGATAGGATGAAAAATAATTGAAATAAAAATATATCTTATCATATATATATATAATATATGATTTATGGTAATAATATTATAGTTTAAAAAATGAATGTTGCCCAAGTTTTTTGGGTCCAATTTGTAGTAATAAAAAATAATTACACAATGATTAAATTATCACTAATGATTTCACAGATGTCTTTAATGATTACTAGATGAAATGTGCCACATCATGTCCTGAATGATTATTGTCCTAAACAATTCATCCGCAATGACTTCAGGGCTATTAGTCATTTTTTTCATTTATGATTAGAATTTTAGTCATAAACTTAATCATAATATTTGCAATGTTAAATGTAAAATTTATTATTTTGTGATTTTCATATACCTATGTCCAATTTCAATGAAAAAACATTAATTGGACACAACAATTGGAATTTTGAACAAATGCATCACATTGCACAATGACAAAATGGACAACTACATAATGACATATAACATGCATAAAACTTCAAAAACTTGCACCTTGTTGCATACTACAACATTACAAATTAACCAAAACACTACAAACCATTCATTCAGGTGACCAATCCAAAAGTTTAAAAAAAGGGTGTTTCCCTTTTTAATGAAATCCACCATTTCATTCATATTTTGATTCCATATCAAACTCTTTGGGTGCAACCTTCCTTCATATTCCTAATCAAACACATTATAATGGAAATCTTGAATGACATCACTAAATTATTTGGCAAATTGTGTAATTTTTTTTGCAACCTAATCCTACCCAATCATCACATGTTCGAAATGAATGTAAACCAATGATAGTGTCAAACATGCCATGTGAAACATCATTGGCAATGCTCAAACATCAACATTATCATTGCATTCTTTTTTTGGCATGCCTTATACACTTGTTAACACTCCATGCCAATTATTAACATGAAACACGTTGTTGTTTCAATTGGGAAAATGATAAATGGACACAAATTGAATGGATTCATTCGTCCCTATCCATGTATTCTAAATGAGAAGATAGATGATTATGAAATTGCTAATATAGATAACATTAAATTTTGACATCATATTTTAGTTTGTGATTCCTTTTAAATGTGAACAAAATCCCCCCACCAAAAAAATTATAATTGTGATTAAAATATATCCCAATTCAAATATAAAGATAACACAATGAATTTGTTGGTCACATTTTTGTTGTGTTGTCCTAAGCCATGGACATGAATAAGGTGATTTAAGTATATAGAAAGCTATTAGTTACAATTGAACGTTTCTAACTTTGTGAATCTTGATAATAGTGGAATATGGTGAGTACTTAAAAAAAAATTGTTTGAAGGATGATATTTGCATTATTTTGGAGTGGTCTAATATGAGAATGGAACCTAAGTAGATTCCAAATTTCAAAATTTTGCCACTATAATCAATATAAACAAAAAATGACAAAAAAAATCAATCTTTGGATAAAAACAAGATGTTCCTTCACCTATTAGATGACTATTGTCTAATGTTGGAACTAGTGTTGGCTTATTATTATTTTTAAAAAAAAGTATCACCAAGTAGGATATATTTTATTATTATTTTTTGGGACCATGCAAGTTATCAATATTAAAAATCAAATTTTGGGTAGGTTATAAAAAAGAGGGTAATTGCTGAAAATTATTATGGTGTAAGGGTAAATTTTCAAATAACTGATTGAGAACCATAATAATAATAATTATTATTATTATTACTAAAATTTAATTTTAAACTAATTTTAAAATACTTATAACCTACTTGGATAATAATATGCCCATATAGGTTGGTTATTATAATTTTAAAATTCAATACCAAGTGGTTATCAATGTAATCAATTAAAAAAAAATTCAATAATTGGTCAACATTGGCTAGAACCATGGCATATTTGCCTTGTCATATTGTGTCTTATTGCCTTAAATTGTTTTGCCCACACATTGTTTTAATCATGTTTTGATCACACGTGTTATTCATTTTTCACACATGATTAATTTTGTCTTTAGACATTATTGTTCTTACACAAATTTGGGATTGCATTCAAGTTATGTCCAAAGTTTGAACATTTCATTAATAAGAGATTTGTTTAATCCCCAACACAAGATTTCCTTATTACTTCATGGAAAAAAATAATTCTCAAGTGTAGTATTTTTTTATTATGTTGTAGTTGCATATGACCATTTCAATTGTTGATCCACTTGGGTTCCACATTGTTGTGCACTACTAGCAACGATCAACTAATAAAAAAATGAATTATCTTTGTGGAAACTAAGTTCCATTTGAATGAAAATATTGAATGACACTGCATGCAACTTGAAATGGATATTGAACTTAATTCAAATTCTTAAATTTAATTAAAATAAATTCAATTAATTTTAAATTCAATTGGATTTAGATTTGCTTGAATTGAATTCAAATTCGATTGAAGAGAAATGGGATGCAAATTGGTGTAAAAGGCATTGAAAATCTACTTGTGATTATTTATTGTGTTGAAAAAAAAACTTTGAAAAAACACAAATTTGAAAAAACATCTACCCATATCTCATTACTTGGGAATTCACTAAATAGAGTTCAATTTGCAATTATCCAATGGAGAACTTATGGAACCTAAAGCTGTCCTACCCAAACCAATGAATCATTGTCATCAGAATTTGGTCAAAATTCAACGGTTTTTGGCGGATAGGGATTGAGTGTTTGATAATACCTCACATACCATTAACTTGGAAACATGCACAAGAGTGATGGAAGTTCAAGAATGTCCAAGCCATCACATTCCGGTCAATGATGATACGATTGACCAAACCAGAGCATGATAGAACCAAAGAACATTCAGTCCCAAGTAGATATAATCAGAAACACAATCTTCAGTTCAAAAACAATCCAAGGTTTTGAGGGAATGGTCAACTAGTACTTTAAGGAGATTACAGATGTTTAAATTCTATTTCACCCAACCTGTTTCTTCAAGACAATTCACGTATGTGTCACAACATTCTTTAAGGTACTAGAAGTGGAGGCAGAAGGTGGGCCTTATGTACCTCTGCTGCGTCTTCCTCTGCTCAGACTCTCAACTAAAATAATATTGTCTGTGATGCCCTTTGGCTGTCTTTGTTGATCTTCCACCATGACCTCACAGTGTCGAGCATCATAGGTAGGACCTTGTTCAAATTTGCAATGTTTCCCAGTCATGGAAGAAGGAGAACAACTTAACTGAAGAGAAGGTGGAAGAGAACAGCTTGATTGAATAAATCAAAGCTGAAGTGAAGGCTCTAAAGAGGCTCTTTGATATGGTACAAATCCTAGACCACTGTATTTCACACTCTTAGCGCTTGAAATTGTGGAAAGAGCAGTCCCTGATGTTGCTATAGACAATGGAAACATATGGGTTTTGCCACTCAAGGGGGCTGAACTGAGTTCAACAAATGCTGAGCTGCCAGTGTCATGCACCTTCAAAGAAGCAACCGATTTCTCTTTCTTCTGACGTGGAAAGAAATCTATATTTGGAGCGAAGGTCTCCTTCTGTAAAAGTTCCCTTTGTGAATTGAAATTTTGGTCCTCAGCATCATACTTGACCTGTTTCAAGCCAGAGGATTCTGTTCCTAATGTAAGCCAATTGATAGCTGATCCTTCCCCATACCTCTCTTTCCTTTTGGCATTGTGTGTTTGTTGTGGAGACAGCTGCTCTTCTGCACCTTTGGTCACTTGAGCTCCAGATGACATTGTAATGCTGCTGCTTTCACACCTCTCAATCTTGGCACCACTCCCTTCTGAAGGTTTGGAAGGTTGCCAAGTGTTGAATGCACTGTCTTGATCTGCTACATCCATTGCATGATGAGGATGGTCTTCATCAGCAGGTAAAGAACCAAAAGACGAAGCCTTGCAGTGAGATATCCTGCTCTGGAGACGGAAAGACAAAGACTGCTTCACTACCCCTGAATCATGTGCTTGAGTTCTGTGAGCTGCCACAGAATCCCTTGGAGGTGGTGAGAAGGTCCTAGGCAGTGTGTCTTGTGCAAAGAGAGCTTGGAATGCTATTTGACCCCTTCCCATTGCTTCAGTTTGCTTTTTGCTTGTCAAGGACAAGCTTCTTGGAAGAAGCCTAAATGCACATTCCTGTGGATGCTTTTCACTGTCCTTTCTCAAAGTGCTGCAGTGAGCATCATGAGAAAAGTGGCTGACCTGGGCTTCCTCTGGCTCATTCTCAACAATCTCAGCCTCTGATGAGCTTCGTCCATTATTTTCTTCTCTGCAATTGGAGGTCACATTTGAAGGAACTTCAACATCAGATGACCCCTCACTTGATCCTGAAGGATCATTACCTTCAGGAAGATTTCCACAAGCTGATGAATTTGAGCTCGGACCACCACCTTCTCCTGAAGCATTCTCAGCAAGGATTCCTCCATCACTCCCACTTGCTTCACTGCCTGAAGAAGTTTGGAGAGCAGGGTGATGTTCCTCTGAGCCCTTTGTATAGGGGTCTTGATTCACACATTCTGCAGGAAAAGAGTTGAACCTGCTGAAGCCCCTGGAATTCAGAAACTGAAAAGCGGGTGAACCAGAAACTCCAAGCTTTGGGCTTGAGCATGTTACTGGATTCGTGCTGAAGCCACTGTAAGATTCATCTCGTAAGTGCTTCCAATTCTCAAATCCTACTTCATCCCCTTCATCCTTTGAGCTTTTGGCATGCACTGAAGAGAGCTCCTTCTGAACAAGCCCAGACAGCTGACTTTTGAGCTTGTGAAGTTTAGTAGGTGAGCTACCTGCATTTGAAGGACTCCTAGAGATGCTTTCACCACTACTTTTGAGAAGCTCAAGTCTCTGCCCAACTTCCCTGCTACTGTCACCACCACTCCCTGGCGTCAAACAATGTCCTCCCCAAGAAGATGAGCCACACAGGTCAGAGGACCCTGCACTACTCATCATAGCCAAACCTCTCCTTCCCTTGACCTCCTTCACCCGCACAGCCCTCTGAGCCCTTTGAACAGCACTTGAACTTACAAGCTCATGACCACTGTGCAGAAGCTCTTTGGAAGAATCCTCCAGAGTTTGCTCCAGAGGTGGTGTATCCTCTGCAACCGGTTCAGGATTTTCACCTCCACAATCAGGGTGAAGCAGCTGTCCTTGTGAAAACAGTAAAGGACTTGGTATGGCAGCCATGACTGGATTGTACAGAGCTCCCCCCAGAGCTGTCAGTGACAGAGGTGATGCCATGTTCTGGAGAGCCCACCAAGCTGAAGCTGCAGCTATGGTCACTGAAGCTGCTGCAGCCATGGCAGCTGTTGAAGTCACTGCTTCAGTTCCCTTGGGTGAAGTGTTACTTCCAAACTCAGAAAAGTCTGATGTTGCAATGGCCGAAGTTTCAGAGCCAATGGCAGGCCAAAGGGTAGGCACTGCAGCTGCAGCCATAGCTGGCAAATCTTGAGGTACAGAAGAAGAAGTACAAGCCATTGGAGAAGGATGCCACGGCAGCATAAATTCTTGTGGCATGACAAATCCTGAAAACTGAGCCAATTTTTCAAGATTCCCATAAGCTGGGTGCTGATTAGGGTGTTGTACCTGATTCTGGAAGCAACTTCCCCATGGAGGATAGTGATGAAATGGAGGAAATGGAACCCAAGAAGAAGGCTCAGACAAAACCTGTCTTGGTGCAACAGCTGGGAGCTTAATATCTTCCACTAAATCTTCTTTTTCTTTGGGGAGAGAAGGTGGAGAGCTTTCTTCATCTACCTGTGTTGTTGTATCATCTTCCAGCATAGTGCTGCTCTTCCCAAACCCCTCCTCCTCTTCAGACTTTTCTGTGGCAAGCCCTGATGAAGAACTCACGACTGTTGTATTATCATCTGAGTGTTTGGAAAAAGCATTACCTCTGGCTTTGCGAGGATAAGGATGGGAAGGCTTGCGCTTGGGACGTGGTGGAGGTATGTCAATCAATGATTGTGACACCATCCCTGCTGTGTCTATTCCACAAGCTATGGCTTGATGATCCCTCTCCACCTTGGAAAAGAACTTCTGGGCATGGCTCCGAATCTGTACTGCAGTCTTGGTGCCAATATGTTCTTCAATTCGCCTCCAAGCTCTACCGTACAGCTTCAAAGCTTCCAGGAACCTTTGATGCTCCTCCTCAGTCCACCTTTCCCTCTGCTTGGTGATGGTGTAAGGCTTTCTTACTTTGGTGTTTTCAAGAGCATCATCCTGGGCTGCAGCTGCTTCTGATCCCACCACTGCTGCAGCAGCCACACTTGATGACCACTGCAGTAACCTTCCTTCCTCTCCCACATATCCTCCTCCTCCTGCCTGATGAGGCTCTCCATCTCCAGCTGAACTTGGTGTCATTATCATCATATTTTGAAAGCTTCAGTGCCGAGGTCTGAGGACCTACGAACATTCCCAGATCTTCTCCACAAAGACAATCTTGTTCTTGTTCTTTCTTCTTCAGGGAAGAATCTAATCTAATGAGAGGGAAAGAAACAAGTCTATGATGATTCCTGACCAAGCAAGAGACTGTGCTAGCTAGCTTTCTTTCCTGGAGTCAAGCGAAACAGATTCTTCTCCTTGCTGTTTTCCTTTAATCTTTGACTGAGAAACCACAGCAGCTCTGGAAGGCGCAAAACCTTCAGCAGCGACTCCATCCAAACTGATGCAAAAGAGCAAAGAAAAATGACAATCTCTTTTGTTGTCGGACTTTTTTGGATATGAAAGAAAACCAAGTCCTTGAGAAAAGTTTGTTATAAAACCTTCAGCAGCAACAAAACAAAAAGACCTAAAAAGAATTCTGAGAGAGAGAGAGAGAGAGAGAGAGAGAGAGAGAGAGCGAGCGAGCGAGCGTTTTTGAAAACACACACATATGCACTCGAGAGTTTCTTGTGGAATTATTGAAGCAAGGAATGAAGGAATGAATCTCCACAAAATCAATCGTGTAGAAGAAGAAAGTTTGTACTACCGACAAAACACAAATTCGTACCTAAAAACACACAAGCTCCTCCGAGGTCATCGTTTGCGCTTTCTGCGTGCGTCTCAAAAATCTCCTTGAAGAAGATGCATCGGTGCACCACCACAAAGAAAAGAAAAGAAAAAGCTTGGAGGAGCCAACAGCAGCAGCAGCAGCAGCAGCAGAGCTTCAGTTTTCTTTCTTTTTCACAACGGCTTGAAAGATGCTCAAAAGAAACTCCCTCAAACAAAAAAAAGGAGACACACTTTTCTCTTGACAACCAAAACTTCAAACTTCAAACTTCAAACTGAAGAAGAAGAAGAAGAAGAGGAAGAGATGCAAAATTTTTAAAAAAATCAAAAAACAAAACTTGGAGCTAGAAATCAACAAAAACAAAAATATAACAGACACACACAGAAAGCAAAGAATCAAGTAACTGATAACAGACTGATGAGATTGATAGACAGACAAGAGATGAGGCAAGCGAGGGGACAGAGAGAAGAAGATGAAGAAGCATGAAAAGAAGAAACAAGAGAGAGAGAGAGAGATACACACACAACACCACCCAAGGCAACAACAACAACAGCAACAACAACAACAACAGCAGTCAGCAACAGACCAAGTCTTCCAGTGCCTACACGACTAGGAAGGAAAGGAGGAAAAAACTATTGGCAAAAAATAGCATATATTTTTATTTAATTAGTGTTTTTTTTCCCCTCCCCCCCCCTTCACTTTAATCATCTTATAGCACCTTCATTCTGCCACATGATTATTTTTTACTAATTAATTATTAATTATTGTAAAAATTATATTATTGATTAAAATTACTATTAAAATTAAAATTAAAATTATTATTATTAATTTTTTGGGGTGTCCACAAAATCCCATAATTTTTTTTTGGTGCAGGGACGTGACAACAACCAACCCCCCAACACTTTTTTCATCCATCTCTTTCCCACTCAGGTAGGGGGGTATTTCATCCTTCCTGTTTCATCACCAAAAATTTCACATAGGTATTTTATTTCTCCCAGCCCCACAGTGGATGGATGAACCAGTCAGTACCCACACTCAGTTGTGGATGAACCTCAACTAAGTTTAAAAATTTTGGTTTTCACCTTGGTAACCTATATGTATGTAGGTAGATAGATAGGTAGGAAAAATAGGTAGTTACTAGGTTACATAGATGGTTAATTACTTAGGTAAGGGCTCTCTTTACTACCTACCTACCTACCTACTAACCACCTACTTGTGAGTAGTAGGTAGGTAGTAAAGAAAGCGCAACTGCAGTAACCACCATGGTTAGTTAGCCAGGGAACTGGAGGCCAACAGAAAACTGTTTTCCTGCCCACTTATCATCCATCCATCCATCTATTTTGTTTTCTTGCATAGCCAAACTTCCCCTATTCCTCTTGATTTCATCCCCCTCCTAGCCTACCTATTTCATCACCAACTTCACATTAGCTTTTCCTTCTTGTTTTCTTTTCATCACCAAAGGAACTTGTGGCTGGAGTTTGTAGAAGGGCAATTTGTGGCTTAGAGTTTGTAGAAAGCCATTTTGTGTCCAGAGTTTGTGGCTAGTGTTTGTAGAAAGCCATTTTGTGTCCAGAGTTTGTGGCTAGTATTTGTAGGAACCCATTTTGTGGCTAGAGTTTCATAGAAAGCCAATTGAACAAAGGGTAGTAGTAGTAGTAGTAGTAGTAATAGTGGATACTCTTTTGTCTTCATTAGCAAAGTGCTCCCCTTCCCTCCCCTTCCTTTCCCTTCCTTCCTTCCTTATTTTCTATTCCCCCTCCCCCCACCCTTTTGTGGTGATGATGATGTCAAGCAAAGAAAAAGTGCCACCATTTTGTGGCTACAAATTAGTAGTGGGGAGGGAGAAGGGGCGGGGGGCGTGGTGGGGGAGATGGGTTGCTCTCACTTTGTCAAGATTACATGTAGCAAGATTCTCCTCCTTTTTATAAAGATTACATCAGGTCCACCACCAATACATCAATACAATTGGCCTTTTACTTTGGATGAAAAAAAACTCCAAGCCTCCAATTGGGTTTGGACTTTGGACCTGTATAATTAATTACACATAATAAATACACTTTATCTCCTAGTCTCCACCCAACAACACACAATAACCTAATAGTAATAATAAAATAAAAATAAAAATAAAAGTAAATTAAATTAAAAAGATTGCTTTTAATTGGGCCAAGGTGGTGGCTTTTTTTGAATTATCTCTCTCAACTTATATATATATATATATATATACTATACACATTTTCATGGTTAGTAGTAGTAGTAGTAGTTGTGGGGGGGGAGGGGGGAGGGGGGTGTGAGTGAATCTTTTGAAAAGCATTTTGTTTGTGTGGGTCAAGTTGTATGTAAGTAAAGTGCTCTATTTATTTATTTTTGGGTATAAGTGGGGTCTCTCTAGTAAGTGGGGATCCACCAGCAAAAGAGAAAGTGCTGTAAAACCTTCACATAATAATGTGAACAAAAGAAAGAGAGAGAGAGAGAGAGAGAGAGAGAAAGTGTTTGTGAGAGAGAGAGAGAGAGGCTTTCCAGATGTCTTGTGCCAGAGCTCTGGTCCAATTGTGGGATCTTTTGAGCATTAAAAGTGCTGGTGAGGATAAACATGGCATGTAGAGAG
>Ga0116227_10015141_pt1 | contig 11496 bp, 9 predicted proteins | sample S1TSphgellanicum_FD_89693 | JGI IMG/M metagenome (GOLD analysis project Ga0116227, IMG submission 89693) | Host-associated microbial communities from peat moss isolated from Minnesota, USA - S1T2_Fb - Sphagnum magellanicum MG | ecosystem: Host-associated > Plants > Peat moss > Unclassified... | reverse complement strand
GCCTCATGGATCTCGTTGGCGGAGGACCTCGAGGGTGAAGCGCTCGGGCGGATTCGTCTCGCCATCCATACGCTCGACGGCGCAACCGCCGCCAATCGCATCGCCAACGAATTGCAGCGCCAGCCGGGCCGCGTCTATCGGCAGATCAAACTGCATCTGATGGACGCGCTGTTGAAGCAGCGCGAGGGCATGCATAACGCGGCGCATCGCAGCCTGCGGCGGGCATTGCAACTCGCGAAGCCGGGCCGCTATGTACGCTGTTTCCTGGACGAGGGCGAAGGGGTGATTCAGCTGCTGCGGGAGGCTTATCAAAAGATATTCGGCGGCGCCGGCCCTGAGGACATTGATCTGGATGCGAACCAAGGCTACATCGAGGAGCTGCTGGCTGCGTCGGGTCTCGATCTGACCCGGGATATGTCCAAGGCCCCCAAGCCCGCGGCACAGCCGCTCTCGGATCGCGAAAAGGAGATGCTCATCCATCTCGCAAATGGTGTGTCCAACAAGGAAATGGCCCAAAAGCTGTTTGTCTCCGAAAACACCGTCAAATTTCATCTCAAGAACGTGTACTCAAAGCTCGGAGTGGCCAATCGTCTCCAGGCCATCAACGCCGCCCGGCTCCTCGGATTTTTGAGCTGACCGTTTATTCAAGGGCGATGCTTGAAGGACGTCGGGGTCACAATGAGTTGCGCACAGGCATAAGGCTTGGCCCGCATCAAGTTACTCGCCCTTCATCGAATGAACCGCATGAAATAACAAAGCAGGCTCCACGGTCTTGTAACCAGAGTGGCTGCGCCACGAATTGACAACGAAGGCGGGATCCAGGTCGAAGCCCTTCGGTGTCACGGACGTCGATGCCATGGCGCGCGGACAACGAGGATTTATGATGGAACCGGAGCCTTTTGCACAGGATGCCCGCGACCTGACCGTGGCTGTGTATCAGTCAAGCCCACCGGGATCGAACGATCGAACGCCGTGATCATCGCGAAGTTTATACCGGGCCTCTCGATCATTGCGCCCCCCATTGCCCGAATGCCCGAATGAGGCCATGGGCAAGCGACACGACTGCTGATGAAAGCGGGTATCCAGAAAGTCCGACCGCTACGCGGGGGCCTTGAGGCGTGGATCAGCGCTGGGTACTCCGCCGAGTCGCCGGCGACGACGTCACGATGCCCGCGCGGCTAAGGACGTTTGTCCGGTAATAACGTCAGCAAGGGCACGGTATGTCGGCCCGCGAGGTGGCGGCCGTGGGAATTTCCGTTGAAATCCTGGGAGCGGATCTTTTCGCGTGTTGTCCAATCACGAGGCACGCTGCAGTAGCGTTGCTCGCGCTCACAGTCGCCATTACATCCACCCATGCGACGGGCTTGAAGTCTATCCATCATCGCCTTCGTCACCATCATCGCCTTCATCGCCGCCGCCACCGCTATAGCCTCCAACACTGCCGAAGCTCATATGATCGCCCCCTCCGCCGCCGAAACCCCCATCATCGCCACCGCCATCGGGTTTATTGATACCCCAATTGCCATCGCCCTGCGGTACGCCCCAAGAGGGCTGATTCACGGTTACCCCGTACATGATGCAACCAAAAACATTGCAGGCATTAATCGCAGGAGATACCTGGCTTAGGGGCTCATAAACGGGCCGAGTACACGGGACTCCGATTAGGTTTCCCAGGCAAACTTCCACAATTGGTCCCGAATTTGTCAGAACGGTCGTATTGAGGGTTGGATTAGCACCAGGGCGCGAACCGCCTCCAGTGAGGTGGCCGGGCTGTGGCATGGTGTGGTTTCCGGTTGCATCGAGATCCGTATTGGGTGTTGAGGCCCAGCCTGATGGATCACGAAACGTCGCTGGGTTATTTCTCGCGTAGACGTAGGGGTTGCGGTCCCACGCATCCCTGACACTCGGTACTCTGGGATCTCGCGATATAAACCGCCCAATCAACGGATCGTAATAACGCGCTCGCATGTAGATCAGCTGGTCGCCAACATCAGCTATTTGACCGGCAAATTTGAATGGCATTTCCCACTGGTCCGGCGCAGGAGCCCATTGAGCATCGATTTGCATACCCCACGGGCTGTAGGCGTAAGCTTGCTTGATCTTGCCTTCGGCATCGGTCACCGCTACCGTGCTACCTAGTCCGTCCTGATGGACGTAGTCCACATGAGCGAGCTTTGTTTGATCATCGATGCGCACGACGGAGGCCACATCCACGCCTACCGCAAAAGCATCGATGAGTTTATGCGGAGCCGGGTTTCCCATCTGATCGGGGGGCAGAGTGCCTTGCACCAACGGAGTCGCTAACGGGCGCCCCTCGTCATAGAGGTATTCTTGCGTAGCGGCTGGCGACACGCGAGCGAGCCGCCTATTTAGTCCATCATAAGTATATTGCGTCTGAAAACCATTGTGCGTTACCGCGCTCAGTCGGCCCGCCCGATCCCAGGAGTAATTAATCTGACCACCGTTTCCGGTCTGACTGATCAGGCTACCGTTGCGGTCATAGGCGAACGTCGTGGAACCGGCACTCACCAGTTCGTCAGCATCATCGTACACATAGGTGACAACCTTACCGCCGCCAGTCGCTGTCAATCGATTTCCGTCGGCATCATAGGTGTATTGAGTCGCTCCACCTATTGCGCCGGCGACACTTGTCACGCGGCTCAGCGCATCGTAAACGTAGCTCGACGAACCAATAAGGGATGCGACTTTGGTGCGATTCCCAACCTTATCGAGGGAATATTGGTGCGATGCGATAAGGTGCCCCTCGCGTGCCGTTCTAATGCTCGTCAGCCGACTTGCTGCATCGTGCGTGTATTGTGTCGCAATACCGTTCGGAAACTGAGCCGTAGCTAATCGCGCGGCCGCGTCATAGGCATATGTTGTGGTGTAGCCCAACAAATTCGATACGCTCGCCACCTGGCCGGACGGGTCGTAGGTCCAATTTATGGAGCCACCAGGAGACAGGACGACCGATGTTCTCCGCCCTGCCGCGTCGTACGAATATCGAACAAGCGCACCATTGAAATCGTTCGGTGTGCGTCCTTGACTGGTTAGATGATGTACTGCGTCGTAGCCATAACTCGACGTACCAAGACTGTCAGTTACCTGCATGAGATTGCCCGTCGCATCGTACGAAAAACGGACCGCGGATCCATCGGCGTATTTGATGCTGGTGAGACGCTGCAGAGCGTCATAGCTCAAGAGGGAAGTCGCACTATTTCCGTCGGTGGACGTGATCGCGTTTCCCACAGCGTCATAAGTGCCCCGCCTCACTCGCCCTAACGTATCCGTAATCGACACTAGGCGATTCGCCTGATCATACGCATAGCTGGTTGCGTTGCCGCGAGCGTTTACGATTTTAATTAGATTGTTGTTTCCGTCGTAGCTATAGGTCGTCTGATCCCCCAAGGCGTCAACCAACTGAATAAGTTTGTCGTTGGCATCATACGCGTAGCGGGTTACGTTCCCATTCGCATCGGTTGTAGCAATCGGATTGCCAGCCGGATCATAAGCCAATTGTGCAGTGTCACCCACGGCATCGGTGCGTTCCGTAACTCGGTTTAACGGGTCGTACCCTGTCGATCTGATCTCCCCCAGACCATCGATCACCTTGATCAACCGACTCGCGGCGTCGTACACGAGATTCCACCGCCGCCCTGCCGCGTCGGTGGTCGAGGCCAAGTTCCCCTCACCGTCCCATTCAAACTGTGATTTATTGCCCAGAGGGTCTATGACAGCGGTAATCTCGCCAAACTGATCGCGCGCGACCGTCGTTTTATGACCAAGGGCATCAACGGCAGCCACCGCATTGCCATTCTGATCGTAAGTCAGTTTCGAAACATTGCCCGCGGGGTCGGTAATGGATAGGAGGTCATTCATCGCGTCATAGGTGAACAACGTTGTCTCGGAAAGCGCATCTTTGACTGACGTCAGATTCCCTGTCCCGTCGTAGGTCAGTGAAGTGATGTTTGAGTTCGCATCCGTAATGCTCGTACGGTCATTATTGGCGTTATATGTGTACTGTGTACGGGCTCCAGAACCATCGATGAGTTGAACCAGTCGATTATTGGTATCGTAGATGTGTTGAATCGTGTTGCCGTTTCCATCAAGAATGGAAGTTGTGCCGGACACCGGACTGTTATAGGACAACTGGGTCACAATGCCGCGGCCATTTGCCTGCGCCACTACACGGCCCAGTGAGTCGTAGGTGTTCGTAACGTAAATGACACCGCGTGGATCCGTGACGGCAAGAAGACGATTTGATGAGTCGTAACTATATGTCGTGACGCCGCCAGCTGGGTCCGTCACCGATACGAGGTGTCCAGCTGAATCGTACGCATAAGATGCTGATCGACCCAGAACGTCTTTCATCGAAACAAGATGATGGTTGCCGTCAGCGACGAATGTGACCACACGACCAACCGTGTCCACGATTGATGACAGGTCGCCTGCGGCCGAGTATGTCAACGTTTGGGTATTCCCGTTTCGATCAGTGACTGACTGTAAGATTCCTGTCGATGAGAAGTGCAGCGCCGTCTGGTTGTGACGCCGCAACGTATAGGAGCCATCGGGATTCTGGCTGAGACTGTCAGTGAGCCCTGCCGTTACGGGCGCAAGGCTACCGGATGCGTTTGCTTGGAAAGTTACGACCGACCCGTCCTGCTGTCGCACCGCAATTGCCCCATTCCCGGTTGGCGACAGCGACACGTTATAGGTGTGAGTCCAGCCGATGCCTAACGGTCCACTCGTTGAATCGAGGCTGTTATAGTAGCGATTGAAGACAAACGGCAGTCCGCGTCCATTGATTGCCAGGTCGGTCTGGGCGGAATAGAAATTACCCGTCGCAGTATTGATGGGTTCAGCAATGGATGCAGTGGGATTCGTTGTCGATCCACTTGCACCAAGCAATTCTTTACGAACAGTGGTCGTGGCCCCGCTTATCGAGACCAGGACGCCGTGATAGATCCCTGTTGCCGTGTCCTCATAAGTGCCAACGAGTGCCCCTGAATTGTTGATGCCAGTGAGCTGAATGTTTGTAGCACCTGGCAAGCTGACAACTGCGGCAGTTGATGCGCTTGGAGAAATCAATGTCGTTCCGATTGGTGGCTCATCAAAGTGATTCGTCACAATTGTGCCGGAATCGTTAATTGCAAACGCTACATATCCCAATTGAGTCGGCGCGAACTGAACAGCTCCAGTTACGTAGTTAAAGGCGATGGTAAAGGCGGAGGCTGCGGACGGAGTACAGGTACCGGAGATCAAGCCATCATTGTTAATCCCGTAATAGCGCGTGTTCCCGTAGCACGACCCCAGATTCGTCGGGAATGGAAGCGTGGGGACAGTAGTGAAGGTGCCAGAAGCGGAGTCATAAACGTGCCCTTCAAAGTATGGGACGCCTGCCTCATTCTGAGTCAAAATTTGCCCGGCGTCATTGATGCTTCCGGTGGTGCTTCCACCTAGTGTCCCAGTGCCAGGATTACCGGTTAGCGGCGCATCTGGTGAAACAAAGGAGGTATAGCCCCCCCCACTGAATAACCATCCACGCGCATTGTAATTCGGGTCTACGTAGGTTCCGACAACCTGTCCGCTGTTGTTGATTCCAGTAGGACCAAAGAAGTTACCGGCCGCCAAGGGGAAAGGAGGTGAAAGCGTGGTGAAAACACCATTTACCCAAACGAAGGGCTTATAGCTTCCAACGTAATAGTAACCGACCACCTGACCATTGTTGCTAACCGCAATCGGAAAGGTCTGTGATGCTCCAGGATAGTCGATATTGGTCAACGTGACTTGAGCATGTACAACCGTCGTAGCAAAGACGATAGCGGTGGATAGCAAAGTTCGGGCCATAAAGGCGATCGCAAAATTGCTCAGGCTCGTCCTCAATTTGCACGACATGCTATTCCTCCTCGACCGTCAGTCTCCAGCTTTACAGAGACAAAAACCGCCTGCATCACCCAGGTGGGCGATCCTACGAGGAAACGGACGTGTAGCTATTTCTGTCGAAGTCGGCCTGTCTGCTATCCGGGGTACCACCACTTTGGCGGCAGCTCTAGGTGCGGATAATGTCCCGTGTCGACCCGCTCCACCGTCGCGGTTGGGAGGCATTGGAGCCACTGGTCAACATCGTCGGTCTCTGCGAAGGGATCGTCACGGCCAATCAGAACGCGTATGCGGTGCCCTCGGGTCTTTGGGATGGAAGGCGTCGGAATCGATAACGTATCGTTTAGGACCGCTTGGAAAGTCTCGATATCAAGCAACGATCCCTCGGCGGCGAAACTGTGCATGACTGCGCATTGCTCGACGGCTCGTGGACTCCAATATTCGACAAGGAAGTTCGGCGTGGCCATGATAGCGTCTACCAGCGCCCAAAACGTGTTGTGTGACGGGCTTTCTGCGGCCGCGTCTACTGCCTGGTGTAGGCGCTGGACAGAGCCCTTGTGGGCCAGGTACCTTCCGAAGCGGATGAAGGCCGCCCGTATATCGAGAACACCGCCACTGATGGTTACCGCACCGATGAGATCTGGGATTCTGGTTAATAGCTCGAGAGCGATGCGCGACCCGTAGGAACTCGCGAGCAATGCAATGGCGCCTCCCCGGAGGGCAGACATTCGCTTAACCTCCCGTTCGGCGTTGCTTACCCATGACTCGACGGCCTGGCCTGATGTACGCGGTATGTGCGGCTGGTCCCACCAATGAATGGAAAGCGAGTGTTGGTAACGTCGCCGCTCCATCTGCGCGTTGAGACCTGGGCCGCCGTGCAGGAACAATACCGGCGCTTCGGCCGTCGCCCGATTCATGGCGAGTTATGTCGTCTCAATCGTGCTGAGATTGGCAACACATCGATTCGCGAGTCGAGCAAGCTCGAGTTGATTTCTCGTATGTGTTTTCAGGAAGATCTGGCGTAGATGCGTCTTGAGCGTGTTATAGCTGATACCGAGCACCCTCGCTGCTTCCCTTGCGGAGACGCCACGCGCCAGCTCGGCGAACACCTTGGCCTCTCGCGCGGTGAGGCCGTAGAGACGCCGAAGCATCGCATCCGGGGTACGAGGAGCCTGGCTGGGATCCGTTACGTAGACGACTGCCACGGCCCTTTCACCCGATTTCCAGTCGTCACTGATATGAACCGGGGATACCAGTAGCTCCAAGGGCGGCGCCCCATTCGGTCGCGCCACCGTCATGATGCCACCAGATCGTAGCCCCCGACGAGCGGTGGTGTTTGCCGCACCGCCCATCAGCGCCCGTAATCTCGACGTGTCCTCTGAGCGCAATGCCTTGAGCCCGGCGACATCGATTGCCAAACCCGCCTTCTTAGCGATGATGGAGTGCGCCGCCGGATTCATATAGAGCACGCTTCCGCGGGCGGTGACCAAGAGTACCCCGACGGACAACCCAGCGAGCGCCTCATGGAGTTCGCGATGTCGGAGTTTGCTCTCCGACATGCGAGTTTGCACCTGAAGAGCACGCTGCAAATGAGGGAACAGCGCATCGAGGAATACCACATCGTCATGTGAAAAGTCCGGACGTTCGCGGCCAGCCATCACCGTAATATTCGAGGTATGGGATCCATCCCGCAGAAGAGTCGCTCCGATTGCTTGATTGGCATTTATTTTTGTGAGGAAGTCGCTGAAGAATTCGCTGCGTATTAGTTCGCGACGCGAGCACATCATGTGACTGGTTCGGACGCGTTCGGTCTTGAGAAGAATCTCGCCCCTACGCAGCCAGATATTTCGTTCGGCGTAGTAATGATTATACGCGTGACTTATCGTCGGCTCCCAACCGACGGGGACGGACATTCCACCGGAGTGCGAACGCATATCATGATGATAGAGTACTGGAAATCGTCCGCCGAGCGCCTCTGCGATGCTGGTCAGTGCTCGCGGCCATTTTGTGTGGTCGGACGCCGCCTCGTAGACCCGATCAATGAGCGGACCGAGTTGCTCGGGACTATACATGGGCAGCAACAAGGGGCGACCTCAAGAAACGGGGATCGCTATACGAGTACACCGCCTCGGTGGGTGCGGGGCCCAGCACACCGGGCTGCCCCAGTGAAAACGACCCGATCGACCCAGCCAGCGAGCAGTTTTCCCCGAGCACCGTTACGCAGCCATTCTGGCTCACGCCATAATTGTCGACACTGATTCGGCCGCTTCGTGCCATCAGGGTTGACGCGCCAGCTAGTAGAGTGGTCAACGCGGTTCTATCCGCGCCGAAATTCAAAGTCATGAATGTAGCGCTCCGTGCGTATTTGCCTTGATTTCAAGCTTTTTTCCGTCACCCGCGTTGCCAGCTAAATACCACAGGGTCATGACTGATTTTGTGAAGATTTCGTATCACGCATTGGTCGTCCGCACAGCGCAGCGTACCGCGCGTGGCACAATGCCAGTGGCGCCAACACTTGATTTCCACGCTGCTCAGAACTTATATTATTGACCAAGTTCGAACGGCATCGCCGACAGTCGGGATCATCAGGGAAGATCATCATGACAAAGAACAATACCAACCAGGGACACGTCTTTGGCCGCTCTCGCCCCGGCGCCGGCAGCACCAAGAATCCCATCCACGTTTCCCAGCCTCAGGAGCAGCGGAACGAGAGGTTTCGTCCTCTGCCCGACCCGCCGGGAGATAAAGCGTTTCGACTGGATTTGAAATCCATCATTTCAGCCGCGGATTACAATACCATCGTCAAGAAGGGCAAGCTGACGTTCCATTTCAACGGCGACATGGGTGGCATCAAGCAAGGCACGGACAAGAAGCTGGTCGCCGAGGGGATGGAAAAGGATTTCTCCGCGTCGGCGGACGCCAGTGAAAATCCCGCCTTTCTCTATATCACGGGTGATTGCGTCTATTATTTCGGCGAAGTCTCGAACTACTATTCGCAGTTCTACGCGCCTTACGAGCATTACCCTGGACCGATTTTCGCGGTGCCAGGTAATCACGACGGCGAAACTGCGAAACTCCGACACCCGGCAGCGCCGAGATCAATGAGCCGGTGAATCCGACGCTCGATGGCTTTATGCGGAACTTCTGCCAGAAGAAGCCCATCAAAATGCCGGAATCGCATGATTCCAATCGTACGGCGATGACGCAGCCCAACGTCTATTGGACGCTATTGACACCCCTGGTCAACATTGTGGGTCTCTACAGCAATGTTCCCGAGGGCGGAGTCGTCAAGCAGCCGCAGATCGATTGGTTTCAGAACGAGCTGGCGACGCTCGACAGGACATCCCGATCATCGTCACACTGCACCACCCGGTTTATTCGGCCGACGCGTTTCACTCGGGCAGCACGCACATGAAGCAGCTCATCGAGGAGGCGGCCGAGAAAGTGGGGCGGCATCCGGAAATGGTCGTTGCGGGGCATGTGCACAACTACCAGCGCTTCACCAAGACCATGGACGGCGGCGCGCAGGTTCCCTATCTGGTGACCGGCGCGGGCGGGTACTACCACCTGCACGCGATGCAGAAGGTCAATGGACCAGCCGATGGTGGCGCCGGTTGCCTTCAAAGACAAACAGGGCGATCCAACGACCCTTGAGTGCTATTCGGCCGACCACCACGGATTTTCTGTGCATGGAAATCACGGACCACCTGATGACCGGCCGATATTACGAGGTTTCGCGCTGTCAGGAGGCCTATACGAAGGGCAGTCAATTGTTTGACTACTTCGACTTCGATTGGCGCAACCGGCGCGTGCACACCAACACGCTGGATGCGAACTAAAAACTACCCGTTCGTGTAGCGCCGAGCGCCCCGAACCCCTCTATCGTCCCCTGATCCGGTGCTGGCATACCGGAATACCGCGGGGTCAGGTCACTTCACCACCCCCGAACACGGTTCATGGGGGGCGTTTGTCGGTGATTTCGGTCCGATACCGTATCGCACATTGGGTGATGCAGCATCGGCGCGCGATGTGGGTCCTATTCGCGGTCGTCACTGCGGTATTCGCGATCGGCATCAAGAATGTCCAGATCGAGACCATTTTCTCGGACCTGTTGCCCAAGGACGATCCCTTCGTCAAGGTATTCAAGGACCACCCGAACTTCGGCAATCCCCTCACCATCACCCTGATGGTCAAGCACCGCTCGGGGGATATCTATAACCCGACGACGCTCAACAAGGTGTGGCAGTTGACCCGCGACATCGATCTGGCGCCGGGCGTGGATCACGATCAAATTCTGTCGATCGCCACGGAAAAGGCGCGCTACGCCGAGGCCACGCCGAGCGGCGTGGACATGCGCCCCTTGATGGAAGATCACGTGCCGGCGACGCCGGACGAAGTGCAGGAGTTTCGCAGCCGCGTGGACAAGAGTCCCGGCGCGAGACAATTTCTGATTTCGGGCGACGGCAGCGCCACGCTCATCAACGCCACGTTCATCGAACAGCGCCTCGACTACGGCAAGGCGTTCGCCGCCGTGCATGATTTGGTGGCCAAGGCGCGGGACGCCGATCACGACATCTATATGGCGGGCCAGCCTGCACTCACCGGCTGGGTCTATCAATATGAGTCGCAGATGGTCGGCATCTTTGCCGTCACGCTCGGCGCGTTGATCCTCGCGCTGATCGTCTACATGCGCAACATCGTGGGCGTGGTGACTCCGATCGTCACGAGCACGGTGGCGGCCATCTGGGGGTTCGGGTTCGTCGGGTGGTTGCATTCGCCCATCGAACCGCTGTTGATGATCGTTCCGCTGCTGTTGGTGGCGCGCTCCTTTTCTCATTGTGTGCAATTCACGGAGCGTTATTACGAGATCTACGCGCAGGTGGGAGATCGCGTCAAGGCGGCGGAAATCACCATGGGGGTGATGATGGCGCCGAGCGTTCTCGGCATCTTCACCGACATCGTCGCGATTTTCTTGATTGCGCTCGCGCCCATTCCCGCGATGCAGCGCTTCGCCTTGTTTTGCGGGTTCTGGGCCATCTGGTTGATTCCGACCGGCGTGCTGCTGATTTCCCTGCTGCTGTCGGCGTTGCCCGCGCCGCGCAACGTCGAGCGGCTGACGGGGCGCGCGGGAGACAGCGGATTTCACCGCCGCTTCAAGAGCCTGTTGGCGGGCATCGCCTCGATCACCTACGGCAAGCGGGCTCGCGTCACCACGGCGGTCGTCGCGACGCTCGCGATATTCGCCGTCTACGAGGCGCGGCAGATCGAGATCGGCAATCCGGTCGAGGGCAGCAGCCTGTTGTGGCCGAACGCGGAATTCAATCAGGCGGTCGCGCAGATCAACCGCAATTTCCCGGGGGTCAATACGCTCGAAATCATCTTCGAGGCCAAGGATTCGCATAGCGGGAGCCGAATCATGCATGAGGCGGACACCATCGAGACCATGCAGAAGGTGCAGGCGCTGATCGAGCAGGGCGCCAATCCGCCGCGGGCGACGCTGTCGTTCGGCGATTATCTGATGGAAGGCAACCGGCTATTTTCCGGCGGCAATCCGAAATGGCTGCCCCTCGACCCAACGGATCGCGCCGTCAATGCGGCGGCCGCGGCCGTGATGCT
>Ga0116227_10015137_pt1 | contig 11497 bp, 9 predicted proteins | sample S1TSphgellanicum_FD_89693 | JGI IMG/M metagenome (GOLD analysis project Ga0116227, IMG submission 89693) | Host-associated microbial communities from peat moss isolated from Minnesota, USA - S1T2_Fb - Sphagnum magellanicum MG | ecosystem: Host-associated > Plants > Peat moss > Unclassified... | reverse complement strand
GTGTTTTTTTCTCCATCTTTCTAGTTGTGATTTGCTTTCATTCTTTGAACTACTGATATTTACCACACCACGGAATAACCGACACGAAATTCCCGCTAGTTGTGATTTGCTTTCATTCTTTGAACTACTGATATTTACCACACCATACAGAGGATTAACTACCCCCAACAGGGAGTTGTGATTTGCTTTCATTCTTTGAACTACTGATATTTACCACACCTTTGAAACAAGGCCACATCATTGAATACACCGTTGTGATTTGCTTTCATTCTTTGAACTACTGATATTTACCACACCGATCTCGCCAAGATCAAGATCGAACCAGGTGTTGTGATTTGCTTTCATTCTTTGAACTACTGATATTTACCACACCAACAAAAAAAGGTCTGTTAAGTATCGTTAGTTGTGATTTGCTTTCATTCTTTGAACTACTGATATTTACCACACCAGGCTGTTGCTTTCAGCGCGTCATTCCAGGTTGTGATTTGCTTTCATTCTTTGAACTACTGATATTTACCACACCATACCATAGATCAACAATCTAATTATGAACGTGTTAGATAAAAATTTAGAATTAAAAAAATCCGGATGTAAATACTTCCGGATTTTTATTCTAAGTATTTTTCCTTTATTTTAATATTGTTTTTTAAAATAATTCGAGCTGTTGGGGTGTATCTGGTAGCGATTTCCCTTTCTTTCCGTAAAATAATTCCATCATGCCAAACTGTTTATCTGTAACGGTCATTATTCCAATATGGCCTTTTTCAGGCAACAGTCTTTTAACCCTATTGATATGAACATCAGCATTTTACCTGCTGCTACAATGCCTTAAATAAATAGAGAATTGAAACATAGCAAAACCATCTCGTAAAATTTCCTTACGAAATTTAGAGGCTATGCTGCGCTCTTTTTTAGTTTCAGTTGGCAAATCGAAAAAAACTAGTATCCACAAAATTCGATATTCATTTAAACGCATCAATTAAAATGTCAATCCATCAGTAGTTTCATCCTTGAATGGCTCTATAATTTCGTTAAAAGATATAAGATTTACCTCCTCGTCATTTTTGAAGGCCAACATCCGCTTAGTATCGAAGTTCTTCATGATTGGGTAGTTGATCCTGCGTAATGTACCCTCATAGCATTTTGCCAATGAAGAAGTAGTGCTCTGCAAACCGACCATTAAAGGACTTTTACTTTTCTCAAACTGAACATCAACTGTTGCAATTCCCAGGAGCTGGGTCTTAATGTCGCTACCCAACTCTAAAAAATTTTCACCTCTATCTATTATAGCCAGCACAATCTCATCCACGTAGGGTCGATAAGGTTCCATAATATCATCTGCCAGACAATACGCATTGTACTTATTGCGATGGTGAATGCCCAAAGTTGGCAACAATCCTGAGCAGACCAAACCGCGAGCAACAATTGCCCTTAAAATTGCATAGCCGTAATTGAGCAGATTGTTCGGCGGATCTCCCGCTCGACCTCTAAAGAAATCTATTTTTTTGGGAAAGACATTCTTCCAGTAGTAAGCAGCAGCCCTACCTTCATAATTATCGGGGTCACCCGAACGTACTGATTTCGCCCAATGAACCATATTTTTACAGGGAACATCCCGATCAAAAAGTATGGCCGCCTGATTCAGAATTTTAGCTTGAACGGTCTGTTGCCAGAGCTGCTTTTTTAAAGGCTGGGAGGCATCTATCTGATAGCGGAATCTTTCACTTTGTGTGTTGTGTCCATCGATTGGTAGCATCATACCAGTTGGATGGCGACTTTGGTTGCAGGTAATGATTGCTGCATTGTTATCCAGCAACGCAGCAATGCAGCCATGTGTGATGGTTATTTGCTGGTTTTCTAATATGATTATCCCAATATCCTCTATCGGAATCGTTTTTTTTGATTCTTTCTCACCTAAGGACTTCAAATGTGGTAGATCAATACAAAGTTGATTTTGTTGCAAACTTAGGTATGCAGGATTGCTGAAGTGAAGTGTTCTTTTAATCATGAGAAGATATACTTAGATTTTTTAGTCTTTTGCTTTCGTTTTATCCGAGCTACATACTCCAAATTAATATTCTCCAACTTTTAATATTTGTCCGGTGTGGTTGATTCGTACTTTAACAATCTTACTAATACCACTTGACCCTTCCCTTTTCCAAGTAATGTTCTTTAATTTAAGATTATCTTCTACATTGGTTTCCAAATGATGCCTAAAGAAATAATCCTTTATGGTGAATTTCTGAACCCTAAATAAATTTGGACTGATAAGTTTATTATTTTGTGGGTCTAATAAATCAATTTCGGAAGGATTAAAGCCAGTTTTCTCGTTCGGGAAGATAAAATACTCGTTTTGCTTCATCGTGAATAAAAATGTCCAACCTAAATACGCTTTTAAGGTCTTATCAATAATTGGCAGCCCTTGATTTACCCGTGCTACTGCTTCATAAAACGAAACAACATCTTCCTGTAGATTACCCTTTTCATCCCTATAAACAGCCACATGATGATTATTGCCTGTACTTACAAAATCTGTAGGTATAAGATTTTTATCCTCATCTAAAATTTCATTCCCCAGATGGTCTTTTTTGTAATGCAAGGGTTCAGCATTATTAACGCCACTAATTTTTACCCTTTTTATAGCGATACCTTTTTCTTCATTGAGCCAGATTGGATTTTTTTCCAGATCAGAAAAAGCCTCTTTTGGATTATTGTTGTAATCCGTCAATCTCTTCTTTAAAATTCGCTTCACACCATCATCCAAGATTTTATCTATAATCTTTATATCCTTAAAATTTTCTGGTGTAACATCCTTTCTAATGGAATAGTCGTCTTCCAACCAAATCAATTTTACAATTTCCGGCATGAGTTCCAATCTCGAATCGTCTAAATAAATAGGATTCTTAGCCAATGTATTTTTTCCTGAAAATGCTTTTTTGGCATCGCCACCATTTTCCAACAAACGTTCCAATAAAAGCCTTTTAAAAGTAGGGTTTGCTACTTTGGCAATCGTTTGTAAATCAAATTTAAGCCCAATCCTTTCATCTTTGCTCACATAAAACTGATACTTTCCATAGACCGTTTCCTTATGCAATTGCCCCCTTGGAGTAAGTTCTACCTTGATTTTTTCACCTTTAGCAGATATTGTTTTATTCTTATTTTTAGTAAAAACTTTATTTTTGGCTTTAAAAGAAACCAATATATTTTCCAAATGCTTTTTAGCTTCTTCCCTAAAACCTGAAAGGGGCAGATTGAACTTTCGTTTTTTGTTACCTAGATCATCAATGACAACATTTGTTTCCTTCGCTTCAATCGCGATGATATGATCATGCTGTTTGTGTGCTTCATTTTTCCGCGCATTGAGGTAATTGAGGTATTGAATATGGCTATGCTTAGTGAAAGCAATCGTTAAGGCATCCATTGCATGGTGACGATGGTCATTTCGCTTGCTCCAGTTCACGATACGCTCTTTAAAACTCCCATCCTTTTTCTCTACCAATTCCGTTAGCCCCAACTGTTTAAACTTATCAAAATTAAGCTCCTGCATTATGTTAATTAGATCCCAGTCTTCACGTAACCTATCTGTTATAGCTCCAGTTGTTGGAGTTACAACCCTACAAATCTCATAAAGCATATTTCTTGCTTTTTTTGCAATGTACTGTGTATCCCGCAGATCTCGCTCTATAAAGCCGTCACCAATATCAACTTCCCTTTTCAGCAGTTTTTGGTATTTCGCCTTCGAAATACCTTCATCTTTATTTTTCTTGCCCTGTTCAAATAGAAATTCTATTCTTTGTTCAAAATCGATCAGTTTTTCTTTTCCTAATCTGCTATCTATATAATCGAATGCTGTTCTATTACCCTTATCCAGATTATCTCGTCTAAACACTATAGTTTTGTTTGAGAAACTATCGTCAAATACTTTTGACTGTGGGATGATGTGTTCAATATCCACCTCTTTGGAAAACAAAATTTCCCTGGGAATATAAGTATTCGTATATAAATCTGTGTAGCCATTATTCTTTAGTTCCTCATAAAGCTTATAACGGATGATGTCATTTCGCGTAGGGTTCTTTATGCCAAATTCGGCTTGTAGGAGTTTGAATATTTTTTCGTGTTGAATTTTTGCAGCATTGACATTAGTAGTCATTTCTGCACGCTCTTTCGCATTTTTCTTTAAATCGCGTGCCAGCTCAATTCTGATTTCATCGAACCTGAAATAGTTGTTAATATTTCCATTGGAATCTTTTTCACTATTGACCTCAATTAGGGTATTAACCACATTAACAAGCTGATTAAGTATTTTTTCTACAACAGGATTACGCAGACTATTTTTTTTAACCAAGTCTAGCTTTTCCTTCAATGGTCTATTCGCGATTTCTTCTCTGGTTAAAGACGAGGCAGAATGCCGGTAACCTGCAATTGCCGCCGCCTTATCAAATGTCTGCTCTCTGATATAAGGATAAATTTTACGCATTGCCTTCGTGCTCAGATTCCCATAATCATCGGATAAAGCAACAGAAGCCAAGATTTGTGCATGTTCCTTTTTAAATCCGAATTTCTGATTAAGTAGCCCATACAATCTCTCATTCCCACTTGGTGAGTCGTCCCCCTCATACGACTGCAATAAATGCCACAATTGATACGAGGATTGTTGTTCAAAACCTTTTCCATCCAACTCCGCATTAAACTCAAAAATATCTGTGCTTATTTCCAACGACTCAAAAATGCGCTTAACCATATCCTTGATATCCAAAGCTGGGACACTAATGTCATCAAGTTCCACCTCGTCCTTATTTGATTTTAAATTCAACAAATCTTTAGTATCGTAACCCTCCAGCTCGATGATCTTTAAATAAGCATTGAATAGAGCTTTGTTAGTCCTGTTTCCTTCTAATTCAGAATAATTTATTTCCCAGTCTTTGGTACTGTAACCCAGCAACTCTATAACCTTGCTTGCTTTTAAGTTTCCTTTAATATTTAGCTCTTCAAACAGTATTTGTTTTGCTTGCAGGTCAAAAACCAATACCTCCTGTTTGTCAGATAATTTCATCTGATTATCCGCCTCCAAATTACGTATTTCACAGCCCTTCTTTCTGATCAAAACATTGCTTAAAACCTGCCAAATCTTAAACTCCTGGAAAAGGGGTGACGATTTGGAGGCTACCTTTAAGCCTATTGTTCTTTTTACTTTCTGTCCACCACGTTCGATTTCAATTTCTTTACGCTCAAACTCACAAAAGCTAATCAAGCCTTTCTGAGATTTTAGTTTCCGTTGATAAAAGATAATAATATCTCGGATTTCCTTTTTAAGTTCTTGCGTTAATTCAGGATGAAATTTAGCCTGTGCTTCCCATATGGTTTCAAATTCATCAAAATAATCCTGACGATAAAAAACCTGATTTTTTAATTTTGTGTGAGGCTTATCCTGAATTTGTTGATATAAATACTGTCCAACTGTTTGTTTATTGAAATACAATTCTTTACTTCGATCGCTAATCGCACCAAGATAACCACTTGAATTATTTAAATTATGGTTAATCTCAGTGATTACGTAGGCTACTTCATCTTTCTGCAACTCTTGATCTATTGCTTTACTTCGCCATTCGTAAGCTTTCAACTTCTTTTCTTCACGCGTACCTTTGTTTTCTGCGGTATTAAAATTATATGTCTTCCAAAAAATAGCCGATGTTGCTCTTTGTCCTTTTCCAGCCAATTCTTTTTTAAATTCGTCGGTAAAGATTTCCGGATAAAATTGTCGTTGGCAACTCCAAACTTTATCGAATTCAGCCTGCAAATCTGAACGGTAAAAATCCGGCAGATATTTCTTCCCGTCCCTCAATAATTGATAAGCTAATTGTCCAGGGGTTAAATTCTCGTCATATAATTTTTTTGCGATTGACATTCCGTCAATCGCCTTCCCTTCATCTTCATTAGGAGTTTTCCGACTACTTTTATACCCTCTTTTTTTATTGATGCTCAATAATATTCTGGCAAATTCCTCTTTTTGAACCTTTTCATTGACAGACTTTGCTCGCAAGTTTAAAGTAGAATGAGTCGTATTCTTACCATTTTCTGCAAGAACGGTATCTTTTGTAATCAGGTTAGCTTTTGCCATAGCATCAATTAAATTGGAGCGTCTATCCTGATAACGGTCTAGTGTTCTCCTGGCACCTCGTTTCAATGTCCTATCCGCATTGATAGAGATTGGCCTGCCTTTCTCAAAATTGGTTTGTTCATCGGTAGTTAAAGGATTGACACGTACACCCATTCTTACTATCGATGAGCTTTTGAAATCATCACTTTCATTAACTTGTGCAAATCCGATTGATGTTGTACCTAAATCAATTCCTAAAATTTTCTTCATAATTCTGAGTTATCATTTTAAAGCTAGAAATAAAAATTTTAATAAAATACGGAAAACCGTATTTTGATTAATATATAATCCATATATTTGGATGAAAGCAAATCACAATAAGGATTATTCCGTTGTGAAAACATTAAGTGCCTCGTCTTACAATACGGGGCTTTTTTTTTTAAAAAAAGCTGTGTCAACCGGCTAGATCGTATCCGCATAAATCTCTTAAATACTGTAGATCAATTACTTTTCCATAGAATTTAGCGACAATTTTAAGACAAGTAGCACCACAGTCTTTTTGTTCCAACTGCTGATAATGAGGAAATCTCATGAAATAAAGCTAAAAATATGCATCGGAATTATTTAACTCAAGTTTCGCAGATGAAATTCAGCAATCATGTGTTGTGTGGCAGCGTATTAAAGGATAGGATTTTTTTGATTTTATCGTCATTCATTAGACTTTGTATGTATGCGTCAATATCATCGATATCTAATTCAAAAACATCAATAATAAGTCTTACAATCTCTAAAAATAGGCCCCATGTATATACCGATTGAAAAGTGTACCAATATCCAGTTGAAAAGTGTACCAGTTAGCAAGGATTACGCTGCCTTTACTGAACTAACTGTATTTAATCAAATAGGTCAGAAAGCCAGTAAAACTTTCCAGATCAAAAGCACTAATCTAATTATCTAAATAAATTTAATACTTTGCCAGCTTATATTTCCCCCAAAAGTCAGTTGAACTTGTCAATGCCCGAAAGTCGTTAGCAGCATCGAAATTTCCACTTCCCCCACCTGGAGGACCAACAACGATTTCCCTATTATCTAATCCGGGCATTTGCAATCCATTAACTTTAACCTTATAAGCAAATGCTGCTTGCTTTTTAACAGAGATCCCAAGCGCTTCCAATGGGATAGCTAACTCATAAAAGAAACTATTATCCTTTTCTATAGTAAGCTAACACTACGGTGCATATTGACTTGACCTTTGTCGGATTATAAATTTGGCTTTATAAAAATATTATTATGGAGCTACAAAAAATCAAACCGCGCAGACCGTTATGCATTCGCAGTTAATTATTCAATTGCTGGAAAAATATAAATCCTCAAAAGCACAGATCAGTCTGATTCATTGCTATTTGCCAGTAACTATCTTTACTAATCACTGAACTTAACGCTTCCGGTTATTTCCTTGATTGCTGCTGCAGCTTTCACTTCCTCACTGCTTAGAAATTTTAAGATACCTTGACAACGACTGGTCTGCGATTTGTTTTCAATAAAAAATAGATAGTAATTGTAGTCAGATCCTTTGTTTTTACTTAACAACATACTATTGCCATTAACTGTCGTGATTGTACTTGAATAATAATTATCTTTTGCGGGTAGTCTCCGCGTTCTATTATCCTGGCCTAATTTTATCTGGCTAAGTGTTACAGAATTATTTTCCTTCGGAAAGTAACGAATATCAAGCAACATACCATTAACCTCATATTCATTATCACTTGAGGTATTAGCAATTACAGGATCGTCAACAAATTTTTTGCTCATTAGGCTTTTCTTGCTAATGTTATCAACTTTAAAAGAACCCTTTGGAATTGCAACGCTAGCCTTATTTAATTTCAGTAGTGTTTGACTTTTTGCACCTAGAGTGCTTAAAAAAAAGCCAAGTATAATTACGAATTTTTTCATGTTTTCTATTAATCTGGACAGTCTATTTTTTGAATTATATTGTTGATAAATTTAATGTAAGCTAACACTACAGCACAGGTTCGATTTCTTGCAGCTTTTTCCATCGGTGTGGTAAAAGATCTTGGATTTGGTCTGTGGGCTGTTTATTGATTTTTTTAAGCACATCTACCATCCAGACCATTGGGTTAATGCTTAGCAGCTTGCATGTTGCCATGAAAGAATATAGCATAGCACTTCTTTGCGCCCCGTCATGCGAACCGCAAAAAAGAAAGTTCTTTCTTCCGAGCGCAATTCCCCTTATACTGCCCTCAATTGGGTTGTTATCAATGTTGAGCGCACCGTTTTCCATGTAGACCGATAGCCGTTTATACCGTTTCATGGTATAGGCAAAGGCTTTATGAATCGCACTTTTCTCATTCAATGTGATATCCTTGTTTGCCGCAAGCGTTTCACAACTGCTGTAGCCGTCACTTCGGAGGTATCCTTTGTAATCTGATAGCAGTGCCTGTGGCACTTGCTGATTACGTCCCGGCTGATATTCAAAGAATACCAGTTTAGCTGGCGGAGCCTGCGCTGCCCAGAAATACCCCCTATGGGTAGTCCCTTTTTTATCTTTATCCATCACCTTCATCGTGGTTTCATCCATCATCAGGTAGTTGCTTTGCAGCACTTGCTGTTTAAGTTTTCATACGATGGATTTAACAGTGTGCAGGTCTTTGCAATCCAGTCCAGCAGTGTAGAATGTGCCAGTTTAATTCCTGTTCGGTCAAATCGGGTCATCTGGCGGTACACCGGCAGGTGGTCACAATACTTTTCAACGATCAGCGTAGCCAGCAGCGAGGCATCAGCCATACAGTTTTTGATCACTTCATCAGGAAGAGGCGCAATAATGATCTTGCTGGTCAGGCCCGGATCATCGGCAAGTGTAGGTAACAGGTATTTATAACGAATGATCTTTTTAGCCGTCAAACGGGCAGGACTGCATTTTAGGCGATAAGAGACTTCGCTTCCGGTGCATTTACTACCTTCAGGAATCACATCGGGATGGATTTCCTGGATCTCGTCCACGATACTTTCAGGAATCACGAAGTGCTTCTTCTTTTGCTGTGCCGCCTGTACCTGTTTTATTTGTTCAGTTGGAACAGGTGCCGGTACCGGCACTTCAACAGTAACTTCTTCGGTCAGTCCGAAACGAAGCTGACCAGGGCTTTGTTCCTTGCCCAGGTAGCGTTCACTTTTGCTGCCAAAGCTCAGTTTGAGCAATTGTTCCAATCGGTGGAGCAGCTGCTCGTTGACCAAGCGCAATTGCTTGAACTCTTCCCGCAGAAGGAGGTTTTTCCTTCCGGGAATGTTCATAAATTCTTTATAATCAATCGTGTCTGATGACTGCATTAAAGGCTATTTGATAACCCTAAAAATAAGCAATCATACTTTTTTCTGCAAATTTTCGATGCGTATTTCTTGCAATTATTGCTCCAAAGAAAGTGTAGTTTTCCGCACCCTGCTGCGCTGCTTTTCTTTCTGGAATTCAATCCCGCGAATCACTTGCAGCAGCTGGATCTCACTGATATGCCGTCCTTGTCCATCGGCACGAAGTGGCGGAACTTCAAAACTCCCATTGTCCAACTTCTTATAGTAAATCACAAAGCCGCCATGTTCCAAAAATAAAAGTTTGATGCTTTGCCTGGAACGGCTCACAAAAATATACACGTCACCACCTGCGGGATCGCGCTGCAATTCGCTACGGATAATTCCTGTAAGCCCGTTAAAACTTTTGCGGCCATCAATACAATCGGGGTATACAAAATAATTTTTACCAGTCGGTATCATAATGCCCTGCCTTTGTCCAGTATGGATTGAATATATTCGGGAGCAACATATTGATGCAGCTGGACCGTTAGCTCTCCTGAATTTATACTGGCAAATACAGGAAGTGACATCGATGGTTCAGGCAATGATACCGGTTCAGAAGATAAACAACGGCGAAGTTATACTATCGCCAACATCCAACTATTGGTAGGCAACACGTAACAAGTTTATATCACGCTCGCAATTGACCAAGCCTCCCCAGGGCCTTGAGCGGGCGTTGCTGGAGCCTTGGTGGGTCCAGGCACTCAGCAAAGCATTAGTAATGTCACATAGAGCACCCACATTCTAATTCCTAAACACATCCAGCAAACCTCCAAATAATAGAGTTCTACTTCGCTAGCTCCACTCCTTTCCAATTAACCAACACTGTTGTTCGCCTCACGTTTGGTTTACTTCGACGCTATTCCTTATCTTTACATTACATGAAAACATCACTCGCCCATTTACCGGAATCAAAGCAAAAGGAGATCGCGCATGTCCTAGAGATTATCAAAGAAGAAGCAAATCCTGAAAAGGTGATTTTATTTGGTAGCCATGCTAGAGGGAATTGGGTAGAAGATGAATATATTGAGGATGGCGCAAGGTATTCTTATATAAGTGATTATGATTTTCTGGTAGTCATTAAAAAAGGCGAATTAAAAGAACAAGCAATTATTAGTCATATTGAAAATCGCTGTAATGACTTTAAAAATGTGATTAGCCCGATTGTTCATGATATTGAATATATTAATGAAGGCCTGCGTATAGGTCAGTATTTCTTTACCGATATCATTACCGAGGGTATACTTTTGCATGATACCGACAATTTCCAGTTTTTAGAAGCAGCTCAATTAACCATTGAGGAAGAAAAAGAAAAAGCACAGAATTACTTCGACACTTGGTATCCATATGGTAGCGAATTTTTAATCGACGCAAAGAATGGGTTTGAAAGAGGTAGCTATAAAAAAGGTGTTTTTGAACTTCACCAGGCAACAGAATGCTTCTACAGCGCCGCTTTGTTAGTTCATACCGGTTATAAACCCAAGACCCATAATCTTGCAAAGCTACGGAACTACGCAAAGCATGTTTCTATAGATTTATATACAATATTCCGTACCCCAATCATAAACGAATACGAATTTCACCTTTTCGATCTGCTTAAGCGCGGTTACATTGATGCCCGTTATAAACTGGATTATGTAATTACAAAAGAAGAGCTACAAGAACTCATAGACAAGGTGTCTAAAATGCAAGAAATTGTTAAAACAATCTGTGGAGAGAAGATAAATTCCTTAGATCAATAATTTCCTTATTTTTTCTCATTAAAATATTATTTACAAAGGTTTTTTTGGTAAAAAATCTTGTGGCGATAAACCAAAATGATCAGCTAATTTATTAATGTGTTTTAAATTGTACTTGGCGATATTTGAAGTGCTTTCTACATTTCCAATAAACGATGGCTTCACATCTAAAATATAGGCAATATCTTCCTGACGCAAATTGCGTTCAGTTCTCAGTTCTCTCACAAAATCAATCACATACTGTTCTATTGCTTCCAAAGCTTATCTTATTTATACAAAGGCTAAGAAATTCATTATC
>Ga0116227_10015135_pt1 | contig 11498 bp, 10 predicted proteins | sample S1TSphgellanicum_FD_89693 | JGI IMG/M metagenome (GOLD analysis project Ga0116227, IMG submission 89693) | Host-associated microbial communities from peat moss isolated from Minnesota, USA - S1T2_Fb - Sphagnum magellanicum MG | ecosystem: Host-associated > Plants > Peat moss > Unclassified... | reverse complement strand
CGGTCCGCAATGGTTGTTGGAACAACAGCTATCCAAACCCGACTACTGCATCGGGGCGGGTTTCTCTTATGCGGTGACGACCGCTCACAATGGCTGCCTGCACCTGGAAGTGACCTTGCGCGGACGCCAGGGACATGCCGCCATGCCGGAATCGGGACTCGATGCGTTGGCTGCCGCCACAGAGGTGTTGACGTCACTGTATGCGTCGCGAGCCGAACTCTGTCGACAGAGCTCGAAGGTCACCGGCATCCGTCATCCGACGCTCAACGTCGGCTTGATCACCGGCGGCATCAATACCAATGTGGTGCCGGACAAAGTCAGTTTCCGGCTCGATAGGCGCATCATTCCGGAAGAGTTGCCCACCGACGTGGAGGTGCAACTGCGCAACCTGCTGCAAGATGCGGCCGCAAGAACTCCCGGCATCCAGATCGAGATTCGTCGAGTGCTGCTGGCCCTGCCGTTGGTGAAATTGCCAGGCGCGCGGCGACTGACCGAATCGCTGCAGAAATATGGCTCGCAATTCTTGGGCGCAACCATCCTCGAGCATGGCGTGCCGCTGTACACCGACGCGCGCCATTACACCGCGGTCGGCATCCCAACCGTGCTGTACGGCGCAGGGCCTCGGACCCTGAAGGAGGCCAACGGCCATGGCGCCGATGAATGCCTGCGCTTGAGCGATTTGCGCGGCGCCACGGCGACGATAGCCTGCGCGCTCATCGACCTTCTGAGCGCCAGCGAGCCGCACGAATGATGCGCGGCGCCCGACACGCATGGCGGGGCTGGTGCGCGGCGCTCGCGGGGGCAGCGCTCGTAGCCGCGGCCCCCCGCTTCGCGGCGTCCGCCACCGCGACCGTCCCCACGGCCTCCGAGCATCGGCGTCTGGTGATCATCGATCAGGACGCCTTTGGCCCGGGCGGCTCCAACATGCAGGCGATTCTCATGCTGTTGCAGGCCAGCGATGTGCAGGTGCTGGGCATCACCATCGTCAGCGGCGACGGCTGGCGTGATGAAGAGGTCGATCACACCTTGAGACTGCTGGAAATTGCCGGCCGCCCCGACGTGCCGGTGGTCCCCGGCGCGGTGTTCCCCTTGCTGAACTCGGCCGCACGCACCAAGGCCTGGGAAGCCATCTACGGCAAGCTGTATTACAAAGGCGCGTGGACCGAAGATTGGCCCGATCAAGGCGTCGCACGGCGTGCATCACACCCTACTGATCCCTACCTCGTGCCGCCCTCGCCTGCCGGCACGGCTCACTTACAGGCCTCTCACGAAGTGGCGGCCAACTTCTTGGTCAGCGAGGTACGCCGCCATCCCGGCGAAGTCAGCATCATCGCGGCCGGACCGCTGACCAACCTGGCGCTGGCTGCGCGCTTGGATCCGCAGTGGAGTTCGTTGGCGCGCGAGCTGGTTTTCATGGGAGGTAGCTTCAATCCAAAATCCGCCGACAACGCCTTCGCCGCTGAATACGCCAATTCGCCGCGACGCGAATTCAACATGCGCTTCGATCCCGAGGCCGCATCGCTGGTGCTGCACGAACCCTGGCGCAAGATCACCGAGATTCCGATCGATCCCACCACCAAGACTTTATTCAGCGCGCGGTTGCGGGCGTTGGTGGCCAAGGGCAAAGCGCCCTTTGCCGGCTATGTCGAACGCTTCGGCGACGCGTATCCGATGTGGGATGAACTTGCCGTGGCCGCGTGGCTGGATCCTTCGATTGCGACGCGGCGTGAAACCTTGGCTGTAGATGTGGACACCAGCTTCACGGCCGGTTACGGCAACACCTTGAGCTGGTCTGTAGCCGAGGCGCCGGGATTGGGCGAACGGCCGGTCGATGTGGTGTTGGACATCGATGCCAAGAAGTTCGAAGCGCTGGCCGTCGACCTGATGACGCGGCCGGCATCAAGTCACTGATGAGGGTGTCGCATGCATAAGTCGATGGGATGGATACTCGCTGCCTGCTGCGGATTGAGTTGGGGCAACGCTACGCGGGCCGCCGAACCCTGGTTCGAAGCGGTGAAGAGCAGCGCAACGCCCCAGCAGATGTATCGGTTTCTGTATGCGCTGCCCAAGGGCGGCGACCTGCACAACCACCTCACCGGTGCCGTGCGCTCGGAATGGTATTGGGATGCCGCCATGGCAGCCGAAAAACGCGGCTACCTGTACTACACGCGCGTGCGAATCCAAAACTGCGCGCCATACGGCCACAATGAATTTGGGCAGGCGAAGGCTTTACTGCTGTTCAAGAACATCCAAGGCAGCACCTACGAGAAACTCGATGCATGCGGCAAGTCGGAGTTCAAAAAACTTCAGGACTTGAACGCTGTGGAACAAGCGGCGTGGCTTAACAGCATGCGCCTAGATCAGCCCTATGAGGGGCGCGACGAATTCTTCGATGCCATCTGGGATCGCATCAACGATCTGCTCAAGAACCCTTACCTGATCTGCGACATCCTATTGCGCAACATGCAGGCCTTCGGCAAAGAGGGTTTGGAGTACTTGGAAACCCAGCAGGGGGCCGAAGGCGAAGTGCATCCCGACGGTACGCCCTACAGCGTCGAGGACGTGGTGGGGATTTATCGCCAATTTCTCGCCTCCCCGCCTGCCAAGGCCACCGGCGTCGAGGTGCGCTTCCAAAACGCCTTGCTGCGTTTCACGCCCGACGCCGAACAGCATCTGCGCGTGCTCTATGCCATCACCGACCGTTATCGCGACTTGTACGTCGGAGTCAACATGGTGGGTCGCGAGGACAATGACAAGGGCTATCCGCTGCGCTTCCTGCCGGTGCTGCGCGAACTGCGTCACAAGTACCCCGACATCAACCTATCGATTCACGCCGGCGAGGTCGATGAGCCGAATTTTCATGTTCGCGACACGCTGTTATTGGGTGCGCAGCGCATCGGCCATGGCGTCAACCTCATCACCGATCCGGACACCATGGTTCGCATGCGCTATGGACCTTTTATGGTGGAAATCAATCTCATCAGCAACCTGCTGCTGGAGTACGTCAGCGACTACTCGCAGCATCCCTTCCCCGAATACTTGAGAACCGGTATTCCGGTGGCGTTGTCCACGGACGATCGCGGCATGTGGGATTCGAATTTGAGCGACGAATTTTATGTCGCGGTCAAGGAGTTCAATCTTTCCTGGGAGGAGATCGTCAAACTCGGACGCAACTCTCTGCAATATGCCTTCGTCGATGAGCCCACCAAGCAGCGACTGCTTTCAACCTACGACAAACGCATCGCCACATTCGCGCAGGCGTTTCGGCAGAAAAGCTGGGCGTCGTTGAACGATGCCAAGCCCGTGAGCTACGGATTTCTATGCAGCCACTACCAGCTGTGCCTGCCTCCGGAATGAATCATCCGCCCGGTGATAAATCGCGGTAGCGGCTCCATCCCTTGAGCAGTTCCTGCACCACGATGTTGCCCACCTGATAGGCCGCTTGCAGAGCCGGCAGACCATCTTCGGGGTACTCGGCGGTGGCGCTCCACGCGGCGGTCTTGCCCGGCGGCGGCATGGTGTAGTTGCTGGCAGTGCGCAGCACCAGCACCCGCTGCAAGTCCACCTTGTTGACCCGCGACAGTCTGCGCAGCGCCGTCAGCGTGCCGCTATCTTCCATGTTCGACATCATGAAATTGGCCCCGCTGCCTGCCTGCAGCTTGACCCAATCGTTGGCCCATTGATTCATCTTCTCGCCGTGCCAGTACTTGCTCGACGATAGCGAATCGCCGATGGTCACGAAGGGGGGACGCACGGCATTCGGATAACCGGCGAACTGCGCGCGGAATTCTTGCAACGCCGGTGAATCGGCCAGCGGGTGATCTTTGGTCAATTCATAGGCCCATTCAACCAACTTAGCGTTCAGCGCGAAGTGGATGGTATCGACGGTCCACCCATGCGCGATGTCGTTGGGTTTCTTCGCGCCCAATGGCAGCATGCCATACGGCCAATCCGGCGGAATCTCGCGCGCATCGATTTCATACAGCAAATCCCCATCGACCACATGCTTGGCCCACGCAGCGGTTCCCAAAGATACATCCAGCGGATCGCCGCCGCCGATGCCGGCCACCAGCCAGTAAGCCCGCCGCAAGTCAAAGCGTGGATCCAATCCTAAGGCCATGATGGAACTGGTGGCATTGGTGATGCCGCCGCCCGTGCAAATGAGCAGCACACCGGCCGCGTTCATGCGCAATTCGTACTCGCCCAACGGAAAGGGAAACACCGTGTCGAGCTTTTGCCGCTCCACCCACAGCTGCGCCTCGCCGGGCTTGTCGCCGGTGAGCTTGCCGTTCTCAAACATGGAGACGATGACGATCTTGACAGCGATCGCGGGGGCCGCCGCGTCGCACAGGCTGACGCCGCCCAGGAAGAACCCAACTGCGGCGATCGCGATGCGCAGTCTTAAACGCGCAGGCCTTCTAGTCATCGCGCGCGGTGAAAAACGAGGCATCGACAGGCTTGTTGGCGAGGATCTCTTCGCGCGTCAGGCCGTTGACCTCGTGGGGAAACACCAGCCACTGATCGGTGGCGCGCACGTAGTAATCCGGAATCAAATTGCTGCGATTGCGCGCCGGCTTGAAATACACCGTCGCGACACGAATTTCTCCCGGCAAATTGCGCCGGCAGCGGCGGCCCAGCTCGGCGATCACGGCTTCAAGACTGCGCCCGGAATCAAATACATCGTCGATCAGCAGCAACTGATCCTCGGCGTTCAGCACCGACACCAGGTAATCGATGGCGTGGACACGCACGTTGCGCGACTGCTTGTCGATCCCCTCATAGGAGGACGTGCGTATGGACACATGATCGCATTCGATGTCGTTGTACTCGAGGATTTCCTGAACGGCGATGCCGATGGGCGCGCCTCCCCGCCAGATACCGACCAGGAACGTCGGCCGAAATCCGCTGCGCACCACGCGCAAACCGAGTTCCATGGAGTCGCGCAACAGCGAATCGGCGGAGATGAACACTTTTTCGATGGATTTTTCGGTCACGGTGCTTACTCTATGAGGCCGCGAGCGGATCGCGACGGTGAGAATCCGCCATGGCAATGCCGCGATGCTCCGGGCCGAAGGCAACCAATAGAGAAATCGCGATGGCGACAGTGCCTACGACGATGGCCATGGCCAGCCCGTAGTTTTTGCCAAAATGTTCAGCAATGGTGACCTGAATGATGAGGTTCGTCGATGCGATGAGATTACCCAGCTGATAAACGACTCCGGGGAAGGTACCGCGGATTTCCGGCGGTGACAGTTCGTTCAAATGCACCGGAATGACGCCCCACGCGCCCTGTACGGAGACCTGCATGAGGAACGCGCCGATTCCCAATATGAGGGACGTACTGCCGAAAGCCCAGAAGGGGATTACCGGCAATGCGATCAGAGCAGCCATCATGATGGCGCGACGCCGTCCGATCCGCTCCGACAGCCAACCAAACCCTATACCGCCAAAAATCGCGCCGACATTCGCGATGGCGGTCATCAGCGCCAGCGTCTTGGTATCGAAGTCATGCTGAATCTTCAAGAACAGGTTGGGATAGGCATCCTGCGATCCATGGCTGAAAAAATTGAACGCCGTCATGAGACCAATCGCATACAGCGCCAACTGCCAATGGCGGCCCAGGACTTCCATGATGCCAGGCTGCGCGGTGGCCGCCTTTTGTTCAAGATAGGCGGGCGACTCATCCACTCCCATGCGCACGAAGAACACCAGGATGGCGGGCAGCGCCCCGAGCACGAACATATAGCGCCAACCCAAGGTATCGTACAGAAAGTACATGGCGATGGATGCAAGGAAGTAGCCGCTGGGATAACCCGCCTGCAGGAGACCTGAGACCGCGCCCCGAGCATTCGCCGGAATGCTTTCAAACGTCAGGGCCGAGCCTATGCCCCATTCCCCACCCATGGCGATCCCGAACAGAAACCGCAAGATGAAGAATGTAGTCAGGGTGGGCGCGAAACCGGACGCCACTTCGAGTGCCGAGAACGCCAGGATATTCCACATCAGCGTGGGCTTTCGCCCGACACGATCCGCGAGACGGCCGAAGATGAAGGCACCCAACGGTCGCGCCGCCAGCGTCAGCGTGACGGCGAAAACCACCTGTTTCACATCGACCTGAAACGTGGCGGCCACGTCCTTGAACATGAACACCATCAAAAAGAAGTCGAAGGCGTCGAGCGCCCAACCGAGATAGGCCGCAACGACGACGTTCTTCTGGCTCCGCGTCCATTCCATTGCCTATCATGGCCGTGCGGGCGGAGGGTGACAAGCGCTGGAGAAACTTCATGCTGCGAGTTGCTCCGAACGACCGATTCAGCTCAGCGGCGCATTCATGTGATCTGACCCGAGGCGATAAATGGCTATACCCCTTCGTTTGGAGCGCACTGTCAGTGAGACCGAGCAGGCACTTGAATGGTGGGTGCGCCTGAACCGTGCAGAAAAGGCGCTCTGGCTGCAATGCGAAGAAACCGCCGACGAGGTAGACAAGATGTTGCAATCGTCTGTTTTGCGCGTGCGCGAACTGGCGAGCTTCGGCGCGGTGGGAGATGCGTGGAACGCTTTTCGAGAGCAGACCTTGAGCGTGCTGGATTTCAACGAAGTGATCAGAGCCGGCGGCGGCGAGCCGCCCCTGCTGCTTCCCCGTCAACGCTACGAGCACAACGCCGAGGCATGGGACAAGGCAGGCCGATTGACGGACTTCTTGGAAACAGGAACGCTGCGTCTCATTGCCATGCGCGTTTGGTTCTACAGCGACGGCTGTTTGCAGGAGTATAAAAAAACACGCCTCAGCGATACATTCTTGGCCTACCTCAATGCCTGCCTTGAAGCCCGCTGGAAAATCAATCCAAACTGGTATGAGGAAGAACTGGGCGAGCGCACCAACTGCGATGAATGTGGCGCGCGATACATGCTCGAAAACCTTACCATCTGCACGAACTGCCTAAGCGTCTATTGCTTCAGATGTGTGCCTTATTCTCCCAAGGCGGAAAATGGCAACGTTGCACATTCTTGCGGCGGCGAGTTGGTGGGGTAGATCGATTGTTGCGATTGATTGCATTGATAGCAAAAGCGCGGACATCAGGGAGCGTAGCGGGTAAAAACGTAATCACGCGCTTTGATCGGCACGTGGCATGCGTAACAGCCACTAAGTCCGACCGCGTCGACGCGTATACCATCATTGAACTGCGAGAAACCCCAGCCTCCGGTTGAGGCGTACTTTGCAGAATCTTTAACCATGAACTGAATGTTTGTGGCATCCCCGGTCACGAACGATTGTTGACGGCCGAAAACCCTGTTGTTTTCTTCGGAGGGGACGTATTTCCATGCCAGTCGTGCGATGATCGCGCCATCGGGAAATGGAAGCTTGCCCTCACGAAACGCCTCGATCGCAATATCGTTGCCCAAGACAGCCCGAAGGTCATTCAAATTTCCCTCTTCGTGTGCAACAGAGATCAACCGCCAATCGCGGTAGCCGGCTGGGATTTCTACATCGAAAGCCGTTGCGCTCGCTTCGTCTCCATGTGCCGGCGCCAGCCTCATGTAGGCGGCTCCGCCCGCTAGCGCGGCGGCAGCCACAAGCATATATCGGGTGAATCTCATGGGTATCTCCTTGATTTAATAAACGTGCCCGCGTAGCCAGCGACCTTGCATTGCGGCGCCGGCGGACGGCGATGCCATTTGGCATGCAAAAGCAAAACAGCGACACTGGGCGACGGAACGTGACACGCCCGCACTGTCAACTGCCACCGCTCTGCAAATATCATCGCAGCGACCGGAAGCTGGCTCGGAGTTCCGCCACAAAGCTTTCCGGTTGCTCCCATGCCGCGAAGTGTCCGCCTTTGTCGAGGCGCTGGTAATGTATGAGCTTGGGATAGGCACGCTCGGTCCAGCTGAGGGGCGCTGTATAAATCTCGTCAGGATATGCACTGACCGCCACGGGAATCGAGACGCCCTTCGGCGCGAAAAAAGGCAGTTTGCTTTCCCAATACAATCGCGCGGAGGAAACACCGGTGTTCGTCAACCAGTAGAGCGTAATATTGTCGAGAACGTCGTCTCGGGTCAGGCCTTCCGACTTTCCAGCGAACACTCGCGTGATGAGCTCGTAGCTGCGCGCGTCGTGATCCAGCATCCAAGCCGCGAGGCCTACGGGCGAATCCTCCACTCCGTAGAGCGTTTGCGGGCGGTTACTCATCTCTTGCGCGTAAGCTAGGCCGTGCTTATAGAAAAAATCGAGCTGACCGTAGGCATACTGCTCGTCGGCTGAAAGGCCCGGTGGCGGCGATCCATTCGTCTGCAGCGCGTGAGCAACATCGCCAGGGATCGTGGCGGGCATGTTCGTATGAATGCCGATCAACCCAGGCGCGCCCTGCAGCGCCATCTGCTCCGTTACTGCATTGCCCCAATCTCCGCCCTGCGCTACATAACTCGTGTAGCCGAGTCGCTGCATCAGAGTGATCCACGCGCGTGCGATCCGAATCGGATCCCATCCAAGACTCGTCGGCGTACTGGAAAACCCATGTCCTGGCAACGAAGGAATCACGACATCGAATGCGTCCGCCGCACTGCCGCCGTGCGCCGTCGGATTGGTCAGTGGATCGATGACCTTCAGTTGCTCAATAATAGAGCCGGGCCAACCGTGCGTGATGATGATCGGCAACGACTTCGGGAGTTTCGAGCGGACATGAATGAAATGAATGTCCACTCCGTCGATCGTCGTCACGAACTGCGGTAGCGAGTTCAGCCGTTTCTCAATCTTGCGCCAGTCATAATTGGACTGCCAATAGCGCGCGAGTTCTTGAACCGTTGCTAGTTGCACGCCTTGCGATGCATCGGCCACCAGTTCATGGGAAGGCCATTTGGTTGCGGCGATGCGTCGGCGCAAATCGTCGAGCTGCTCATCGGTCGCGTGAAATTGGAAGGTTCGAATAGAGGAGTCCACCGAAGACACCGCCGGCGTTTCAATCAGGGCACGGTACGGTGTCGCCGGTTCCGAGCGAGCGGAGACCACAGGTAGCGCCAGTCCGACGGCTCCTGCCAATGAGAATGCCAGGGAGAACTGTCGTCGCGATGTGGAAGCCTTGCCAACTTCGGAGTTATCTTTTGTATTTTGGATGGTCATGAAGGGATCCTCTATGGGTTATGCGAGTTGAATTTCAGCAGACGGTGCCTGTGGGGATCCATTGCACTTAAGTATCGACGCAGTTTTTGTCGCTACCAATACGATGGTGCTATCCCCTTCCCGCCGCGCACGTGTTGCCATGCCGTCGCGCAGGGGCGCGAAACTTCTGGGGTAAACAGATGATGCAGATCACACGCCGATTCCCGCGGATCCATTGGGCACTGCTGTTGCCGACGGCGTGCGTGGGGCTGCTCGGCGGCAAGCTCATCGGTGCCGATGGCCTCATCTATTACTCCCTATTGGGAGCTGGCCTGCTTGGGACCGTCATTTCCGCCGTGCACCACTCGGAGGTCGTTGCGCATCGCATCGGCGAGCCTTACGGTACGCTCGTTTTGGCCCTAACGATCACCATGATTGAGGTGGCGCTTATCGTGTCGCTGATGATCTCGGGCGGCTCCGCGGCTACGGCACTTGCTCGCGATACGGTTTTCGCTTCAATCATGCTGATCTTGACCGGGTTGATGGGTCTCTGTTTCCTGATTGGTGGCCGTCATCATCTAGAGCAATCGTTCCGCTTGGACGGCGTGAGTGCTTCCCTAGCGATCCTCGCAACAATTGCAACGCTTACGCTGATATTCCCGAATTTCACCACCACCGCGCCTGGACCCACTTACAGCTCGAGTCAGCTGGGCTTCGTAGCCACCGTGTCGCTGTTTCTCTACGCCACATTCATCTTCGTCCAAACCGTCCGCCATCGAGACTACTTCCTGCCTCCAACTGGCTCTAATGCCGATGACACCCATGCAGATCCACCCAGCAATCGGCAGACACTCATCAGTGCGGGCGTATTGCTCGGCTGTCTGATCACGGTGGTATTGACGGCCGAAGTCCTAGCTCCCCTCATCGAGTCGACGGTCATTGCCATGAAGGCCCCCAAGGAGGTGAGCGGGTTGATCTTATCCGGCGTGGTGCTGATGCCGGAAGGCTATGCCGCCATTCGCGCGGCGCACCGGAATCGTCTTCAGACCAGCCTTAATCTGGCGCTGGGCTCTGCACTTGCCAGCATAGGGTTTACGATTCCTGCCGTTGCCATCATTTCGCTTTTCAATGGCTGGCCGCTGCTACTGGGTCTGGCGCCAAAAGAAAGTGTCTTGTTGGGGCTGGCGCTTCTGGTATCCAGCCTGTCACTCAATACCGGGCGCACCACTGTGTTGCAAGGCGCGGTACACCTCATGATATTCCTGGTTTTCGTGTTCACCGTCTTCGTTCCCTAGGACGGAGTGTCAGCGGGATGAGGCGGAGGAGGGATCGAGCCTTGCGGCCATTTTGACGAGATCGGCGAATGACTTGGCCTTCATTTTTCGCATCACCTGCCCGCGGTGCGCCTTGACGGTAATCTCACTGAGCCCGAGTTCTGCCGCCGCCTGCTTGTTCAACAAGCCTCTTATCACCAGCGCCATCACCTCACGCTCCCGACGGGTGAGGGACGCGTACGAATCTTGCAGCGATTGCAGCAAGGACTCTTCTTCGAGAGCGCGACGACTACACTCGATGGCATTTTGCAGCGCGCTCACCAAAATTGCATCGTCGAACGGTTTGGTGAGGAATTCGGCCGCTCCAGCCTTCATCGCCGTCACGGTCATAGGGACATCGCCGTAACCGGTGATAAAGATGATCGGCATCGCCCTCCGGTCAGCGGCGATCTGCCTCTGAAGTGCCAGTCCGTTGAGGCCAGGAAGTCGGACATCCAGTATCAAACAACTCGGTGTGGAAACCTTTGGAAAGCCAAGAAATTCCTGCGCGGAAACGAATGTCTCAGCCCGCCATCCTAAGTGGCGAATCAGCAACTCCAAGGACTCCCGCACTGACACGTCGTCGTCGACAACAAATACTACTGGCACGGTCTGCGGCATCGAAAGCGTCTTGCCTGTGTTTTGAATCAACGTCGATCGCTGACTCGCTATGCTAGGGGATTCATTGCATGGTTGCATAAATTCATTGCTCCACTAAGGCGGCCTTCAAGGCCGCAATCAATTGCCCTTCGCTGAAAGGCTTCAGAAGACATGCCACAGCCCCATCCGCCAGCACCTGTTGGCGCAACGCATCATCGATCCCGGCGGTGACAAAGATGATCCGAATGGCGTGACCCGCTGCTTTTAGTCGTCGATGGAGTTCGGGTCCGGACATTCCCGGCATGGCGATATCGAGGATGACGCACCCGACTTCGTCAATGACACCCGCAGCCAGAAATGCTTCTGCGGAATCGAAGGCACGCACTGCGTACCCGAGTTCCCCCAATAAATCGGGAAGCGATTCCCGGACCGATTGATCATCATCGACCACGGCGATCAGGGGTTTTCGGGCCCTCATGCATGTCTCT
>Ga0116227_10015133_pt1 | contig 11498 bp, 8 predicted proteins | sample S1TSphgellanicum_FD_89693 | JGI IMG/M metagenome (GOLD analysis project Ga0116227, IMG submission 89693) | Host-associated microbial communities from peat moss isolated from Minnesota, USA - S1T2_Fb - Sphagnum magellanicum MG | ecosystem: Host-associated > Plants > Peat moss > Unclassified... | reverse complement strand
GCGCAAGCGCATTGGCGGGCAGGCTCACTGCCAACCCCACGGCAATCACCGGGAGAATTGCCAGCTGAGGAATCCAATGCCAGCGTTCGACCAGCAGCCCCAGCAGTCCGCCGCGCAGCAGTCCGGTCATCAAAGCGGCGGCGAGCAGGCGCAGTGCAGCGGCACGCGACGGTGGGCTCTTGCCGAGCCACGTGAACGCCACGCCAATGACAAACGCGATTCCGTGGGAGGCACGCAGCGAGGAACCGGCGCCGAGCAACGCACAGAACGCCACGGCATCGCACACAGATGCCGGCACGGCGCTGTATCGGCGCCACGCCCATAGTTTCGGTTGCACAGCCTTACCGGTGGTGGGCAATCCGTCAGTCTATCAATCGGGCCGAGCGGGCGCTCGGAGTTGTATCAGTGGCGGGTGAAAGAATAGCCGGCGCAAATGCGTCGAGCCATCAATCGGAGCGTGGAAGGATCGATGGCGCGGGGCTCGGCGCACATCACCAGGCTGGTGAATTCGGCCATGGTCGCATACAGCAGCAAAGCGGCGCCGCCGAGCACCGCCACAGCGGGCAGGACGACGAACCATGCCAACAAACAACCGACCCCTACGAAAATTGCTCGTGCCAACATGCGGCGACTCTAAGGCTGTTATGTAACCAAATCATTGCACTGGGTCTCAAAAATCAAAGCTCATGAGGGCCCGTTGCTTGAAGATGGCCGGAGTAGGTTCGAGGGAGGCGGATTAAGTTCAATGCCAAAGTGATTGAAACTTCTCGAAATCCGCCAAACCGCTCAGGGATGGATCGCGAGCGACGCGCCCGACGGAGGGTTTGCTTCGGTGGCTGCCGCGCGCGGTTCGGCAGGCGCCGCGTCCATCGCCAGGGTCATCACCACTCGCAGTCCCGGGGACAGGTCGCGCAGCGCCAGCGAACTGCCATGCAACTTGGCCACCGCTTCCACCAGGCTCAAACCGAGACCGACCCCCGGCGTGCCGCGGCTCGCATCGCTGCGATAGAAGCGCTCCACGACCTTGGCTTTTTCCGCCGCCTCGATCCCGGGCCCGTTGTCGGAGACCGAGATTTCGGCTGCGGTATCGCTGATGCGTTGTACCGCGACCTCGATGACGCCGTTTTGCGGCGCGTATTTCAATGCATTGTCGATCAGGTTGCTCAAAGCCTGTGCCAGCAATACCGGGTCGCCGGACACGGACAATGGCCCATCGGAGCGAAACTTAAGTTCGATGTTGCGCAGTTCCGCGGCGGGTTCATAGAACTCGACGGCATTGGCGGCAAGGTGCGACACATCCAAACTGACGAAACCGGAGCGGCGCATGCCGGCGTCGATTTCCGCCAGGCGCAACAGCGCGTCGAAAATACGAATCACCCGGTCCACATCCGCGACGGCGCCGTCGATTTCCAGATAAGTTTGCTCGGCCGGGGGACGCAGCAGGGACAGTTCCTCCAGCCGCGAGCGCAGTTCCGCCAATGGCGTGCGTAGGTCATGGGCGATGGAATTGGACACATTGCGCACGCCATGCACCAGCTGCTCGATTTGATCCAACATGCCGTTGATGGTCTGAGACAGAGTGTTCAGTTCTTCGTCATGCAGTTGGGTGGGAAGACGATGTTTGAGATTGCCGTGAATGATGGCAGGAATGGTTTGGCGGATGCGATTGATCCGCGCCAGCAGCGCCCGCCGCGTGATGATGCCCACCAGCAGCCCGGCGATCAGCAGCACCGCGACCGCCACCGTCAGGCCGTACCAGAAGCGACTCTGCAGGGGCTGGAACAGCGAATTGTCGCGGCCCACCAGCAGTTTATAGGGCCCCAGGTTGGCCACATGCACCAACGCTGATTGCGTGCCATTCTTTCCGAGATTGACCTGCGCGCTGTAATTGCCGGGTTCCGGCGGTATTGTCTCAGGCCACGCAGTCAGGCTGCCCGCCAGCGGACTCAGCGAGGCGTCGGTCAGCAACAAAATTCTGTCATTCACGATCTGCAGCCGCACCCGGGTATCGATGAAGGCTCGCAGGCCATCGACGCCCTCACGTTTGAAGACCTCCGCCAAACGCTGCGAATCGGTCGTCAAAATTTCTATCCGGCCCTCTTTGATGGTGACCTGCCAGGCGTACCAGAGCGGCGCTGCGAATAGCGCCAATGCCGTGAGGCCCAGCGCGACAAACCTGAGTGCCAGAGACACCGCGGACGAGCGTATCAAGTTAGTCACCGGCGCTCACGGTGTAGCCGGCGTTGCGAACCGTGCGCAACAAGGGCCGTTCGGATTCTGCGTCGATCTTTTGCCGCAGCTTGCTGATGTGCACGTCCACCACATTGGTTTGCGGGTCAAAATGATAGTCCCAGACGTTTTCCAAGAGCATGGTGCGGGTGACCACTTGTCCCGCGTGGCGCATCAAATACTCCAGCAGCTTGAATTCTCGCGGCTGCAGCGCGATGGGGCGCTCGCCCCGCGTCACCTTGCGCGTCAAAGGATCCATGTGCAAGTCGCCGACGACCAAGGGTGCTTCGTGATTGACTCCTTCGGCGCGCCGATGCAGGGCGTCGATGCGCGCCAGCAATTCGCCGAAGGCGAACGGCTTGGTGAGATAGTCATCGCCGCCGCTGCGCAATCCTCGGATCCTATCGTCGACATCCGACAAAGCGCTCAAGATCAATATGGGCATGGTCTTGCCGGTCTTGCGCAACACCTCGATGATGGCAAGTCCGTCGATGCCCCCCGGCAGCATGCGATCCATGATGATGACATCGTAGTGTTCGCTGGCGGCCAAGAACATGCCGTCACGGCCGTTGGCCGCATGATCCGTGGTGTGTCCAGCTTCCTGCAGGCCCTTGACCACGAACTGGCTCACCCGTTCGTTGTCTTCGACCAGCAGGATTTTCACGTGTGCTGACTCAGCGCCGGATCCACCATGTCCGCGGCCGCGCGTCGTTTCGCCCGGCGGTTGCGCAAGCGCGCGCCCCATTCATCCAAATAAAGATAGATCACCGGCGTGGTGAACAAGGTCAGGGCCTGACTCAAGATCAGGCCGCCCACCATCGTGTAGCCGAGCGGCTGGCGCAACTCCGATCCTGTGCCACGGCCCAGGGCCAAGGGTAGCGCGCCAAGCAGCGCGGCCATGGTGGTCATCATGATGGGTCTGAAGCGCATCAGGCAGGCCTGACGGATCGAATCATGCGACGACAGATGCTGTTCGCGCTCGGCTTGCAAAGCGAAGTCCACCATCATGATACCGTTCTTCTTGACGATGCCGATGAGCAGAATGATGCCGATCAGCGCCATCACCGACAGGTCGATGTGGAATATGAACAACACCAACAAAGCGCCGACACCGGCCGAGGGCAGGGTGGACAGTATCGTCAGCGGGTGAATGTAGCTCTCGTACAGCATCCCGAGAATGATATACACGGCCACCAGCGCAGCCAGAATCAGATACGGCTGGCTCTTCAAGGACGATTGGAAGGCTTGCGCCGTGCCTTGGAAGTTACCCGTGATGGTGGCCGGTAATTTCATCGCCCGCTGCGCCGCACTGATGGCGTCGACGGCATCACCCAGCGCGGCGCCCGGCGCCAGGTTGAAGGACAAGGTGACGGCGGGAAACTGTCCCTGGTGATTGATGGACAAGTAGGTCACGTGCTGGGTATCGAACCGGGTCATCGCCGACAGCGGCACCATTTGGTTGGTGAGCGGCGATTTGACGTACAACTTGTTGAGCGACTGCGGATCTTGCTGCAGTTGCGGCGTGATCTCGAGAATCACATGATAACTGTTGGCCTGCGTGAAGAACTGCGCTGCCTGCCGCTGACCGTAGGCGTCGTACAGGGCTTGGTCCACGGCCGAAGGCTGGATGCCGAAGCGCGCAGCCTGATCGCGGTCGATGATCAACGACAACATGCCGCTGCTGGTCTGTTGGTCTGAAGCCACGTCACGCAGCGCCGGCAGCTTCTTGAGGGCCTCCAACATCTTGGGTGCCCATTCGTTCAACTCGGTGATGTCCGAGTCTTGCAGCGTGTACTGGTATTGGGTGCGGGACGTGCGGCCGCCGACGTTAAGGTCCTGGGCAGCCTGCATGAACAGTGTCGCGCCCGGCACCTTGGCCAGCTGCGGCCGCAGCCGCGTGATGATCTGATCGGCGCTGGCGCTGCGCTCGCTGCGTGGTTTCAATCCGATGACGATGAAGCCGTTGTTCAACGGCCGATTGCCGCCCAAACCGGTGCCGTAACCGGCGATGTCCGGATCGCGTTCCAATACGTCGGTCAAAAGATGTTGCCGCCGCACCATTTCATCGAAGGAGATATCCTGAGGTGCGTCCGACAATCCCGAGATGATGCCGGTGTCCTGCTGCGGAAAGAATCCTTTCGGAATCTCGATGTACAGCACCACGGTCAAAGCCACGGTGATGATGAAGGTGACCAAGGTGGCGAAGCGATGCTTCAGCACGAAGTCCAGACCGCGCGTGTAGCCGGCGAGCAGGCGGTCGAATCCACGCTCGATCACCATGTAGGCGCGGCCATGTTTGGCATGTTTTTCATCGCGCAGGAACAGCGCGCACATGGTGGGCGACAGGGTCAAGGCCACGAATGCCGACACGGCGATGGTTGCCGTCATGGTGATGGCGAATTCGCGAAACAGGCGGCCGATGATGCCGCCCATCAGCAACAGCGGAATGAATACCGCCACCAGTGAAACGCTGATCGACATGATGGTGAAACCGATTTCGCCGGCACCCTTCAAAGTGGCCTCGAGCGGCGTGAGACCTTCTTCGATATGCCGGTAGATGTTCTCCAGCATGACGATGGCATCGTCGACCACGAAACCCACGGCGATGGTCAGCGCCATCAACGATAGATTGTCCAGGCTGAAGTTCAGCACGTACATCAAGGCCACCGTGCCCAACAGGGCCAAGGGTACCGTGACGCCCGGTATGATGGTGGCCCAGGCGTTGCGCAAGAACAGGAAAATCACCAGCACCACCAGTACGATGGTCAATCCTAAGGTGAATTCCACATCTTCCACCGAGGCTTTGATGGTGGTGGTGCGGTTGGCCACTACGTCGATTTTGATGGACGGCGGCAGGGAGGCCATGGCGTGTGGCAGCAGTGCTTGCACACGCTCTTCGGCGTCGATGACGTTGGCGCCGGGCGCCTTGTAAATCAATAGCAGTATGCCATTGCGTCCATTCTGCCACGCGGTGATCAGCCGGTTCTCCGGCCCGTCGACCGCCACGCCGATGTCGCGGATGCGGATCGGCGCGCCATTGCGGTACGCCACCACCACATCGTTCCACGGGGCCGCCTTCAGCAATTGATCGTTGTCATAGATCGCCATGCTGCGCGTCGCGCCATTGATGGAACCCTTCGGCGCATCGACGGTGGCGGCGTTGATGACCGTCGCCACATCCTCCAGTTGCAAGCCCACCGCCGCCAATTTTACCGGGTCGATCTGCACTCGTACCGCGGGTTTTTGCTGGCCGCCGATCGACACCTGGGCGATGCCGGGAATTTGCGAGATCTGCTGAGCCAGGATGTTCTCGGCGTAGTCATCGACGGTGATGACCGGCAACACATCGGAATGCACCGACAATATGAGGATGGGCGAATCGGCCGGGTTGACCTTCTTGTAGGTGGGCGGAGTCGGCAGAGTTTTCGGCAGCTGTCCCGCGGCCGCGTCGATGCCGGTCTGTACGTCCTGGGCCGCCGCATCGATGTTGCGATTCAAATCGAATTGCAAGGTGATCTGCGTCGTACCCAGCGCGTTGGTGGACGTCATCTGCGTGAGACCCGAGATCTGCGCGAACTGGTATTCAAGCGGCGTCGCCACCGAGGACGCCATGGTTTCCGGGCTGGCGCCGGGCAGCGCGGCAGACACCGAGAGGGTGGGGAAATCGACCTGCGGCAAAGGCGCCACGGGCAGCAACGGAAACACTACCACTCCCACCAAGAAAATCCCGCCCATCAACAGCGAGGTGGCGATCGGGCGGCGTACGAATGGTTCAGAGATGCTCATGACGCGCTGTTCGCAACCTGGATGTGCGTGCCGGCCTGCAATCGATACTGATTGCTCGTGACCACTTGTTCGCCGGCATTCAAGCCTTGCTTGATGATGGTCATGCCGCCGCTCTCCTCGCCAATGTTGAGCGGCCGTACCTCCACCGTCGAATCGTTTTTCACGACATAAGTGAACGGACCGTTGGGGCCGAGCTGCACGGCGGCAGTTGGCAATGTCAGTGCCTGGTGTTCGGTCCTCACCAGCACGCGTGCACTGACATACTGACCCGGCCATAGCGTGTTGCGTTCGTTGCCGAAGATCGCCTTGAGTTTGGCGGTGCCCGTCGTCTGGTCGATTTCATTGTCGATCAGGCTGAGCGTGCCGGTGTCGAGTTCCTTGCCGCCGTCGCGCGACAACGTCGTGACTTGGACCGTGCCCGCGGCCATCGCCGCGCTGACCTCACCGAGATTCTCCTCCGGCAACGTGAAGATGACGGCGATGGGCTTGACCTGGGTAACGACGACGATTCCCGTGGTTCCCGCCGCGTGCACGATATTGCCGGGGTCGATCAGCCGAATGCCGGTGCGTCCGTTGATGGGCGAGGTGATGCGCGTGTATTCCAACTGGGTGCGCGCATTGTCCACCAGAGCTTGGTCGACCTGAAGTTGCGCCACGAATTGGTCCACCGTGGCACGCGCCGTATCCACCGTCTGCTTGCTGGCCAAGTCTTGCGGCTGCAGCTGGAGATAGCGCTCCAGATCGCGTTTCGCATTGGCCAGCATGGCGGCATCCTTTGCCTTGCTGGCAAGCGCCTGCTGGTAGGCAGCCTGATTGGGACGAGGATCGATTTGCGCCAGCAAGTCGCCCTTCTTGACCTCCTGTCCTTCCGTAAAAGCTATTTTCTGTATCTCCCCATCGACGCGCGCGGTCACCGTGACGGTATAAAAGGCCTGCACCGTGCCCAAGCCCTGAAGATAGATGGGCACATCGCTGTTTCCGACCTTGGCGGTCTGCACCGCAATGGCCGCAGGACCGGTACGTGTCGCCGCGTCCGCCGGTTTATGCCACATCGTGCGCCATGCGATCAGCACCAGCGCCAGCAGCACCAGCCCGACGATCACGCTATTTTTTTGCAGCTGTGTGTTCTTGCTCATGGATCTATCCTTGTTGCCAGCCCCCGCCCAGCGCGGTGAACAGGTCCACCAGTGACTGCAGGTGCAGGTACTGGACCTGGACGAGTTCATCCTGCGCGCTGAACAGCGCGTTCTCCGTATTCAAGACGGTTAGGATGTTGACGATTCCGGCAGACATCTGCGTCTGCGCGTATTGGAAGGCGCGCTGCGCCTTATCGACGGCCTGTTGCTGCCGCGTCTGCTGCTCCAAGCTTTGCTGAGCCGCGACCAGCGCATCTTCGACGTTGCTGAATGCTGAGATCACCGTCTTGTGATACGTGCTCAGCAGCTCGGTGTAGCGTGCGTTGTTCTGCGCGACCTGGGCACGCAAAGCGCCGCCGTGAAAAATGGGTTGGGTCAATCCGGCCGAGAAGGCGTAGATCGCATTGCCGGGGCTGATGAGGCCCGACAGCGCGCCGCTGGCATAGCCGCCGCTGGCCGTAAGCTGGATGCTCGGAAACAGCGCTGCGCGCGCCACGGTGATGTCGGCATTCGCCGCGATCAATTGCTGTTCCGCTTCCGCGATGTCGGGTCTGCGGGACAATAACTGCGAAGGCATCCCTTCGGTGACGGCCGGGCGGATCAGTGCCGTCAAGCTGCCCGTGTCGATCTGCACGGATTCGGGCGGCGCGCCGATCAGCACGGCCAGCGCATGGATGGTTTGGCGCAACTGCTGCAACAAAGGAGGGATGGCCGCATCCAGCAACGCGACCGTGGTCTCCTGCTGCGCGACATCCAAGCCGGTGGCAATACCTGCGGTTTGTTGCAGCCTTAAGCCTTGCAAGACCTTCCGGCCATTGTCGAGATTTTGATGCGCGACGTAGAGGCGGTCGCGTAATTCCAGCGCTTGAAAATAAGTGGTTGCGACGCTGCTGATCACCGTGAGCGCGATGGTTTGCTGATCGTAGCGGCTGGCCACGGCCGCGGCCCGTGCCGCGGAGCGCAGGGCGCGGTTCTTGCCCCAAAAATCCAACTCGTAGCTCGCGGTGAGTTCCGGATTGAAAACGTTGAATACCCGCGGCCCGAAACCCGTCACCTGCGCTCGCTCGCGGGTCGCCGCGGCGCTGCCGTCCAGCGAGGGCAGCAGGGCGGCTCCTGAAATCCGCACTTGCGCATCCGCCTCCTGCACCCGCGCCATGGCCGCCGCCAAATCATCGTTGCTATGCTCCGCTGCGGCGATCAGATCATCGAGTTGCGAGGAGCCAAACCCGTGCCACCAATCGGCCGCCGGCCACACGGTCGGCGCATCGGTCGCCGTGGACTCGGTCCACTTCTGCGGCAAAGCATAGTCAGGCCGCTGATAGGCGGGACCTACGCTGCAGCCAGCCAGCGATAGCAACACGCAGCCGCACAGACCCGCTGCAAATCCATGTCGGTTCATGGGCGCCAAGCTGGGCCAGCGGCGGTTAAGCGCGAATGGTCAATTTGTTAAGATAAGTTAATCCGCGAACTGACATACAATCGCCGCATGAAAAACAGTTCCATCCGGTTTGCCGCGTTTCTTTCGGCCCTTGGGTTGACCACTTCTCTGGGTTTCGCGCAGGCTCCCCCTGGGCGCGCGGCGGCGCCCGGCGCAGCGGCGCCCGGCGCAGCTTCTGACCCTGCGGCGGACGCCCTGGCGGCGACCCTTGCGCGCATCCGCGACGCGGCCATGAAAGATGACTGGGCTTACCAACGACTGGCCGATCTTTGCGACAAGATTGGTCCGCGCTTGAGTGGCTCGGCCGGGGCGGAAGCCGCGGTGGCGCAGGTGACTGCGGCGCTGCGCGACGCGGGCCTCAGCGTGACTTTGCAGCCGACCCAGGTGCCACATTGGGTCCGAGGCGAGGAGCTCGCCGACATCATCGACTACCCGGGCCGGCCCGCCGGCATTATTCAGCACATGCATCTCACCACCTTGGGTGGATCCGTGGCGACCCCGCCGGCGGGTTTAACGGCCGAAGTATTGGTAGTGCATAGCTTCGATGAATTGAAGGCCCGTGCGGACCAAGCTCGCGGCAAGATCGTGGTTTACGATGTTCCTTATAATGAAGAGCTGGCGGTCAATGGTCATGCGGGCACCGCCTACGGCCAGGGCGTGCAGTATCGTTTCGCGGGGGCGAGTGCCGCCGCGCGGGTGGGCGGTGTCGCCGCACTGGTGCGCACGGTGGGTGGGGCCGATTATCGTCTGCCGCATACCGGCGCGATGGGTTACCAAGACGGGGTCGCCAAGATTCCTACAGCTGCCTTGAGCGCTGAAGACGCCATGTGGCTGACGCGCCTTGCGGCCCAGGGTACGGTGAAGGTTCATCTGAAGCTGAGTCCGCAGACACTGCCGGATGTCGAGAGCCATAATGTCATCGCGGACTGGCCCGGACGTGAGAAGCCCGACGAAGTGGTGATCGTGTCGGGGCATTTGGATTCCTGGGATTTGGCTCAAGGCGCCATCGACGATGGCGCCGGCGTCAGTTCCGCCATGGGGGCCATCGAAGTCCTCAAATCTCTTGGGCTACACGCGCGCCGCACGGTGCGTTTCGTGGCCTGGATGGATGAGGAGCATGGAGGATCGGGGAGCAAGGCCTATTTCAAAGCCAATGCGGCCTCGCTGAATTTGCATGCGGCCGCCATCGAAAGCGACGAAGGTGCCGGCCGGCCGCTGGGAATTTCCGCGCACGTTCTGCCTGAATCCTTGCAGGACTTGAAACCGTTGATCACAGCGCTGCAACCGCTGGGCGCTACGGTACTTGAACATAGCGACGTCGGCACCGGTGCCGACGTCGACCCCTTGGACGAGGCCGGCATTCCGACGCTATCGCCGCTCGTGGATACCCGCAAATATTTCGACTACCACCACAGTCCTGCCGATACGCTGGACAAGATCCGCCCCGACGACATCAAAGCCCAAGTCGCCGTTCTCGCCATGATGGCCTACTACTTGGCTGAGAGGACGCAGTTGCTGCCGCGACTGACGGTCTCGACGCAGCTGCATTAACGCGCGCGCTAAATGGGCTTGGTGGTCGTGTCGTCCCGGCCGTTGATGCCGGTGAGCGGACTGGAATCATCCTCCAACTCCAACCCATCCTCGTACAAGGTGTCTTCCTCGCCGTCGAGGTGCAGTTCGGTGTCGGTGTTGCGCGGCTTTTCGCGGGCTGCGCCGCTCAACTCTTTGCCACGAAGATGCTCGTCAACTTTTACATCGCCCATGCGTTTCTCCCGCAGGTTTATGAGATGGTCAGAATAGGCCGATGCGTGTGCGCGCCATAGCGCGCGGCCGGAGGACTTGTTGTAGTCCGCGGCCGACAAGCGCCGCGGGTCGGGGCGCGACCTGCTAGCCTACGTAGTTCCATGAGTTGGCGAACTTCGGTATGGCTGATTGCGTGCGTGCTCGCGCTGGAGTGCACTCGCGCGCGAGCGGCTGACCCGCAGACCTATAAGGTCGACATCGCTTCAGCGGGCAACCGCGACATGGACGCAACTCTCAAGGCCACTTCGGATCTTCAAGCCTTGCGCTCCACGGCACCCGTGAGTCCTTTCGGCCTCATTGGCCGCGCGCGCAGCGACGTGGATCGACTGACCACCGTCTTGGAAAGTTTCGGCTACTACGAAGCCAAGGTATTGATCAAGATCAACGGCCTTGCACTCACCGATCCGGCCCTCGGGGATGTTCTGACGGCACTGCCGAAGGGCAGCAGCGCGCGAGTCACCATTGGTTTCTCGCTGGGCATGATTTATCGCTTGCGCAAGATCGACATCGATGGTGATTGGCCCAAGAATTTCGATGTTGCCGCGATTCTTGGATTGAAAGCCGGCGACCTGGCGGTGGCGACGAACGTGTTGACCGCGGCGGGACGAGTGCTGACTGCGCTACAGGAGCAGGGCTACGCGTTTGCGAAGGTTGACACGCCGGTGGCCTACGAGGCGGCTGAGGCACCGGTTTTGGATTTGAAGCTGCACATCGAGGCCGGGCAGAAGGTAAATATCGGCGAGATCCACATCGAGGGATTGCAGCATGTGCACGAGAAGGTGGCGCGCAGCCGGCTGCTGCTCCACACCGGCGATTTGTATCAACCGTCGCGCATCGAAAAAGCCCGGCGCGATCTGTTGACGCTCAACGTGTTTGCGCAGGTGAGCGTACAAGTTGGAACGCAGCCCGATGCTTTGGGCGGGGTGACCGTGACCTTCAAGATCCGCGAGCGGCTGCGTCACTTCATTACCGTCAATGCCGCGTACTCCAGCGATCTGGGCGGTAGCGGCGGCAGTACTTGGACCGACCGCGACCTGTTCGGCAATGCGGATCAGCTGAGCCTGACGGCATCCGTGATCAACATCGGCGGCAGCGACACCACCGGC
>Ga0116227_10015132_pt1 | contig 11498 bp, 8 predicted proteins | sample S1TSphgellanicum_FD_89693 | JGI IMG/M metagenome (GOLD analysis project Ga0116227, IMG submission 89693) | Host-associated microbial communities from peat moss isolated from Minnesota, USA - S1T2_Fb - Sphagnum magellanicum MG | ecosystem: Host-associated > Plants > Peat moss > Unclassified... | reverse complement strand
GAGCCAAGTGTGGGATCCCAATTCCCAGAGCAACCTGTTTGAGGTCCTTACTAGCTGTAAAGAGCTGCTAGAATTTTGGCCTTCATGAACAAGATGGTTGTGATTCATTTGAGAGGAGATGAAGCACCTGATGCAGAAGGTTATTTACTTGCAAGTTGCCATCATCGTCTGTTGAGTCAGAGATCATACTGAGGGTAAGGCACCCTTCACATACACTTTTTAAAATTCTACCAAATTCTTTACAGACAATTTGCCCAAGTGGGGGTGACTATTTCTCTGAACACATGTCTTGACTCTTATTTCATTCTACCAACTAACTTTGGTCAACTTTTGAATAGGTACCTCCTAGTCAATGACCTACACCTAGTCAATGAACTAGTATTATATGCAATATTAATTTGTTTTTTGTGTAACCAAAAGGTAAACATGCCTTTACTCCAACCATCCGATAATGTGAATGGGCAAGTAATCCTTAAGTAGGGCATCTTTAAGTATCTTTAGAAGTGTTCCCCCCCATGTGCATTAACCGAGGAAAAGTTTACGAAGTGAAACTTAGCATAAGTCTATCATGAGGTGTTGAGAGTGAGAAGGATATTCATGGATATAAGGTGCCCTCCAAACACATTAGAACATTTCTTTGAGTGCTTTACATAAGTTCTTTGTGTGCAAAGCTCCCTCGAGCTTTGGCCATGTAGCTTTTCCTTGTTTTTCATTTTCATTTTTTTGATTTCGATTGTGCTGCTCCTCTATGTTTTTTTTTGTGAGCAAAGCTCCTTTGAGCTTGGAGAACGGTAACACTTTAGGCCTGGCTTCTCTGTTTTGAGGTGCCTTGGCAGCTTTGACACTAATTATATTATTGGTAGAAAGGTTGAAATGTTCAATTTTTGTTTTTTCAAAGATGACAATTTTGTGAAAGGAAAATAGAGAATATTTTGGAATAGTCAGGAATATTCAATTTTTCAACTTGAAATCTTCAAAATTAATCAATTATTTGACAGACATGTGTTGAAGCTGCCCTTGTACTATGGTGTATCTGCCTCCATGGTCCATAATCTCATGGGCAAGAAGCCTGGGACAGAAATCAGCAGTTTTAGAGTTTTGGTAACTTCAGTGCAGAGTAAGACCCATTATTATAGTACATATAATAAAGAGTTTATGGTGGTTCAATAGCACTTTGAAATTAGTTGTATTCACTAGTAGCAAGAGTGGTTTTTGTTTTGGAGAAAAATTGTTAACATGTGAAAAATACTTTTAAAAATTCTGAAAAAAATTCCCTTCTTGGAGGGAAAAATCCTCAATTTTTTAATAAAAAAACCAAATTTGGACTCTGATTTTAATTTAGTAACATTTGAAAAATATTTAAATAAGTTCTAAAAAACAGTTATCATTTAATGCTAAATCCTTCTTGGGATGCTAGCCAATGACACAATATCAATTTATTTTTAAAAACCATATCCCCGGTAGCAACCACAGTTTAGAAAGAGTTGGGAAGAAAACAAGGTAATAAGAAAGCTGGTAGGGAAAACAATTTATAGACCAGAAGCTTGTCTTGAAATATTCTGGCTGACAAGAGTTGTCAAGGGGTGTGCCACACCATGGCCTTGCCATATATATTAAAAAGTATCTTAATGCAAAAGAAGAATTATGGAAATTCAAATATTTGAACATGCAAAAATATAATCTTCAAAAAAATCCTCTTCAAGAAACCCCAATCCTTCAAGATATCATAACTATATAATTAATCTCAAGTCTCAACTCAAGCCAAAATATCCTCATATAAAATTAGACCTACTACCTAGGAGCCAAAATCTCTTAAGCTACTATACTCTATAATGAATCTAAACACAATATCCCAACAAACGAAAATCAGGTCAATGCTTTACAAACTTCAAAGTGTCTTATAATTAGTAATTATGTCGAGCCCAAGACAAAAGGAGCCAGAAGCTGGTCCTCAACATATTTTCATAATGCCGTCTGTGTGAGTGGAACAGCCTACGTAAAGGGGCAGCAAATGTATTCATTCTTCCACATGCTAACATGCCCTCTAAATCAACTTGGCTAATGTTTCCGAGGGTTTTAACAATATAGGCAGACTTTCTTGGCACTTGAAATTGTTGGCTACAAGCATGTGTAACCCACTTAATATGTTTGGCCATATTCATTAATAGAGACTAAAATTTGGGCCTAGACTTTCTTGGCATAGTTGTGTTTGAAATTGTTGGCAAATATTTGATTAAATACACATAGTTAAGTTGTACAACCTTAGTCAAAATGGTCAATGGTTTTTAATCAAGTTAAAATGTATTCATAATTGGGGTATCAAAAAACAATGACTTGTATTTTAAAAATTGTAAAGGACATTTTTGGATTTTTGTTTATCTTACATTATAATAGTTATAATGGATTGTTGTATGTCAATAGATAAAACGATGTCTTGTTAAATTAATAAAAATATTTTTAAATAATCTGGAGACTATGTAAATGTCATTTTGAGTCATGTAAACTAATTATATCAAATGTTTAAATTGCATTTTTTTAAAAAGGAATCAAAATGAATGCATAAAGTTGTATAATTGATTTCAAATTTTTTGTATAATAAAAACATGCCCTTCTCTATGATAGTACATGTTCATAAAATGAACTTGATGCAAAACCAAATTACAGAAAATTTTCAAAACTTTTGAAATTTTAAAAGAAAGGGTTGCAAAGAAAAAGACTCATTTTTTAACCATTTGACAAAAATTATGTTCAATATGTTCAAAATGTCTAGCTTAAGGTGTAGGTCAAATGTGCAAAAAATAATCTTGCCAAAAAACATGTTTGGTTGTCCATTGAAATTCATTTTGGGAACTTTTGGGGATTTCAACGTTTTTAGCTATAAACCAAAACATTCATGCACAATTATTTATGAATGTGAAAACTCACCACCACATGAATTATTTTAAATTGGATGTTTCAAATTTGCTCATTTGAATTTGTTTTAAATAAATGTTATTTGCAAAAAGTAGCCCCATAAAAGTCATGTAGTGCTTTTTCTTTTTTTTGGAACTTTAATTGTGAATAAGCCCATTGACTAGTTAATCAAGATGGTCAATGATCTTTAATAAAAATGAGATGGTCTATTACCATATATATCTACCTCTTACCTATTCACCCACCTATTTATTTAATTATTTATTTACCTACCTATTACCCACCTACCCACCCATTTAGTTATTATTTATCTATTTACCTATCTATTTATACTTTCTCACCTACCTACTTACATATCTACCTATATTTTTCACCTTTGTACAACCTACCTTTGGGAAATTTGGGTTTTTTAATTTTCAAAAATCATGTGCCCATTCAATTTTTCAAAAACATCTAGTTAAAGTGTTTGGAAATGCAATTATGCCTTTCTATTCTTTTCCCATCTAAGAAAACCTTTAATTAGGAAATGTTACTAGATTTGGTTGAAAATACAAAACAAACATACATTTTACTAGTTTTGGTAGAATGTGTTTCTGCAACTACAAGTTTTGAATTAAGGATGTCTAAAGGGGTACATGATGTCTTTGATTGGTTGTGAATGTCTTGGGAGAAGATTAAATACCAAAACACATGATAATTGGTTAATTTAAAACATTTAAGATATCAAGGCAAACATTTGTAAAAGGTTTGCAAGATCTTTTAGAATAATTATATGGATTAACCAAAAAGATCCTTCTTTGTGTCAAAAATGAAAGTGTAAATTTAAACACCATGAAAAGTCAATAGCACATTGTGAAGTTTTGGGTGTGATGTAAAGTTTTTAGGGGACTTGTTTTGGATGTGCCTTCTCTAAGGCTTGTCAATATGCAACTATCAAATAAAGAGTCTCCAAAGGTTTGAAACATGTTTCCATTAAATATGCCTAAACAATCAAGGAAAGAAAAAACAAGAATGGACGAGGGCTTGCATTATTGAAACACTCTTGAAGTTTCATCAACATTTGCATCCATTGTCCAAAGTTGAAAATTCCTTTGATTATAGAATTGACAAAGATAATAGCTTAAGCATTTTTGAAATGGTGGCCAACACCAATGAACTTGCAAAGGAACTTGTCCATTGAAAATTATTGTTATTCCATGGATATTAGGTGGATGCAAAAATATATCAAATGTCTTTTGGAGTGGTGGAGGAAACATGAAACTATGTTTTCAACTATTGGCTTTTTAGTTAAATATATCTTAGGGATTGTAAATTTTCAAATTGAAATTTTCAAATTTTTTTCCCTTGTTAAAATTCTTATCAATTTGAGAAGATGTCACTTACAATTTTTAAAAAACCTTGAAAAATTAATCTTTGTGAATAAGAATTGGTCAAATGACATGATGGTGGATTGCAAGGCCTCTAATAATTTGGTACAATTGATAGATTTTGAATTATACTTAAAACATGATATTAGATGAAATTTGGAGACTCATTTGAGCAAGATGAATTGAAAACTAATCTGTTGTTCTTTGCCTTCTATATGTTTGAAATCTTATCACACATTTTTATTTAGATATTAGAGTTTTGTAACGATTGTTGACTTTTTTTGGCCTATGAAAATTTGAAAAATATTTAAAGATTTTAATATTAAAATCTGAAAGTGAAGTTAAAAAACCGGCTGAATAATATAACTGACTAATCTTAAGAATCAATTGTGAAAGAACCAGTTGAGCATCGGGAAAAATCAAAATAAAGGACCAAACAAGGTATGAATGTTTTTTCAAAAAAATGTGAGAACCATCTCGGTTCTTGAATGAAAAGATTTTAATAACCACCCAACATTGGTATTTCCTATATAGATAAAGGTTGGTGCCTGCCAGTGGGGGAAATAAGTCCTCTCATACAAAGAGGGGTTAGGGCATGAAAGAAGGGAAAATATTCCTTTCCTTTGGCCTGTTTAATATTTTCCCATCCAGATTGGTTGCACATTGAGCTTCATGCTAGCAAATGTTGGAACAGTAGTATTTGAATTATAGCCATGTTTTCTGATACTTTGAACTTCATGACTTGTCTGAAGAAAGAGCTTTAGAGAGAAAATCTGCAAGTTGCCATGTGTACCCACCCATATAGCTCAAATAGATCAAACACCAAAAAACCTTGTTTAAAAACCATGTTTGTCATATGGATCTTCTCACAATTAAATTGTAGATACTTTCACACCAAATTTAGTAAGGTGTATTATGGTTCAAAAAGCTTTGCTTGGTCCTCTAGGTTGTTATGTGACTTATGAAAATTTCCAAATTATTTTCCAAAGTTTTTCATTGATCCTCTCATATTGGCCAAGAAGCTTGAATATAGGACTGACCGTATAAGTAAGGATCACAAACAAAAGGGTCAATACTCAGAGTAGTTTTGTATAGTTGTCCATATAGACTACCTTTGGAAAGGTTTTTCTTGTCTTGTAATGAATTTTCTTTCAACCCTGATTTTTATTTATTTGGATCCATGTTTTCACATTCAATTATATTCCAATGTTTCATTGTAGTTACCTTTTTTTGGGGAAATTTTTTTCTTCAAATACACAAAATGAGACTTAGATTGCCTACATGTGGTAGATTTGACTAATTGCAGAGGTAGTTAAGATTTAAGACTTGCAAGTTGTAGCCTCTGAAACAGGGGTAAGAGGCATCCCTATTCAAAATTTCACTCAATCCTCTTTTTTCTCACACCTAATTTATCCCTCTTGCCTCAATCATTTTTCTTTGCTAAATTGGCAAGTTATTTTCTCTATTAGATTATGGTAGGTATAAATTTCACAATCTGCAGGTCTTCCAGGACCTGCCATTTTTCTACCAGTAATTGATAGAGGAACACAGCCTCAATTTATTGATTTTTAAAAATATTATTCATGCCCAGTAGTTACCAGCTGCTACTACAAAATGTGGGTGCAATTCATTAGTCCTAGCGAATTCACTACCTCCTCACTAGGTCCCGTTCACTATTATAACCAGTGAATTTGCTTAGAATCCAGTGAAATCACGCGACATACAGGGACAGCTTTTGTTATATGCAGCCTCACTCACCATTTGGTAACCACACACCAGGCACTACTCATATGAGGTCTTGACAAGCTTGTAAATGACAGTCACCGCTCATCAGAACACCCTGAACTTTTGGTGATAATTTCAGTCATGTCGATGAATATACTTCATTCTTCCAATATGGTTTGTATAGTTGTAGAAGTAAATAATTCAGATTGCAAGCTTTCTATTCTAAGGCATCAACTTTTTTTTAGGCCTTTCTAAAGGATATAGCGATGGCCACAGGAGCAGCAACAACAAAACCTGCAACAACTGCAGATTCCAACTCGAGGCCCATAGATCACCCATGAACTAAAGGTTATGGCAATAAGACTCCATAGTGTGTCAAATAGTACCAGAATTGCGGGGATGCCAATCAGTGGCCCAATTTTGCACACCCAGACCCAAGCAAGATGGCTTGGGTTGCCAAGCAGATAGCCTAGAAAAAGGGCAGTGATTGTCAACGCAAGGAAGTCTAACAGCAGAGCTAATGCCCAGAGTCCTCCGTATACTTCTAATTGCCAACCAGATATATTTGGGGCATTGCTTACAAATGGTTGTATTGCAACTCCGGCTAGGAGGGTCTCCTGCACAAAACAACAGAATTTTCAAAGTGCAATATTGGGTTTCACTTGCTTGTCAACAGATTTGATGCCACTTTACAATTCTATACTTTCACCTTTCTTCCAGTCAATATTTTCTGAGAAAGATGAATCACATGCAACTGTAGCAACTCTTCTGATTTTTGAGGATGAACTCACCGCAATAATGAAAGTGCTCCAGAGGTTCAGAAATCCTTTTTGAATTCCATCACCAGCTTCTTCTTTATTTTCGAAATAGTGTGGCCAGTATTTTATCTGCTCGAGTGGCTCCTCAAATATCCTGGAGAGTCCCTTGAATATTTGCAAAACTGGGTCTCCCTTCATGTAATTCAACTGTTCATCCTCTATTGTTGAAAGTGTTTCTCTCTTTTTGTACCTGTTTGCATCTGTATTATTTTCTGTACACCACACACAAACAGAAGACACAGCCCTCCAATCTCTGAGAAGTTACCAAATCTGTACCTACTCCCCAGGGTCAAATTTCATGTCTAGAATACCAATATTTAACTCTTAGCTGACTCACATATCATAAAGCATTTGCACAGGCAAGATTGAAGACAGTATGATATTGTATTAGCATGTTCCAAATGGTCATGTACAAATTGCTGGAAAGCAAGCATGTCTAATTTTTCAGAAAACACCCTATTTCAAATGCTCGGCACTGAAATTCAAAACTAGTCAAGTGTTTCTTTCTCCCTGGTGGCATCCATCCATGCCACCAATTAAGGAAACTCACAACATATTAGAATAGAGAAATAGAATGTTACTCATTTGGTCTTGGTGCTAAGGGAACATGACCCGATGCAGAGTGCCATCAAAAGTGCTCATTGGATAGATTTGGCAAGAGGATTCTGCCTTGCCATTTGATTTCTAAACAAGAAGAGTAAAAGAGAGGCTTGAAGAATTCCCCAAAGCTATAATTTCAACAATGGTTGAGGGGAGGCAGGTTGGAGCATGATTCTATGCTTTTACAGAAACAGGAAATTGCAAACACATTTATTGTAGTTGAATTGCAGCCTACCTGTTTCTGTTGCTGGATTTGAGCTTTTAGAAAAGCCATTTTCTGATGATAAGGGTCCATTCATGCCTGTTTCCTGTGCGATGCTCACTGGTTAGCTGGAATCGTATCCACATCTCCATTTAAAATCTTCTGACCCACTATTGGCATCTCATTCAATTGAGTTGAAGAAGCCATTGATATTCAGCCTTAAAAGTACTGCTGCTATTTTTTCCTCCAGTCTCCCCATTTGCCCCCTTTATTTTCACCTTGTCATGCCTGGGCATGTTTTGAGTCCATGTTATGCATGTTATGAACACACAAGGGATATAAAGGTATATATATAATCAGACTGGAGGAAAAAATAGCAGCAGTACTTCTGTACTGACTGCATTCATTTCCTTTGGCCTGTTTAATATTTTCCTTCTGGATGTCTAGCTGCCATAATTGACGAGTCTTAAAAGAGACCCAACCAAAGGAAACGCATATTGAAACTAAGAGCAACTCCACCTATGCTCAGTGTGTGACCCTGGAAATTGAAATTGGATGAAGAAAAAGTCAGACATGCCGGTTTGGCTCAAAAACCCAAAATGATTTTGGGTGAGCATTTTTGCACAGTTTCTTGAGGCTGGTAAATAGCAAATCATAACAATTGCCAAAGAAGAGTGTAATAAATACGATTTGACTGCTGATCCCTATTTCTAATTGGTCAACGATAATGATTGGTCTAGGTAGTTTGCTATTAGGTAGTCCCCCAGATGTTTGCAGTTCCAGTTTTACTTTTATCGTTGGCATTGAAAAAAGTAATTAACTGGACTTGGATATGAGAAATATTTAGTGGAGGTAGGCCTGAGGCTCAAAACGTAATCTGAAATTTCAGAGCGCAACGTGGCCACAAGCACCTTCACAATGAATTTTTCTTCTTCTTGCCTTCCTTTCATAGCCCTGTGGCCACAAGCACCTTCACAATGAATTTTTTTTCTTCTTGCCTTCCTTTCATAGCCCTGTGGCCACAAGCACCTTCACAATAAATTTTTTTTCTTGCTGTCTTCCTTTCACAGCCCTTGAATTATTGTGACAGTCACTAATTACATCGACAATACAAGGATTTCAATAGCTATCATTTTTTGTGTTGTCATAAGTAGAGTAGGTCGTTGGGGTGGGTTCGTTTTTTTTCTTGTTACCATAATTACAATGTGGGAAGGTTTGGGTTTGTTTTTTTCTTGCTACCATAAGTATAGTAGAATGAGATTTTGACGTTCTTGAGCTTGCTTGCTATACAAGCACACTGTCCAAAGGCTTACAAGAGCACTACAACAAATTCATTTGAAATTATTGTCAATCTTTCAATGTGAAGGGTAACTTTTAGAAAAGTTTTTCAAAAGTGAATGGCACATGGGCCATTCATGTTTAATGCATGCCAAGATTTAGTGCCTTGCTGATTGGGATTTTCGCAATGCAAAAGTGTGACTTTCTTTGCCCAATGTCTGACCAATTCTTTTGGACATTGAGAAAATTGAAATCCAAAAACAATCTAGTTGGTCCCTTTCGGGACCTGGAGTGGAGGTAGGCCTAATGCCCAATTTTATGAAAGGTATTCATATTTTTCCCCTTTCAATTGTTGGGTCATTTTTAATTTGTTTTCTACCAAGTAAATTGGATGTGCAATGCATGGTCATAGCCAAGAAGGAACAAAACAAAATTTTGTTTCAAAACCTTTTTAAATTGATGTTCAATAAATATAATAAACAATGCAAAGTGGGTGAAGGGCATCTCAATTCACATTTTTATAAAAAATCAAAATTCTAAATGGTGTGTAATGGTTCTAAAAGTAATGTGTGTTTTAATATTGTGGTTGGTTTTGGAAATTGAAACACTAAAATCCAATTAACACTCATTGGAATTTGGATTGCCTATTATTGATTTTATTAATTAGATGTGAGTACATCTCATATTAATTCTTATAAAATTTAACTTTGAAACAATCATGAGTAAATAAAAGTTTGAATGAATTTTTAAAATATCTATATACATGAAGGAAGGTTGTTTGTTTGTTTTGTTCCAATGGTTCATGAAACCAAGGTCATAATGACACAAGGAAAGCTATTAAATTTGCCATTCATCTAGTCAATTGGGATTTTTGTAAGAAATGTCATCTTTAAAAAATTTAAATATAATTCAACCTTGGATTTGAACCTAGAAAAATACACCCAATTTGCGCATTGAGTGGAAAGGAGATTGGTAAAACCAATCAAAAGAATTGCACAATGTGCATATTAGATTACAATTATACATGTGTTAGTATTTCAATTTACAACAATGTTCACATTTTCTAAAAACCATGGCAACATAGGTTGTATGTCCAAAGGTTGAAAATTGTTAACAATTTTCAAATTTTTCTGACTTGTGACTCTAGATAGCATTACATACATTAATACTCATGTAAAAGATTCATGAATATGTATCATCACTTTGGATGATATCGTTGCACCTTGGGATTTGTGCCTTGTAATTGCATAACCTAACATTAAAGGAAATGATGTTTTGTAAAAATGTCCTTGAGAATCATATTTGTTTTGAATTGATTTTTTCCAAACTATTTGCGCATATCCTTATGGATTGAGTGCAATGGAAATGCTATAAACATTATCTTCTAAATCAAACTCCAACTTTGTTACGATTCCAGTGGTTCGATTTGCACCACCAACTTTTAAATCAATGTTTTAGTCAACATTACCAATGCTCCTAATTGAATCTTTTATTTTTCACCCAAGATTGAATGTGTTCAACATTCTTTGCATTTGTTTCCAATTGAATAGCATAAATTTTGGTCAGCTGGAAATTTCTTGTGAAGAATCAAGTCATTGTAATAATCAACGTCCTTCCGATGTGTGCAAAGTATTGTTGTTTTGTCATCAATGTATTGTTTTACTAGATCTTCATCAATGTAGCAATTGCTCAAAACTAATGAAATTTCTTCTTATGTTGGTGTTCAACAATGGATTATGTTAAAAAAAGAACAATATTTTAAATCTTCAACATGTCTTATTGAAGTTTCCAAAGTATGATACGTTGCAGAATTCCAATCAATCGTATTATAAACATAATGTTTTTGGCAATAATTTTTTGTGTCTGACAAATGGCAATGACATATTACTGGAAGTTGTGCATGATCGCGCACCAAAATCACTAACTTAGAATGATATGGTTCATTTGTATCATTCTCAATTTGTCATAATCTAGTTTCAATGTTTTGCAACAATGTACTCATCATCATTGACATTTCATCAATAATGATGATGTTAGCTTCTTTGAGAATTTGAAATTCAACACTTAATTCTTATAATGGTCGAACATATCTTTTGCATTATATATGAAATGTGTTGTGCATGGTTAAAGTTTTTGAACTAAGCCTTGATGCTACACATCTTGTTAATGTAGTAAAGATAACCTTATTTTTCAATAACATATAATATTGAGTCAAATATCAAATGAAAAATGTTTTTCCACTACCAAGAGTTCCTAACATAAAATATGTTCACAAATAATGAATATGCATAACTATATGAATAATTGGCTATAAAATTTAGTAAATATGCGTAATATTTTGTAAAAGTTATGTTCCAAATATAAATATATAAATTAATTACCATAATATATCTTTCATACATGCAATATAAATATGCGTAACTTCTGGATGGTAGTTATTTTAATATTTGAAATGAAATAAAATGAAATAAATCATGTACTTAAAATGACATGCAAACCATTTGTTTTAGAACAAATGATGTTGAATATGTGCATTTGTTCATGTGACAAAATTTTATTTTCCAAAGAATCACCAACATCATGTATCCAATAATT
>Ga0116227_10015131_pt1 | contig 11499 bp, 7 predicted proteins | sample S1TSphgellanicum_FD_89693 | JGI IMG/M metagenome (GOLD analysis project Ga0116227, IMG submission 89693) | Host-associated microbial communities from peat moss isolated from Minnesota, USA - S1T2_Fb - Sphagnum magellanicum MG | ecosystem: Host-associated > Plants > Peat moss > Unclassified... | reverse complement strand
GGTGTTTAATATTTGTTACTTGAACTTTGTGTCTGTTTTGTCATTTTTTTATTAAAAAAATTTATTAAATTGGCCACCCCTTTTTTTTTTTTTTTTTTTTCCTGCTGGCTATATATAGCCAAAAAGATATATGAATAAATTTTTAATTGCTAAAATCAAGTGCATTTGGAGATTTCCAATAGCCAAAGTTTGACCAAAATTTAAGAAAAATCACCAGATTTTTATACCTGGTTCAAGTACGTAGTCAAAAATATAAAAGGATGCTTTAAAAAAATTCTACTTTCAAATTTAAACTTGTAACCAAATTTGGCTAAATCTTCATGTGGATCATTGCCACTTTGGCTACATCAGAAAATTGGCCAAAAAACCATTGATAGTGGGAGAGTGGAAGAGATGGAAAAGCACCCTAAGTTTCCGTATTATGAAGGAGAAGGAGAACACGAAACATCTGCAAAAAAGAATTTTAATGTGATGTGCCAAGTGATGTACCTAATCCAAGTCCAAAAAACATAGCTGAAAACAAATAGCATGTTCTCTGAATTTATCCAAAGTCAATGGCTTCAGATCGTCTAAATAATTATGTAATGGTGTTCTTTGGATTTATCCAGAGTCTATGGCTTTGAGTGGTCCAGCTATCTATTAATAATGTTATTATGTTATTTTTAAAATTACAATATTTCACAATTTTATTCAAGAACAAAGTTATTTGAATATTTTTTCAAAACTACGTTACTCCTTTCCTAACACCTACCTTACTTCTTTCCCCTAGCCACCTCCATGGGCATCAAAAGGCACATGCATCAAAAGGCAAAAGGCACATGTCATGTAATATAGTAAAATCAAATTGAGATTGACACAAATAATGATGAATGACTGGGAATCATATGGGAACATACAATGGAAATAACATGAGGGGAAAGCCACCAGGGTTTGCTCAATTTGGAACCTGGCTCAAATATTACATTCACAATCCTAAATACAAATACAAATTGTTGAACCTAACTCCAATGGATTCAAACATAGACAAAGTTGCACACATCAAGATCAAATATTTATTTAACTATTAGACTACATTCCATAAATCCAGAGGTTGTTTCCTGACCAAAGGGCTCTAGTAATTGTGTTAATCAAAACAATTATCATATTTCACAATTATTATTATTATTAACCTTAACTATCTCACTCCCTTGAGCCTTAAGTAATATGAAAATTAACTTTATCTTTACAACTTCATCTCTTTTACCACTAAAGTTATCACTTTTTCACATTCCTTAATGAAATCTAATTCCCTTTCAATTATCTTTACCTCTTTTTCATATCTAATTGGATATATAAAATGCTATAATTATACTTGGGCTCCACACTACTACACATTATTAGTGATAATTGACTAATGAAAAAACAAATTTGATTTTATGAAAATTAAGTTCCATTCAAATGAAAATATTGAATGACACATTATATACATCTTGAATTGAGTTGAATTCAAATACATTGAATTTGAGTTTGATTTTATTGTATTCAAATTCAAACTCAATTGAAGCAAAAGGTACTAGTAGATTGGTACAAAAGGTATTGAAAATTTATTAATGATTATGACGTTGGAACTTTTTTTTTGAAAAAATAGATTTAAAAACACCTTTCAGTTCCCATACCAAACAAATTCCAATTTGGAATTGTCCAAAAATGACTTATGAAACCTAAAGTTGTCATATGTAAACTAATTTTGATGAATATTGGATTTTCAATTTGAATTTTTTTTTCCAATATATTTTTTCAAAATAAAAATTTATTTATTACATTAAAAAAAACCCTTTGAAAAAACATAAATCATAGGTAGAAACAATATTTGGAAAGTCTAAAAAAAGTATGAATTTTTTTAATTATATTCTTTTTAAATTGACATTATATCACCTTGGATCAATTTACAACTTTTCTTAGTCACAAGGTTCTATTTGTAAAGTTAAAATTATGTATTGAACTATTTATTACTTTTGTTAGTTGTATGTTGATGTTATTTTGATGTCAAGTTCCAATTTGGATTCTTCATGAAATTAGGTGAAAGAAATGTTGTGATGGCTTAATTGTTTCACAAGTAATGGGATTCTCTTAATATAGAGAATGCCCAAAGATGAGGTCATTTACAAAATAAAGGCTTTCATGAGGCAATAGCCAAATATGGACCCATTTTTGGTGATGCCTTCATTTGAAGGCATTCCCAACAAAATGATTAGAAAAAAATCTTTAAATTGAAAAGATGTGAAAAGATAATGAACATTGTGAAATAGGAAAAAAAAACCTTCTCCAATGCCCTTGTTTTGTCAAGGAACACAAATGTTTTATAACAAAGCCTATGTTAACACTAAAAACATTCTTTGTGATCTTTACAACTAAATTTATTTTTTAGGAAATATAAGAAAATATTGCCTTATTATGCTTTGATCAAAATGAGAGGATTTATTAACAAATGACCATTGTTTCAAAAAAACGTTTATCATAAAATATCAATCCATAAAATTACACCCATATTGTAATAGGATCATATTAGTATTTCAAGTGTTGTTTATATAACCAACCAAATTAGGGTTTAAAGTTTAGGGTTTTAAGGTTTACATTGACTACATAAAATTATGATTAATTAAAAGGTCAAACATTAAAGAAAGATTAGCAAAGTACATGGTCCAAAAAAATTTAGTTCAACCCCTAGGAGACAAGCCTTAATGCAAGGGTAAATGAACACTTATATAGGTATTTTCATTTTCTAGAATGAAGGGTTTAAGAGCATTTTTTCATTGAATAGCTACATCTTCAATTTTGAATGGTCTAATTGTTTACCATTAACATTAAAGCTTCAATTTGAAGGTGTCATTAATAGGGTCAATAATATTCTTTCTTTTGAGGCTAAATATCATCAAATTTATACATAAAAAATATGTCACTCCTTTCAAAGGTTTTTTTTTAAAAAATTTAAATGACATCAACTAGTTAGAAATCATATGTCCATGATCATTATGTTATGGAATCACTACATCAACTATACCCTCCTTAATATCCATTGGTTTTTAAATTTAAAATTCAATAGCCCAAATTACATCTTAGCCCTACACTTTTCACATGGTGTCCATATTTTGGCCTTTTATGTCACCAAAATATATCTTTTATTATTTAAAAAACTAGCAAGTTATTATAGATTTAAAGTTTGGGTTAAAACTTAAAATAAGCTACTTTACACTTTTATCCTTAACCATAGGCCAATAATTTTTAAATGATTTACTAGTAGTATGTATAGGCCAAATCACAATTAGTTACCAAAAGGGAAAATCATAAATAATTATTACTAACTAATTACCAAGTTATGCAATTGCAACCATTGTGTACAATTGTACATATTACATACATACATATATACATCCAACATTATCTTGAACCTTGATACATGTAGGTTGTAACCTAAGAACTTGTGTTCACAATGCCCATGTCCAAAACTTCAAGTTTCAAAGTAATCTAATGCAATTTGCATCACTTTTTAAATGATGAACCACAATTTTCCAAGTCTAAAGAAGAAGCTCAAAAGTCAAGTGTCAATCAATGTTCAAAGTGGAGGTTGAATGTTTTTGTTGAATATTCATGAAGCAACATGGTAGTTGCAAGTGACTACATCAATGACCTTATAACATGCAAGTTCCAACTTCAAATGGTATTCCATTACTCACATTATTGTCTAGTGAGTAGCAAGTTACAACACACTAAGTCTTAACTCCCTATTTGTGAATTTGCAATGTGCATCGACTCTTGAGCAAGGTGAGTTCACCTACACTCTAACCCTTATAAATTTTGCTACTTACATTATTTAATCAAGTCAAGATTATTGTTAAGAATTAAAATTCAATCAAGTTTATATGCATTTTGTTTTGGCTACTTTGGGGTATCTTGCTATTGTGATCAATTTGCATACACACTCCAAACTTTAAGAGTCCAAGGTTTTCAACTTTTCCACATCTCGGGAGTTTTGTTGGGTGCACGATACACATTGTGGGTGTCGTTTTACAACATTGTCATTGATGCATTTGTATTACACAACAGTTCGAACCTTGACAATGTTTCCAAGTTCTAACTTTGTTGTGTTCATTGCCAGTGGTGTAATTGAAGTTGCCATTTAACTTCAAAATCAAAGCATTTTTCTCTAGTCATGATGCCAATGTCAATGGGGAGACTTTTATTGTGCAAGCTTTGTGGCATTTTCTAGTTGTTCTCCTCCTCCTTCACCTTAACTTGGCACACTTAAAACTCTAATCAGCTTGTCATTTGATTTGATGAAAGAATTTACACACAAAAAATTATGAAAAAATTATGATGTTAAATAAAAATGACAAGACATTTGGTTAGCAAATCTAGAGATTGTTGATGGGGTGCTTGTATAAGTCAAATGCACTCTTTATTCCACCATTATAAATGTGCCCTTGAAGCACAATGTTCATGAGTTGGACAACTTGGAAAAACATATGGGGAAATGTTAAGCAAAACATGACATACTTACAAATTGTGAAAATGAACCAATTTATTAAAAGATAAATAACAAGCAATGTTGTGATGTTGTTGTTGTGACGTGGATTTAAGGTTGAAATGTCTATGTGGACCATCCACTTCAATTGTGTTGTCTGAACTTATCAATTTTGGCTTTCATCATTCATGGTTAAGGAACAAGGCAATTGTGTGCAACAACTACTAATGATGATGAACATGGGCTCTTTTGTTTTTTTTTGTTATTGTTTATTAATTGGATTCTGTCTTTCTACAACACTCGGTGTTGGAGCTTAGAGGTGCATTCTTCATTGCTTTGTGAAAATGGGTGCAATTTGATTTGTCTTAGGTGCACAACACAAGGGAAATAACACTACATAGAGGAGTAACTAACATTGTGTGAAATAACTAAATACCACATTCTTAGCTTTTGGGTAGTGTGATTCTAGAAACAAAGAAAACTTTCAATGGGTTGATTTTGCAAATGGAAGTGGAGGAAGAATGCTTCATTTTGTACATGTCTTTATTCTTGTAAGCATTTTGATATCCGCTATAAATGTGCTTCAATAAAGGATATGCAGGATTAGTAGTAGTAAGCATGGGTCAATTCACAAACATGATGATAGGCTCAAGGGGTTTCACTTATGATTAGTCAAGATGTTGTCAATACTTCTATTTTCCATTGTGATGTGTATGTTGTTCATGGGGAGAAAGAATACCCATCCACTTGGGAGTTTCGAAGATGGAACTTTGTTTAGGAAAATTCATTTCGGGGTAATATCTAGGCATGGGAATTTGAAATGATGTTTCATATTTGTATTTTCTTTCAATCATTTCTTTAGACAATGTATTTAATTTAATTTTGTGGGTAATAATAGTACGTAAGTGAAGGAAGCAATTTTGTTTCATTTGTTGTACTTCTATAAATATGTTATGTTATGGGTTGTTTTAGCCATGTGTGTTGTGTTTGTTTAGTAGTCCCTATGGGAATTGAAATTATTAGGGAAGGGGGTATTGTTGTTTTATTCCACAAAAAGATTGCCAACGAAGGGACAATTATGCTTATGAGATAAGGACATGAATGTTTTGATCTCGATGACTTGTAGTTCCAAGTTAAGTTGGTAATCAAGAGCTGGGTTCATAGATTTGTTATTTGAGTAATTTATGGTTTTGAAATTATGAGGAGATGTATTGCAACTGAACATTGTATGATTAAAGAGGTTGTGATTTGCCTCTTGTTTCTTTTTGTTACATCATATTCAACCTTTGATGCCCTAAATTTATTTTGTAACAAACTATAATGTTGAGTTGGGGGGAAAATCAACATAAGGTTGTGCAAGCTTTTATCCTTTTCCATACTCTACAAAATGGTCAACCCATGTTGGAGTATGAATTCTTGAAGCCCTTGTTTGATCTTTTGAGAATGAAAAACATGTTCAAAAAAATTAGATTAATGCATTTTGGTCGGTGACAAGTGAACATATTCACTTGCAAGTTTTGAAGGCATTAAAGGTAGTTGTGATGGGAGTATAATACCTCTCAATCACATGTGATGAAATTATTTCTATTGACAACTGATAATGATTGTTTATACATGTTTATGTGGTGGACAAGTGGGTGTGAATTTCATTGTTGTTTTTGATGGTTTAAGTTGTGGGTGTGAGTGTTGACAACTTAATTAAATGCATTATGGACTTCTTATTGAATGAAGGTGGTTTGGGTGAAAATGAAATTGCATCAAAACTTGTTACTTTTGGTGTTAATGGTGCAAGTGTATTCCAGGGTCCTTAAATCTAATGTTACAACCAAGATCCATAAATCTTGGGTTCCTTTTAATTTAGATGTGTGTTGTTTTTCTCATCAAATTAATCTTGATGTGGAAACCTTATTAGCTTTCCCATTGGTGCATCAAGCGCATGCATTGTTTTAATCTTTTTACAAGAGCCCCAAATGTCATTTGGAACCCACAAAAGTAGTTAAAATCATGGAAACTAAAGGTCTTAAGTAGTTGAAAAAGTAAAGATCAAGTGGATTTCCATGAATAGCTTGTTGCAAAAAGGTGATGGTAAAGTACATGACTATTTTGATGAAATGGGCTTAGACATGGCCACAAATTCTCAAGTTACAACCAACTTTGAGCTCTTGATGTATTTGAATTTTTACTATCCTTGTCTTGTGCTTCCTCTTTTGAAAAAAATGCATGCATTCATCAAATTTTCTCAAAGTAATGCCATATTTATTTTTTATTTTGTTATTGTAATGAAGATTTATCAATCATAGTTGTATGCCCTTTTTGTGGATCTTTTCACAAAATGTTAAGTGGACACACATTCAAACAATACCATTCCTTATTGGATCGTAGTCATGAATTCATCACCTTCTTACGGCAACATATGTTTGAATCATTTCTAAATCATCTTTATATTTAATTTGAATGAAATTTATATTTTTTGCTACTATAATGATAAAACAATAAAGCACAATTGTCCCAACAAAGGTCAAGGACCAATGTGCAAATGGTGGAGAAACTACCATCTCCAGTTGTGGGGATAGATTGCAACAATTCTTCATATTATCTTAGTTCCTTAATTATAAGGCAACAATTGAATCTTAGAAAAATAAAAGCAAATAATATTATGGCAATATTTAGCTTTTGTATGCTTGAAAGTTTTAGTTAATCTTTTGTTCCTTGAATCTTTAAGTTTTCATGATGTTAATTTTTTTTGTGATTATGGTGAAAATTTAACCTTCTAAAATTTGGGTTTAAAATATGACTTGTATTGTGCCATGTTGGTTAGATGCTTCAATAATTGCCATATATGTATTATGAATGATGATTATGGCATTAGGATACAAATTTTGCTTTTAAGGCCCACTACCTAGTGGTTGGAGCTTAGAGTTGGACAAATTCATGTGGCATCAAAATCTAGACTTGAATAGATTCATCATTCAATTCCAGTCACAATGTCCACAATCCTAAACCTATATGCTTATCCTAAACCCAAATCTTTATAAGTTATATGCATTTGATTAGTTTTGAGCATTTGAAACTAAAGGCTAATAATACCTATGTTAATAATAAGTATGTAGTATGCAATATGTATAATGTGTTTGACTGTTTTTGTATAATATTATCAAATATTTGTTTTGTTGTAACTTTGTAGACCATTTAATATGTTACAATGGGTAGTTTAGAAATTCAATTCTTTCATAAGTGATATTAAATTGAAACTAACATTGTGAAATTGAAAATTAATGGTATGTTGAAAGTTGATATCTTAGTTTTGTTTGAACTTCTCAAAATGTGACATTGATGGTTAAGCCAAATTCGTTTGTTGCATTGTTATACACATAAACATTTGGAAATTAGCTTATTTTAGAAGATTTAAAAATATAATGTAGCCTTCATTTTAGCATTTCGTGTGCCTATCAAACCCTTGAAAATGTGAACTTTAGACTCAGAGACTATGATTTTTTCTTGGATAGGATATTCATAATGTTTAGAAGCAACCAAATTTTTTTTTGATTTCTTCCATGGTACCATACTACCAGTGTTGGTGTGGTTCACCAAAGCAAGAAACTAGTACACATATTCATATACCGGGCAAAATGAGGCCTCTTGGTGACAATACTAGTTGGCTTAGGAAATGCTAATTTCAGACTTCCAGAATCGAGAGACTCCAGAATCCAAGGGATTTTTTTTTTCAATTTTGACTTGTAGGAGGACAGGCAAGGAATGGATCAGTTTGGGTAGAAGTCAGCCAGCAAAGTAGAGTTGCTTTTAGCATCCTCCTTTGTTCTGGCAACCTCCAAGAACTCATTTGTCTAAAATGTGACAATTTTGGTCTTTTTTGTCGTAATATGGTGACTTTTTCACATTTTTTTCGCAATAACCTTTTGCACATGTCATGCACCAAAACCTTTTTTGTCACCATTGAGCAAAAATTCAACACACACCCCGCCTCCCCCAAAACACTTCTCAAGACCCTGATTTAGTGCCAGGGTGAACCAGTCACCCTTTGTATCTACCTTCACCTTTTTGAGTGGACCTCTTAATGGCCATATTAAGCCCAAAAAATAGAATTTGGGACTTTTACCATAGTACCACCGTGGGTGCTGCTTCACCAAAGGCCTGATTTAGTATATGGATGGGATATTTATAGTGCTTGCAAAATATAGCAAAAAAGAATTGCGTGTAAGTTCCTTCACCTCATTCATATAGTTCCATCTAGAACATGGTTTGGTTGAGTTGCATTCTGTAAGGCAGCACCGTCTCTAGTATGGCATATTAAGGCCCACTTTACATGACGAGTTGAGGCCAATATTCAACTCAAATCGAGCATTCCTATCGGTGCAAAAGTTGAAATCAAGGCTGAAATAGAAATCTGGCCCAAGTTACTAATAAATGCTGAACTTTATGGCCTTGTATCGCCCCAAAGGCTGAAAAAGGATACCATCATGGAATTTGGGAAGCCAATTTGGAACCCTTGGGGCCAATGTTCCAGCATTTATTACTAACTTGGGGCCAAACAATAAGTCAAAAATGCTCAAAGTTGGCCCCAAGTTTTTTCAGCCCTGATTCCTAGTGTAAAGGGGGCCTAACTAGTATTTTCAGCATTGAGGTGTCACTCACATCAATAAACGCATTAAATAGATAAGATATTTCCCTTACTTTGTGTTTTTTCTTAATTTTTGCCAAGAGTCTGTGGTATTCAATTATAATAAAAACAAAAAATACTACCAATCCCTCTCAACGGTTCTAAAATATCTTCAAAAGTGGCTGAAAACTCACATTTGACACTGAAAAAAAGGTTAAAAATATGATTTTTCAAAATTTATCAATTATTTTGAAAAAAAAATGAAAATTCATCACACCAAGAACTGATCCAGCTTAAGCAAAAACATACAAAATTATCAGATATAAGACCCAAAATCCAGTTCTGTTGTTAGAAAGCAAAGGAAGGAGCAAAAGTTGTCGGGAGTGAAACGACGTTTATTTCATAGACATTTCATAAAGTTTGTATCACCCTTTTGATAAATTTGGCAAGGTTTCATCATTTTGATTGTATGCATAGGTGTACAGAAAAGTCTTTCCTTTTTGTGCAGACACCCAAAAAAAAATGCCTAGTGACTCATACAAAGGTTTTGTTTTGAAAAAAATGGCCCTAAGTTGCCATATCTCAAGGAAAGAAAAACTGTTCCAATTCACCATATTTAGACTAAAAGTTCTAGTAGATTGCAGAACAAAGGAAGGAATGTTAAATGTTTCTCTACTCAGCTCATTGACATGTAGTCAAATTTTGCTCAGTCTTCTTGCCTCTGATGACTATGATGACTTCGTCAGAATTGAAAAATTAAACCCCTGATATAGAAGCAAGAAATACTCTGTTCAATTTTGTCAAAATTCAAATGTTCAAAGAAACAGGGCAAATTTGAATCCTGCAAAGACATTGTTATAATTTTTCATTTGAGTCTATAGTTCAGTTGATGACCAAGTGGATGGAAAAACTCTGATATAGAAGAGAGGCAAAGAATACTCCTTTCTATTTTGTCAAAATTTAGATGTTCAAAAACTAGGGCATCCCTTGTATCTGGTCTATAGTTCAGCTGATGACCATGTTGTGAAATCTTAATTTAGTGCAAAATTCCATGACCAAACCTTACCTTGTGAGTCTCCGTGTAGTGCAAATTGTTATCTTTGTCTTATTGGCTGCAGTGGTTCAAAGGAGGAGAGGTGAGACTTTTCACATTTTGAACCACTTGCAATTTGAACAAAATCAAACTATTTTGGGTGGTGGAAGAAAAAGCTATTTTATGAAGAAAATTTTGCACAAATGTGGAAAAACAAGTCCCTGTTTCTGGGCGGGTGGGGATCACCAAATTTGGGTGAAAAAAAATAGTTTCACAATATTTAGATTTGGATTTTAGTTTGGGGATTTTATAAGGAGTTTTCCACTTTTTGGATAGCTCCCAGAAACCTTGTCACCAATTTAATACCAAATCCATTTTGAGCTGCTGGCAAAAAATTAAAAGAAGATGCAACATTAAGCAATAAAAAACAAAAACTCTGAAGTGCAATGCTAATTCAAATGAGTTTCATCATAAATGTTGATTATATCTGTCTTATGTGCATCAAAACCTTTCCTTTTTCTTAAATGGTGTAGAATTGTTTTTGAAAAAGCTCCTTTTGAGTTACGTTTCAACAAAATTGTACTAATTGGGCAAGTAAAAGTACCGTCTTATTACAGCATCTCCACCAAAGCTGAGTATGTGACCTTACAAAATCATTTCTCACATCCAACGTTTGTTTAGTTGCTAACTTTTTTCCAACCCCACCCATCAAACTGCAACTGGGAGTTTGCAAGTGGGTGGGAGGAGTCTGGAGATTACTAATAGCAAACCACTTGGACCAATCAAACTATCTGCCCAATCAGAAACAGGGAGTAGTCAATAAATACGATTTGACCGTGTTTATTTGACCGTTCCAGGGCTCTGCAAGCTGTGCATTTGTTCAGGATCCCAGCAGCGTTCCAGTGGATTCAATGGATTTTGACTTATGAACCTCATCCAAGATTTCCATTGCACTGTGCAGGGGGTCACATACTCAGCGTCGGTGGAGATGTTCTAAGATTCTGATAAGAACCCTCCAGAGAAATTTCTTAGTGTATTTGAATAACCTACAAAAAGATTTCACTTACTGTTTATGAGAGTGAAGAATCTTCACTTGTTTTGGTTCCTCAACTCCTAAATACCTTCTTAGTACCTGAACCATTTTGGCATAAATTTTTTTTTTTTTGTTTTATTGAAAACTAGTGTGAACCCGGTGCATAATGCACCCATCGAGTTCCCCCTCGCCTGGTCCTTCCCCGTCCCTGCCCCCCTCCCTCGGCCTGTGCTGGCCCCCCTCGCCCGTCCCCGTCCCCTCGCCCGTGCTGACCCCCCCTGCTGGCCCCCACCACCCGTGCTGGCCCCCCCCTT
>Ga0116227_10015130_pt1 | contig 11499 bp, 9 predicted proteins | sample S1TSphgellanicum_FD_89693 | JGI IMG/M metagenome (GOLD analysis project Ga0116227, IMG submission 89693) | Host-associated microbial communities from peat moss isolated from Minnesota, USA - S1T2_Fb - Sphagnum magellanicum MG | ecosystem: Host-associated > Plants > Peat moss > Unclassified... | reverse complement strand
TTCTTCTGCGGCTATATCAACGAGAGTGACGGCCGGCAGTTGCCGATTCTGCATCTCTATCCGGAGATTGACTACCGTGCGTCCGACCGCGGTGCCATGCGCGGGCGGATTACCGCCTTGTTGGCCGGCAAGGGCGCCTCGATGGTGGAGCGAGTGTTTGAGGTCGAAGTCATCAATCCCGAGATGGGGTTCCGCCTATTGCCGGGGATGTATGGCGCATGGAAGGGCCAGATCCATGGCAGCTACAAGGGCGAAGACTTTCTCGATGGCGAGTGCATCGATGATGTCAACAACCCGCAGAAGCTGGCGGAGACGTATCGCTGGCAAATCCGTGACCGGCCTGTCCGCATTCGAGAGGGCGACAATGAAGGGTATGGCGATATGGAGAGCATCATCCTGGGCGAATATCCAGGCGTACGTATTGTTTGACTCCGCACCCGCCCAAAATACAGTTTTTAATGAGGTATAATGGAAATTTCGCGGGTTGCTCCTGAACTTCAAAACGCCGTCCGAAGATTGCCGCCAATGCCGTTTGGCACAAAATGGGGCAGAGCTTTAACTCAGGCGCTGCTTGCGTTGGTTCCGACTGCGACGGTTAGTGGGGTAGAACTGAAACGGGTTGACGGTCCGGGCATCGGCCTGCGGATTCATCTACCCGCCATCCGCCGTTCGACAGGCGCTCTACTCTGGATACACGGTGGCGGCTTTCTGATCGGTCGAGCCAGGCAGGATGATCTTTTTTGTGCCATGACGGCTAAGCTGGTTGGCATTCCTGTCATTGCCGCAGGCTACAGGCTGGCGCCAAAGCACCGTTTTCCCGCCGCATTGGACGATTGTTGGGCTGCCTGGGAATGGCTGCAGGAGCATGCGGCGAGCCTCGCGGTCGACCCGAGATCGGTTGTTATCGGTGGGCAAAGTGCGGGCGGCGGTCTGGCCGCCAGTCTTGTGCAGCGCGTGCATGATGCCGGCGGCAATAGCGCCTTCGCGCAATGGCTATTTTGCCCGATGCTGGATGACCGGACGGCGGCAAGGCAAGAGCTTGATCAGGTCAAACACTTTGTCTGGGATAATCGCCGCAACGCATTCGGGTGGCGTTCGTATCTTTCCACCGAGCCAGGCGCGCCGGCGATACCGTCCTATGCGGCGGCCGCGCGGCGGCATGATCTGCGTGGCCTGCCGCCCGCTTGGATCGGCGTTGGCGACATCGACTTATTTCACGATGAAGATCTCGATTATGCCGACCGGCTGCGGCAGGCTGGTATTGTGGTAGCGGTTGTGACCGCCCCGGGGGCGCCGCATGGTTTTGAGGCTTGGGCACCTAAATCCGAACTTGCCAAACGTTTTGTACAAGGGGCACGGGAATGGCTTAGCGAGAGACTTCAGGCGTGAACGCGATAAAGGTCAATGGCCGACTTGCACCCATTTCAATCCGCGGCTCAGGCGGAAGGGGGTAATTCAGGCGTGGACGGCGCTGCAAAACCCTGCACCGCCTTGAAGGCCTCGCGCCCGCGCGCAACCAGCCCGCTATCCATCATTTCCCATGTCAGTCTTTTTTGCCGATGGAACCTACATGACTCTTGAAACTCTCGAGATACTCCGGACCCAGCATCAGCGCGCTGTTGGCCATGCGCTCGACATGGCGGGCCATCTCGGGGCCGACATCATACGCCATCTCGATGGCGATTTTGGCCGTGCCCATTTGTTCGCCGCTATTGCCGGCGAGATGTCGACAGAATTCCAGGGCACGCTCCTGGAAACCTTCGTCAGGCCAGACTTCATGCACAAGGCCCATAATGAGCGCCTTGTTGGCATCCGCGATGAAATTACCCATTACCAGATATCGCGCCCAATGTGTACCGACGATGCGCGTGAGGCGGCTTACACCGTTAGAGGCGGGTAGCACGCCGAATTTGCCCTCGGGGAAACTGTACCGCGCACTCTCGGCGGCGAGGCGGAAATCGCAGGAGAGGGACAATTCCAATCCGCCCCCCACGCAAGTCCCTTGGTGAGCCACGACGATCGGCTTTTCGATATGTTCCATTTCGTCATAAATGCGGTGCATGCCATGAAGCGTAAGCCTGTGCATCTCTCGTATGCCCGAGCCAGTGGTGGGAGGCGCTCCTGGCGCATTCTCGCGCAGATCCGCGCCCGCGGAAAAATAGCGGCCGGAAGCCCGGATCAGCAGCACTTTTAACGCTGGCGAATCGCGGAAGCGATGCAATGCGGTTTCGAAGGTCGTAAGCGTCTCGCGGCTAATCGCGTTAAGTTTTTCCGGCCGGTTGAGGCTGGCGATGAGGATGGCGCCATCCTCTTCAATCAGCATATGCGGTGCTTCGGTCATGACTCTCTCTTTCCTAGCGGTTGGGCGTGTACGCCGCGCCGCGTTTCGTTTAAAGCCAGTAGCAGACTATCCCATCAATCGACGGCCGAGGAAATCGTCCTGGCGATTGTATGACCAAAACACAGATAGCAGTTTCGTATTGTCGGTGCTTCAAGTATTAGGCATGCAGGGCACCAATGCGGCAGCGGGTCAAATCTTACGGTGGCGAAGTAGCGCTGGATGCTCGCCGAAGATCAGTTTGAACGGAAACGCACAAGATAATGCTAAATCGCCGCGAAATGTTTGTGTCGATATTGGGAGGATCCATGGCCGCGGCGTTCGCTGCGCCCGTGGCCCGAGCCTTTCCAGCGTATCCGCAGCTTTCCCTTCCCGCGATCCCGGTTCGTAATCTGACCCGCTTTGATGCTGTAGCCGGTGCCAGTGCCGGAACACGTTTGCTGGTGGGCGGGGACCACGGCATCATCGTATATTCCGACGATACCGGGAAAACCTGGCATCAGGCGGAGGTGCCCGTAAGCGCGACGATCACGGATATCGCCTTTGTCTCGCCGCAGGTGGGTTGGGCCACAGGCAGCCTGGGAGTTGTTCTCGCTACCCAGGATGGCGGTGAGACCTGGGTTAAGCAGCTTGATGGCCTGAGGGAAATCGACCTCATGAACACGGCAACACAGGCCTTTGTCGCGAGCCAGCCCGCTGGTTCAGATCAGGCTGAGCATGCCGTTCGCCGGGCCCAGATATTGTCGGGAAATGGTCCAGACACACCGATGCTCGCCGTTCTGCCGATGAGCCTCAGCGAGGTCTTGGTGTTCGGGTCCTACAGGTTTGTGGATTATAGCGCCGATGCCGGCAAAAGCTGGACCGACTGGAGTCTGAATATCGGTGATCCGGTCAGCCATAACCTTTACGATGCCGCCGCTATTGGTGGCGCCTATTACCTCGTTGGGGAGGAGGGGCTGGTCTTCCGTTCTACCGATGGCGGCAAGAGTTTTCCGCAGTTGGCGCAAGTTGGCGAGGCAACATTATTCGGGGTCACGGATGTCGGGGATGGCGCCATTCTTGTTTATGGCGTTTCAGGGAGCATCTCTCTAAGCACGGATGCCGGTAAGAGCTGGAATCCATCGAATTTTACGGGAACGGATAATATCAACGCCGTCGTACGTCTGCCCTCCGGGCCGATATTGGCCGGTGATTCCGGCGGCGGCCTGTGGATCAGCAAGGATAGTGGTCATAGTTTCAGCCTCGTCGTAAGCAATCCGCTGATGCCGATCAACGCATTGCAACCCATTGATGCCAAGCGTTTCCTCTTGCTTTCCATAGCTGGCATCGTCCCGCTCGATCTAGCCGAATTACAGGTCTAGTTCTGGGTTTTTTTGCAGAATCCTATGTGTTGAAATTATGACTAGAAACAATCTGATCCGGTTGGGTCCGGACGAACAAAAGGATGTAGGCCAAGTTGAATAAAATGAGCGCCGCGCCCGTGATCGCCGACCTTAATGATTTTGACCAAAATTCTGGTTCGATTGTGGAGCGTATCCTTTTCAACAATCGCCCGGCGATCATGCTGTTGTGCGCAGTGCTGACGATCTTGCTAGGAATCGAGGCGGTCAAGGTACATCTCTCTGCGAATTATTCGCAGATGATCCCGGTTCATCAACCCTATATTGTCAACTATCTTAACCACTACGACGACCTCGCAACCCAGTCCGATGCGATCCAGATTGCCGTTGTGGCAGACCAGGGAACCATCCTGAACGCGCATTATCTGAAGGTGCTGCAAGAGATCAACGACGAGGTCTATTTGCTGCCAGGCGTCAATCGACCTTACATGCAATCGCTTTGGAGTCCGCAGACCACCTGGCAACAGGTCACGCCGGATGGAATTGCCGGTGGTTCTGTCATCGACATGACATATGACGGCTCACCCACAGCGCTTCAGGCGATCGCGACGCATATTCAGAACTCTGGTACGATTGGTCAACTTGTCGGCCTCGATTTCAAGTCAAGCATGGTTTACGTGCCCTTGCTGCTTAAGGTCGGCCAAAAGCCGCTGAACTATGGACTGTTGGCCCATCAACTCAATCAGATCCGGACCAAATATGCCGCGCAAGGTGTCACATTGCACATGATTGGGTTTGCCATGGTGGTGGGCGACATGATCGACAGTATCGATAAGATACTTGCGTTCTTCCTGGTTTCGATCGTGATCACGGCTTGCGTGCTTTTCTGGTATACCCATTGCATTCGCTCGACGGCGCTGGTGGTCACTGCGTCACTGACAGCCGTGGTCTGGCAAATGGGCCTGCTCACGCTGATGGGGCTCGACCTGACGCCCTATTCCGTGCTCGTGCCGTTCCTGGTCTTCGCGATCGGCATGAGTCATGGCGCACAAAAGATGAATGGCGTCATGCAAGATATCGGCCGCGGCACCCATCGCCTGGTCGCCGCGCGCTACACATTCCGCCGTTTATTCCTGGCCGGTTTTGCAGCACTTATTTGCGATGCGACAAGCTTTGCCGTGCTCATGGTGATCCGCATCGGCGCCATTCAGCAATTGGCGACGATTGCAACGATCGGGGTCGCACTGCTCGTGATTACCAATCTAATTCTTATTCCGATCACGCTCAGCTATATTGGTGTTAACCCGAAGGCCGCCCTGCGTAGCTTGCGTACCGGGGCCAGCGCCTCGAATAAACGCAGTCCCATCTGGGCTTTTCTTGATTTGTTCACCCGCCGCAAAGTCGCCGGATTTGCCATATTTGGCGCCTTCCTAATCGCTGTCCTGGGTTATAGTGTCGGGCGCCATGTGCAGATCGGTGATCTGCAACCCGGTGCCCCTGAGCTGCGGCAGGACTCGCAATATAATAAGGACAATGCCTTCATTATCCAACACTACGCCGTTGGCAGTGATGTCATGGTCGTCATGGACGACACGCTCTCGAATCACTGCCTCGACTATCCGACGCTCTCGGTCATGGACCGCCTGCAATGGCAGCTGCAGCAAATGCCGCAGGTAACGTCCACCGCCTCCATTGCAAGCTTCGAGTCCTATGTGATGGCTGGATTGACGGAGGGAGCGCCGAAATGGGTCGGGCTGGAGCCGAATAACAGCCTGCTCTATCAAACGGTCGAATTCGTGCCACGCCGGCTGGCGAATTTCGGCTGTTCGTTCGATCCAATTTACATTTCACTGACAGATCACAAGGCTGCAACCCTCACGGCCGTGGTCGATGCGGCACAGAAATTTATCGTTGATCCCGCCAATCAATCGCCGAATTACAAACTATCCCTGCTGGGCGGCAATGCCGGCATCGCGGCGGCAACCAACATAGTCGTTGCCCAGGCGAACAACATCATGCTGGTCTTGATTTACGCCGTGGTTATTGTGTTCTGCTTTATAACCTTCAGGTCCTGGCGTGTCGTTCTTTGCGCGGTCATCCCGCTGGTCATTACCTCGATCCTCGCGCAGGCCTTGATGGTATGGCTGAATATCGGTATCAAGGTTGCCACGCTTCCGGTCTCGGCACTTGGGGTGGGTATTGGCGTCGACTACGCCCTCTATGTGCTCAGCATTCTGTTGAGTTTTCTGCGCCGTGGGCTGCCTTTGTCCGAAGCCTATTACCAAACTCTTATGTCGACGGGAAAAGTTGTCCTCTTGACAGGCTTTACGCTGGCGGTTGGCGTGAGCACCTGGATTTTCGCGCCTATCAAGTTCCAAGCGGATATGGGCTTGTTGCTGGCGTTCATGTTTCTCTGGAACATGCTGGGTGCGATGGTGCTGTTGCCGGCCCTAGCCAGCTTCCTGTTGCCGCCGCATCTGTTCCGACCTGTCCGCAAGGTTGAGGATGCACCGGTGAGGCAGTTGCAAAAGGCCCCGACCTAACCGAGCTCCGTCGCCGACTAGGTTATAGTCTGCGCTCCCTCACGATCGTTGCACGGACAGGCGTTGAGAGCGCCATAGCTTCAGTGACGCTTTCGCCTCGCATGCGTCGCCTAGTGTACTTGGTTCGTGCTTAAATCCGCTTCAACGTGGCAGCAGCCCGGAGCAATGCCGACCCCGCCACGCTCGCACACCTGGCGGTGTTGGGATGGTCAGGGGCCACGTCAAAACCAGGCGGACGGGCGTCAGGGGTCAGGCCTCGATAATAACGATAATCCGTTCGGGGCATGCCTTGGCGCCCCTGCGGGCGCTCTCTTCTTCGCCTGGCGGCACGTCAAACCCTTCGATCGCAATATAGCCCTCGTCATTGAGCGGATATAGATGCTCCGCGACGGCATGGCACCGGGCGTTGCCGACACACTGGGCCTTCTCGATACGGACTTTCATCGCCAACTACCCCAAAAAGAAGGGGCAGTTCATTTCCCGCCCCAATGATCTCGACCGCACTAGAGCGCGGCGGCCGCGGCCAGGCAATCTCCCAGCCTGGAAATCGCCCTGGCGATCCTCGGCCAGAAACGCCTGCGCCGTACTTCCCCAAAAAAAACAGAGACACTATCATTTTTTTATTGACGGCTGCCGTTCCCAGGTAGATGATATGATCCAGATCAAAAAAACGGGGGAAAACGGCATGGCCACAGCGCTTGAACCGAACAAGACCAAGATCGCTAAACGCGTGATCGAAGTTTTTGAATTCTTCAATGAAAACAGCCGAAAGGCAACGGTCATGGATATTGTCCGGCGCTACGGCCGGCCGCAATCCAGTACCTCGGAATTGCTCTCCAGCCTGGTCGAAATGGGGCTTCTGTATAAGGATTCGCGGTCCCGATATTATTCTCCGACTCCCCGGCTGGCGGCGCTGGGTACCTCCGCCCAGCCGGACATCATCCGCGATGGACGTTTGTTCGCCTTCATGGATTGCCTGGCGCGTACCACGCGCAACAGTGTCGCCTTGTTTGGCATGGTGGGAACCTATGTGCAGGTCTTCCATTTTTCTCCCGGTGCCAATCCTCTGATGCGCAATATTGATTATGGTGCGTCCGAGCAGCTTTCGTCGAGCGCCGCGGGGCAGCTTTTGCTCTCAACGCTGCCGCCCGACCAGGCTGGCCGCATGCTCTGGCGGTTAAACGCCGAGGCTCCTCCCGAAACAAAGTTCAATACAGCCGAGATTCGGACGAATATCTCGACCTTCCGCCGGCAAGGATATGCGGTTGGGCCGGCAGGCTTTACGCCAGGCCTTAACGTGGCGACCGTACTAGTCCCGCGCCATGGCGCGGAACGCGCGCTTGCTTTGGGGGTCGTGTATCAAGCGGCTTCGTCGCTTGAACCGGGCTCGCTGATCGCGGCGATGAATGAGGGTATCGCGCAGTGCACCACGCGCGCGGCGATGGATTATCCGGCGCCCGTTCCAGCCCAACTCATGATGGCAGGGTAGGGCGGAACAAAAGCTTCCGTAAATGGCGCGTCTTCCCGGTAAAACACCAGCGTTATGCCAGGCCGCGACATCAGCACGCAGAAATGCCGAGCGCTGGCGTTGCGCGCGTTATGCCGCCGCACCACGATCGAGGATGGCCAGTCGTCCTTATCCGGCGACGTGAGGAGAATTTGTTGTGTCTGCGATGACGGTCACGAAGCGCGACGGGGAAATTGTGACGATTCCCGCAACCTCAGGCATCTCCTTGATGGAGGCGCTGCGAGATGGTGGCTGTGAAGAATTGCTGGCCCTGTGCGGGGGGTGCTGCTCGTGTGCGACATGTCATGTGTATATCGAGCCGTTGGCAGACGGCCTATTGCCGAAAATGACCGCTGATGAAGATGAGTTGCTCGATAATTCGGGCCATCGCACGGAAAAATCTCGCCTGTCTTGTCAGATCAAGCTTAGGCAAGGTCTCCTGGAGCTCAACGTGACGATCGCGCCTGAAGATTAATCCCCACAATAACGGCATGAATCATCGTGAAGATGGAATAACGTTTCATTGAGATATCGAAATGAACACGCGCTGTTTGAGTCGAACTGACGTTCTTTTGATTTAGGGCAAAGGCGCGATCAGCGAATAAATGGCCCGGTGCCGTGGCCGCAAACGCCGGGAATCGCTTGGCGGTTGCGGCTGACAGGGGAGGCGATGCGACCGAATTTAGGCTATGATACAAAGCGGGTTGTCGTCAGCGGATGCGCCTCTGGTATCGGGCTTGCAACCGCGGAGTTATTGCTGGCACTGGGCGCCGAAGTGCATGGCCTGGACCGCAAGGCGCCTGGCCTGCCGTTGGCATCCTTCACGGCCATCGATCTGGCCGTACCTGAATCGATTAGCGCTGCGGCCGCGCAAATCGGCGGCCAGGTGGATGCGCTGTTCAACTGTGCCGGCGTGCCGCCAACCCATGCGCCGCTCGACGTGCTCAAGGTGAATTTTTTAGGCACGCGCTACCTAACGGTTTGCATGCTCGAGCATATGCAGGCAGGTGCCGCCATTGTCAGCACCGCGTCCAATGGAGGCGCGGGATGGCGCAACCATCTGCACGAATTGCGCGCCCTGCTGGCGGAACCAAGTTTCGCCGCCGCCACCGCCTGGCTGGAGCGGCACCTGTCTGGGATCACCAATGCCTACAGCTTTTCAAAGGAGGCCTTGATCCTTTGGACGATGCAGGAATCCGCCAACCTTATAAAACGCGGCATTCGCATCAACTGCACCAGTCCCGGCGCGGTGCAGACCCCGATGCTCGATGAGATCGCGACCATCGTTCCTAGCGCCGCCATCGACGCGGTGACACAACCCATCGGCCGCCGGTCGGTCCCCCTCGAGCAGGCATGGCCGCTGGTTATGCTCAACAGCGCCGCTGCCGCCTACATCAACGGCGCGGATCTCGCCGTCGATGGCGGCTTCGCGGCGGGAGCGCCGTTCAAGGTTTAGGCAAAAGGAAGCAGTTAATTTTTTTGAAAAGAAGCAACCAAAAAAACTTTTGCTCCTCTGGGTCATGGGCGTTGACACCCGCACGGTCCAAACGAGCAAAGTTTTTTTGCTTCTATTTTGTTCACAACAAAGAAGTGCTTCCTTGCCTTATCTCCCGCTCTAAGTCACCTTCTTGGGCGTATTGGCCAGGCTGGGCGCGTTGGTTGGGTCCATGCCCCACCCGAACATGCGGAAATTCTGTGTGTGGCACAGGTGATGCAGCGAGAACGCGGCATCGATGGCGTTGGCCTGGCCCTGAATATCGAGCGTCTTGTTGATTGCTTCCTTCGCCAGTTTCAAGGCGAAAGCAGGCTTACCGGCGATTTTTTTCGCCATCTCCAACGTAAAATTTTCCAAATCGGCGCGTTCCACGACATGGTTCACCATACCCAGCCGCCAGGCCTCGTCGGCATTCCAGCTATCCGCGGTGAACAGAAATTCCTTTGCCTTGCGCGGGCCCAGCTCCCAGGGGTGCGCCAGCCATTCTACGCCGGAGACGCCGAAATTCACCACCGGGTCCGAGAACAACGCATCCTTGGCGGCGATGATGATGTCGCACACAAAGGCAAAAATTAGCGCGCCCGCAATGCATTTGCCCTGCACAGCGCAGATTGTCGGTTTGGAAATATTGCGCCAGCGGCGCGCGGTTTCGAGATAGGCTTCTTTCTCGGCAGCGTACCATCCATGCGTCCCCGGTTCCTCAAAGCCGCTCCAATGCCCAACCCGGCGTTCCTCTTGCTGCACCCGCGCTTGGTAAGCCTCCACGGACTCCGCAATGTCATGCCCGGCCGAAAAATGTTTCCCCTCGGCACCCAGGATGATGACCTTGATGGCATCATCATAGAGCGCGCGGTTGAATGCGTCGTTCACCTCGAAGATCATTTGCGGGTTGATCGCATTGTACTTATCCGCGCGCGCCAGGACGATGCGGGCGACATGCGGCGCGGGAATCTCGTAGCGGATCAATAGTTCGGTCATGCGGTCAACCTTTCGGCGATTTCGCGCGCGCGGATGCGCAGCACGTCTTTTTTCACTTTGCCCGAGGGCACGCGCGGGAGGTCATCCACCACCACCACATGCTCAGGGTATTTCTGCCGGGCCAGCCCGGCGCCGTCGAGGAACCGGCGGATCTCCGGCAGATCGATGCTCTGGCCGGAACGCGGGATGATGAAGGCGCAGCCCTTTTCGCCCGTAGCGGTACTCGGCATGGCAACAATGGCAATTTCCGCCACCGCGGGGTGCGTAAAGAGCAGGTCCTCGACTTCCTTGGGGCTGATATTCTCGCCCGAGCGGATGATGATGTCCTTTTTGCGGCCGGTGATGACGAGGTAATTGGCTCGAACGCGGCGGCCAAGGTCGCCCATTCGGAAAAATCCATCGGACTCAAAATTGCCCGCATTATCGGCAGGGCGCAGATACCCCACGAACAGACCAGGCCCGCGCGCGAGAATTTCGCCCTCTTCGCCGTCTTCTACCAGGGCGTCCGTCACGGCGTCGAGGATGCGGATTTCGGTGGGATAGAGAATCACGCCATCGGTCTGCGCGCCAAGTTCGGCCTGGGAACGGTCGATGATGCCCATCGTTGCACAGGTCATCTCGGTAGAGCCATAGGCCCTGAAGAAGAGGGCTTGCGGGAAGGCGGCGCTGGCTTGGTGGATGAGGCCCGGCGAAACGGTGGTGCCGCCGCAGAAGAACAGCCGCAGGGTGGAAAGCGCGCCGGGCTTGGTCCTGGCCGTATCGAGCAATTGCTGGAGGAAGGGTGTCGCGCCGCCGCTCACGGTACAGCGATTGTCTTCGATGCAGCGTATGCCGTCCTCCGCCGCCCAGACATCGATCAGCACGCTGCGCGAGCCACGGATCCACGGCATGTCGAACGCCCAGAAGGCGCCGGTGATGTGACTGACCGGCGAGGGCATGAACACGACATCGTCGGGCCCGATACCCCAGGCCTCGCCCATCGTGCGCACGCGATGGTCGAAAGCGTAGTGGATATGCATAACACCTTTGGGTTTTCCCGTCGTGCCGGAGGTGTACATCACCATCATGACCGCGCTCGGGTCCACTTTGGGCAGATCGGCTTCCGCCGCTGGCGCGCCGGTAAGCGCTTGCTCCCAGGTCAGATCACCCGTACCGCGCAGGACGATCACATCCTCCAGCGCCGGCAGCTCCGGCCGCAATGCGCCGATCATCGCGGCATGCGGATGCTTGCGGAACATCTCAGGGACGAAAACCAATTTGGCGCCGCAATCGGCCAGAATATAGCCGAGTTCGGATTC
>Ga0116227_10015129_pt1 | contig 11500 bp, 6 predicted proteins | sample S1TSphgellanicum_FD_89693 | JGI IMG/M metagenome (GOLD analysis project Ga0116227, IMG submission 89693) | Host-associated microbial communities from peat moss isolated from Minnesota, USA - S1T2_Fb - Sphagnum magellanicum MG | ecosystem: Host-associated > Plants > Peat moss > Unclassified... | reverse complement strand
GGCCACTGTTGCCAGCGCTCCTGCAGCCCCGTGTGCCAGAGGATGGTATCCTTTTTCATTTCCGCCCAACTTCTGCTTGCAAACTTCGTATACGGAGAAGTAAACAGCATGGGCAGGTCCAGCTCCTAGACCCATTGCTCCAATCCCTCGGTACAGTCCCACAGCCCCCTCTGATTTGACGATGGAAACCAGAGCCCTAGAGACTGTTGAGTGATGAGAACCACCAGCACTTGCTAACATCTGCATTCGTGTTTTCAGCGTATCAACGGGGAACATCGCCATGTGTTCCACCATTCCGGCGACAGAACCAGCAAGCATGTAGTGGCCAAATTTAAGTCCATCGTGTAGCTCATTCTCTTTTGCATGAGTGAAGCTCTCATGCTTAGGAAAATTGGTCAGGTCTGCCTCATGGGCATAGCTTAACGGTGACAACCGATGCCTTTCTCGCAGATCAGATGCTGTCTCAGCCATGCGCTATGCGGCAGAAATTAAGTCGCTTGACTTTACCACCACCTCCACCTCTCTTCCCGGGTTACACTTGTTTCCAACGGGATAGCTCTAGAAGGAGCTTCTGGAGCAGAATCACACGTCTACGTGCTCCTTGAAGGCTAAACACGCAGAATTGCATGCAAGATTGAGGTAACTTCTGATCCTGTCCACAATTCCAATTAGTTCCAATTTCAGTACTGGAACAAAAATCTCATACAATGCATCTCTGCACTAGGTGCGATTCAGTAGAATACAGTCACAGATGTTCCTGATCTCCATTCTCAATTGGGACAGATGCAAACATCCTCCTGCTCTCTTCCCGTTCAGCTCTTTCTGCAGCCTCCTTCTTTGCTTCTGTTACTAGTGATTAATTAAATCCAGATCTATATTCTTGTTCTATTCATGGAGGAAAAGCCCCAAAATCAATAGCTAGCGTAGAGCTCAAAGCTTTACAAAACTTAGTTGCTGATGAGATCAGTACAAGATCCCCAAAATATAGCCTGTGAATTGACACTCTGCAAGCTAACATCTGATCCGACAAACCAGAAAGGAGTACCTATTGGAGACAGAGCAGAAGATATACAAGAAACAACTCTCTCCCTGAGTTCTTTGCATTATAGAAAACACAAAGTATTTTGCTTACTTGTGCAGTGACGCAGGCGGACGGGTGCAGACGAAGAGGGAGGACAAAGAATCAACCTCGCTATAAAAGTGCAACGTTCTACTTCAAATTGGCTGGCCCTATAGCAAATCAGGTAGGTAAGAATTATTGCTTTTTCATTCTGTTGAAATTCACAACCTCCTGTTTTTTTTTTTTTCTCCTTTGCAAATGGCATCATCATCAGCACTTTTATTCAGAATCATCCACACGAGTAGGGATCCCTGGGGCACCGTGTTACATCTTCCTAAATAGTATCTTACCTGCCTTTTGTGGCTAAGATATTAATCCAACCTTTTTGCCATCTGCCTTTAGTAGCTAACATTACCAACTCAATTGTATTGAAATCACACTTGGCCAGAGTCATCCATCCACCACCCACCAGTTCACCACAAAGGATGGATTGTGTGTGGGACAGGAAATGGTTTTTCATTGCATTAATGTTCCATAACTAACCATGGTGGTCAGCCATGTATGAACCATCCACATGCATCTACCTACCTAGTAGCTAGCCACCATTTGGCTTACTTACATATAGTAACCAGTTACATCCTTCCCTACATGCCTATGATAGTTACCCACTTACCTAGGTACCACAAGGGCTGAAGCAAGAGTGGTCTAGATTTAACCCAGCAAATGTTGAATTTGAACTCAGGGACCGTAATTTAATCTTATGATGGGATATGTGCCACGGTTAAAAGCAACCCAATAAAATTTATGGTTTTTAGTTTTTACCGTGGTGCCAGTGTAGGTGATGGGTGGATTATCCACAACCGAGACAAAACACTCACACAATCCCATTTGAATGAGCAAGCTTATCTTTGTTGAAAACTAAGATGAGGACGCTTCTCCCTTGTTGTTTCGCCCAAATGGCTAGTGAAGGCAAAATCTTATTTGGGATGTGTAGTAGGTATGCACATGATCTGGAACACTAGTCGATGTTCATCTTCAGGATTCTTTTGGAGGCTTAAAATTATTGGAGGGACAAAAGCTTTGTGGCCTCAAGTTAAAGATAACAGATGCATGATACCAAGCTTACCTATTTATCATTGTTTTAAGATGAGGGGGTTTTCCATTCCATATGGAAAACACATAGGTATGTGTGCACTGACTGGGTCAGATTCCAAGACGACTTTCTTTTGTTATTAAGTGAACAGTTGAAATCTTTGGTACGCAACTTCTTGAGTGGGTGAGTGAAGGAAGCTCATGGGAGCTTTATTTGTGATTGGGTGCACCTAGAATAAAATGTATGTATCCTTCAGGTTTCAAACTCTCATCTACAAAATCATTAGTTAATGTTACAAACCCTAGACACCTATAGTGTCATAGTGTGGCTCATATTAATTAGGTGGGGCTGAGTTCCAAGCTCAGAATCTCTTTCATTGGCCCATCACAATAAAATTATGAAAACTTTGGAGACTTTCAATATTGGAGTATTTACTCCAAACATAAAAGTCCTAGTATTTGCCCATCTATGTAAGTTCCAAGAGGACAACATTGGCCAACAAATTTGGGACAAGTGAGGTGCTATTGGGAACATGTTGGGGAACACCTTGTGAAATTATGAAACATGTTGATAACCCATTGAGAACATAGGAACAACAAAAAACGAACATTCTCCACTCTCCTCAAAGGAAAAAGGATCTAGGCCCCTTGGGTATTTCGTGGTCTGTTTCATTGGCTGCCAAGAATTTTTATGCTCTGAATTTTTTACTTTTTTTCAACTTTTTTTTTACAATTTTTTTACCAATTTGACAAATTTTTTACCAATTTTGGCATAGGTTAATCGTAGTGGTAGAATTGTGGGGACATATTGTAATCAATTTGGCCAAAACATATCTGTGCTTGGTTAGTTTTTTTTCAACATTAAATTTTTCATTGTCCCCAGTGGATGTGCTTTACATGTAGATCACAAGCGAGTTTAAGACCAAAACTATGTATGTTTATTACATAGTTATGAAAATTTATGTTCTTGTTTGCATAAATATTTTCTCACCTTTTTATCGTCTATGTATAACTAGTATGTCACACCATTCTCCTACCATGGACTTCACATAAACTACATCAAAACCTTTCAAAACTAAAATTTCAACTCCCTTCACAATTCTATTCCATGAAATTTTACATTCATACAACAACTTATTTCGATCAAGTGAAGGTGTTTCAAAAGGTCACAAACACCCACTTATATACTAATAAAAAAGAAATCAAACAAAAAATTTCCTAAAGTCTACACATCACATGGCTCCCCATGTGATTTCACATGCATAATAAAATGACAAAGCTTTCTCACATAAATTATCATGTGTGAATCAATGCACCTTAATATGCCAAAGACTTTTCACACAACTTTCAAATAAATTATCATGTGAAAGTCAATGCACCTTAATGTGTCAAAGATTTATCACATGATTTTCCACATAAATTTTCATGTGAAAGTCAAGCACTATGACCAAATCATAATTAAACTATGAAATCTTATTAACAAGTAAATCATCAAATTTAAATGTTAAATAATTACATAAGTAATAATTTAACTATATCAAATTACATATAATTCACTTGCAAAATGGTGCCACTATGTGTGATTTTGTGCATATCACTACTTCTTTCATATTGTCTTGCCAAAGGAACTTGACTTCAGAAATTATTTTCAATTCCTTGACAAGACTAGATTTCTATGGTTGTATTATCTCTTTTCATGTATAGATGATTTATGTGATTTTCACATTACCTAACAAAGATTACAAAATTGTGAAATGTTATTCAATTGAATAATTGCAAAAGGCAGATTTGTATTTACTAAGTAGGTCAAAAGTAGTGTTATGCATGTACATGCTTTTACATTTACACTACATGTGAGTGTATAAAATTTGCTTAAAAAAATGTAAATGTACAACAATGTAAATGTAAATGTTTTACAGTTACATTGTTTTACCTTTTTTGTCACACTTATAATTTTTTTGGCATTGTTTTACATTATCATTTTTTTTCAATATATATTTTTTATATTTATAATTTTCTGAATTATTTTATTCTTAGATTAATTTACATTAACATTTATGTTGCTTTATGTTATTTAAGTGTAAAACAAGAATGTAAATACAAAATGTGAGATTCAAAGCAAAGCAAGCTCTTAGGCTTGCAACAAGCAATGGCTATGGTGGGTGGCACACTTCACACAACCTCAAAAAACTTACTAAAAGCTAAATCCTAGAGTTATTTATTTTTACATTTACATGGTAAATTTTTTAAATACACCCTGGGTTTTTATACACTTTGGATTTTGAAGTTTAAATAGTTGATCTCCATGGTCGGTTGCATAACACACCATTGATGACTCCTCATCATCACCCAAATTCATTTTTCATGAATTGTTTTTTCATGATCACTTAAGAGAATGCAAGTCCTTGATTCTTCAGTGCCCTTCCCAATTTTATTTAAAAAAAATTATATCATGATCTAGCTTTCTCATGATGCATAGCTATTATAGTCCATTTCATTTTGGTTAATCTCAATCCTATAGATGATAGTTTAATGCCATTTTTTTGGTGTGTTCATGGCAGGTTTCAATTCTCGTTTTGTGTAAGCACTTACCAACATTGGGTCATCATCATGGTGTGGTGATCACACACTAGTAGGTGCCCATAGTTTTTCTTAATCATGTTCATGTTCATGGTCTAATTTTGTGTAAGCATTGGTGATTAAACAACATTAATCATGATCTAATTTTGTGTAAGCATTGGTGATTAAGCAACATCAATCATGATCATGGTGCAATGGCAATAGGTGCCCATAATTTTTTCCCCTCCTATTCATGCTTTTATTTTGTGTAGGCATTAACAAAATTGGTCATCATCATGGTGCAACAGTCATGCAATGATAGGTGCCCATGATTTTTTCCCCTCTTGTTCATGATATTATTTGTGTAAGCAGAATTGATCATCATTATGGTGTGATAATCACACTATGGTAGGTGCCCATAATTTGTTTTCCTTTTATTCATGGTTTCATTTTTGTAGGGCAGAATGGTGGTGTGATGGTGGTCAGTGCACATTTATTTTTTTCCTTCCTTTTCATGGTTTTCTTTTTGTGTAGGTAACATCAATCATCATCATGGTGTAAGAATTGTAGGTGGCCATAAATTTTTATCATTTTTGTCATTTTCTTTTGTCTAAACATCACCATAGTAGTTTATGATTAATCATTAAACAAGAAATGTCTAGTATGATCACCTGGAAACAATAGCTTAATCATTGTGCAATTCTCCATTGTCATTAATGATTAGTGATCATCCATGCAATGCCATAGTAGCCCAACAACAATCCATTAATCATCATGGTCGTCTCTGAGGTTCGAAGTCTTGGACCAATTTTGTGAGTTGCCATTCTGTTCATGTGTTGCATGCACTTTGCAATGCATCCATCAACATCCCAATGATCCTTTCCATTACCACAAATCAACATCACCATTCCACTTATGCTTATGTTTTTTGAAAACCAAATTTAATCATGGTGGTGTTATGCACATTATAAACCATTGTAGTTTTGCCATTTGTGATTTAATCTTTTCTTTAAAAGTTCATTGTCATGCTACTAGAATCCATGGCCATTTCATAATTATCTTGTTGGTTTCAATCTTTTGTTGGTCTTGATCCTTGTGAAATACTTTAAGTATTAGCAATCCACATGATCCATCACCATTGTTTTTTTTTAATCCTATTCTTAGTCATCCTTTTATTCATTAACATGTCAAAAATATAGCCCCCTAAGAATTTTACATATAAATACCTTTTTTGGCAAAAATTCATGGCATTAATGTTGCTTCTTTTATTAATTATCCACCTAATGATATTCCTACAATTGATAAATTGCAATGTTTGAATGCATGACAATGGATCAAATAATGGTAGCTAAAAACATTGAGATTGCAAAAAAAGAAATAAGGCCTATGAGTTGAATACACACTTCCAAAATAATTGGGCAATGAAACTTCTGTGGGCAAAATTTGTGTTAGGTTCTAATGGGAAAGTTATTCAAGTGTGATGCAAGATTTGCACATGAATTGAAGGTAGAGATAAGCTCTTAGTTTCAAAGTTAGATTTTCTATGGAAACATGTCAAGGTCATCACAAGGCTTTGGTAGCCACATGCCAAAGGTAAAAATGGGGGATCATTATTTCTTTAAAAAAAATTCATGTGGCCAATGAAGAGTTGTATTTTTCTAAAGGTTTTAAAACAGTGTTGCAGCAAATAATTCATGGTGTAATTCAAGTTGACAAGAAGAAAAAAATTGTGCAATTTACCTTGATTTTGCACTTGCTTAATCATGGCCATCCCATGACAAATTACACAACAATGTAAAAACTATTTGTTCAATTGAATGTTCTTAACAATCCAATGAAACATAGGTCTAATCAAGCAAATTAGGAGATGGCAAATTCTATGCACGAATAAATTTTCAAATAAATTTAAAATTTTGTGGCCATTGGGAGATTTTATAAAAAATTACATATGAGGTTACTACCATTGAAATTATTACCTATCTTGGATTTCAGTCCATGAGTATGTGATGCAAGCATGGAGAAAGGTGCCTATCCTCTTCACACTTCAATGTGTTGTTGAAGGGGGTATTACAAATAATCTAACCTTTGTCATTACACAATCCCTAACGTGACAAGGAGGGTTAACTAAAGAGGAAATTGGTGAAAGGTTCATTTCCTTTAGTGTAGATGGAGCTTTTCTTTTTTAGGGATGTCACATTGGAGTGACACCTCAACTAAAGGAGAAGCATTTTCCTTACATGATGGGGCAAAATTGTATGACTCATAAAACAAATCTTGCAATGCAAGCTTTGTCAAACCTAGCAATGGTGTCCAAGTTGGAGGATTTGCTCTAGTTTGTGTATGCTTATTTTTCAAGCTCCCCTAACCGCCATTTGGAATTCACTAAGCTTGCCAAAATCATGGAAATAGGAGGATTTAAGACTTTTAAAAATGTTAATACTCAGTGGATTTCAATGCTGGACCCTTGAAATGCATTTTGGTAACATACAAGACATTGATTGTGAAGATGTCACAAGACAACATTAGTGTTACTCAAGCAAGGTTGAATCTCAACCTCCTTTGTGATCTTCACACATTGCCAACCTTGTTTTACTTGCTGCCATTATTGGAGGCAATTAATGTTTTATTCAAGTTTGTTCAAGGAAGGGACGTTTTCATTCGCAATTTTGTAACAATAGTTAAGATTTGTTAAGCTAACATTTTCATGATGTATTCTGATCCATTCACAAGCTATTAATGTGAACAATTCTAAGTTTTTTGTGACATTATGAACAACAGCTTTGCCACCATCACCTAAGACTAGGTTACTAACTTGAACAATGGTATGAAAACTTTATCTTTTTGTATTGCTAATCATTCCTATCAAGCTCACATGTTTTATGCAATTACTAAGGTAAATCAACTTGTGTGTGAAGAATTTTTTTTAACATCCATTACACAAGTGAAATGCCAATGTGTTATTGTAGCTAAAATGTTTGTGATAGAATTAAAGAGGTGTTTTGTGGATTCAAAGTTGATGAATATCTTTGGCATTGTGTATCATCAATTTTGGATGCAACCAAATGTAAAATTTTCTTTTTCTTTGCATCTTAGTGTCATCAAGAAACACCATTGAGAATTGAAATGGTTGAAACCTTCACTAGATTAGGTTGTTGAACCTTTGAATGTTAATCTCCTTGACGTGTAACAATCCATGTTTAAGCTCACTATAAAAGCACAAGCAATCAAAGCTATGGCTAAGCCATTTAATATGAATCTAGTTACAAAGTTGTGGATGACAATTATCAATAATTCATTGTTATGTCAACGTTTAAGTGAGTATATGAAGATAGCAAAATTAACAATTGTTTTTGTGCACTTGGTTCAATGGAAGATGAACATGCTTTCTTCACTCTTGCATTCATGAAAGACAAATTGTGCAATCGATTGGGGCCACATTTGAATCTAGTTGTTCGCATGTTTGCACAAGAATTTTTCACGTAGGAAAACTTCCCTTATCATGAGGCCATTACAAGTTGGAAAGAACAAAAAATGGGAAATGGTGCTACCACTTTAAAATGGGTGTTGGGCCTTGATGAATCTTTTAATGTCTTAGTGCTTTGTTTCCATGATTTGGACAAACATGGTGATGTTGTGTTCAAACTTCATCATGAGATTTACTAACATTTGGGTTTGGTGGGTGGGACTCTAAATTACATTGGGCAAAGTGTATTGTTATCATACTAGGGTTCAACTCCCCCTCCAAGTTTTGGTGTGTTATGTGCAAATTAGAAAGGATGCTACTTTTAAGCCATTTATGTATCCAAATTAGTCCTTTGTGATGAACGAAGTAGCCAAATACATGCATTAGTTTCTTTTATAAGTGCCAGCTGGACTTAGGTAAAAAAAATTGGATTCACCAATTTAAACTTCTTTTGAAAAAATTATATATGCCAAAAACAAACTTGCCAAGTGATAAGGGGCCAACTATTCCTATGCCAAAATTGTTAGGGAAGCCACGTTGCCAAACAAAAGGACAGGAGTGATGCCACTTGCGCACATTTTAAAAGTTATAAAAGAAAACCCTGTCTCCACCGGTGCTCAGTATGATGACCCTGCAAAAATATTTTTCACATCCAAATTTACTTGTTTACTTTTTTGCAACCCCACCCATAAAGCTGAAACTGGGACAAGAAATATGTGGGGGTCCCATAATAGCAAACCACCTGAACCAATCATTATGTTGGGCCAATGACAAACACTGAGCGGCAATCAGATCACACTCTTTTCTGCAGGAAGGGTTGCTATGCCTTTCACCAGCCACCGCAAGCTGTGCAGTTATACGGAGCCAAAACTATTTTCCTGAGCTCAACCGGCATCTTTTGTCTTTTCTTCATCCAATTTTACTCGGCAGATCACATACTGAGTACCACTGGAGATGCTAGTAGCATGTTACTCTATGAGACTATTGGAATCTAGGTGATTTGGAATAACCACATGTGAAATGTCCAAAACTGAATAATAATAATAATTCCACAGAAAGAAACCAAATGTTGAATAAACCCAAATATACCTTTTTGGCACTTGAGTGTGAATCCACTTGGCTGCATATAATCTATTATAGACTGTAACACTAGTCTCACCCAGCATTTTTTTTGGGTGTGGAATTTTGCCAAAATGAAAAATATAAACATAGAAAGGGAATATTAAATGAATATTGTCACAATATTCCCTTTTCTGGAAAAAAATCACCAAATTTCAAGAAGTTTTCGAAATTGGGCGCTAATTTTAATTGGTTGCATTTTCTGACTAGTGGTCATTTAATGTTAAATCCCTCTCAGAAGTTAGCAATGACACAACAGCAGAAAATTGAAAAAAAATAATCACTGGTCCCACCATATTATTGAAATTTAATCTATGGATTATGTGAGAAAATAACACAAAATAGTGGCCAATTTTCTTTGCTGCATGTTACACGATCAGCCCCTTTTTTTTTGGTGCAAAATTTCACAACCAACAATACTATTTGTTTGAAAAATGTGACAAAGCAAATCTTTTTAGGGCTTCTAATTGCCAAACTCAGACATTTTTTTGCCTCAATTGCCAACTCTAAACCTCAGATTCATAGAAGCTTAAATCCTTGTACTTTCATATTTTGTTTGTATTGATCAGATCATCTTATGGATGATTGCAACTTGTGCTACAATAAGAAATTTGAAAAAAAAACACTAATTGCAATATTTATTGAACTAAATAAAATTGAAACTGTTTGGTTTTCAGAAAGAATTTGTCAATTGATTCTCCCTAGTCTTTAGGAAAACCAAGTGCATTCAATTTGCCTATTTCATTTGTTCTTCTTGTTTAGTCTAACACGCAGATCCATTCCATTCAATGCACTTGATGCCCATACTTCAAACAAGCTTTTTTTGTCTTTTTATGGGTTTTTTAATGCATTACAATGGTGATCATGTGAGTTGCAGTCTTTTTTATTTTGTTCAAATTTGTGATGTACCTGAAGTGGAAATGGTCTGTAAGATGATTTAGCCAGATTTGGCTAAATATGTATGAGTAAAAAACACGAATATGCTATGTTGATATTTATCACTATTTAGCTATATCCATACTCCATGGTTCTTATGGCCAAGGAGCTGCCAGTCATTTTTGGCAAGAAAATGGTAGTGGCAATTGATGAAAGAGGGGATGAGCAAATTGCACCAGATATTCACCTGTAAAAACCAAAAAAGCTATTTTTGTATTATGTGGGAAAATGAAAATGGCCAATAGATTTAAGGTTAAATGGCCAAGGTGAACCTATTGGCTTTCCACAATGTGAATTCTAAACAAGGGGGCCTACTTTTCTTTTCTATTCCTTCACCACACCCCATGGTTTGCCATCCCTTCTACTCCCCATTAGGACGCCTCTCCATGATCTCCCACTCACCATTCTTTGTACTATCCGTGCTCAAATACTTTTTTTTTGGGGTGGGGTGGGGTGGGGTGGGGTGGAGCAGAATAGTGGGGCCTGTGTCTCCACTTTTTCCATAAGATCTGGACACAACCCAACTCACAAATGCCGATCTCAAAAGCTGGTTGTACAAGTGCAAAGATATTCTGACTTGTTCCAAGTCACATTAACTCTCTTCACCAGAAACTGCAGGTCTGGGGTGTGTGAGCTGAATGGAGAAACACTATCACCCAAATTTGATGGAATTAATTGCAGATGGGATGGATAGTGGGTGGCGAGAAGACATGGAAACATGCCCTTAGCCATTTGCCATTTGCAATTCAGTGTGACAAGTGTGATATAGAAGTAGTTTACATTCCAAGAAGAAATATTCATAGTAGCATACATACATACATATTTATGGGGAGTCCAACAAAGAGCCTATCACATTTTGGGCCATGCCTTCAGGCAAGAACTAAAGGTCTCCAACACCTTATCAATAGAAGGAGCTCAGACCTTATGAACATAAACAACTAATCTTCAATCACACCCATATAATATAATTTAGAGCTAGTAATTTAGAAGACTAAGTACTTCGGCTTTCAAAGCTTTAGACTAGTTAAGGGGAGGCAACTGATTTCACATTCCACTTATTTAAAAAATCCAACCCATTATAATGCATCTCATTTTCTTGTTCTTGTGCAATCTCGTGTAGATGTGCTTTCCATCTTATGTTAAGGGAAAAAAATTGTTGTATGTAAAGGAAATGAGATAATTTGAAGTGCATTTACGTTTGAAACTAATTGGAATTAGTGTAAAATCATCACATGGACCTGGTGTATTTTACACCTTTATTCCCCCTAGCT
>Ga0116227_10015127_pt1 | contig 11501 bp, 10 predicted proteins | sample S1TSphgellanicum_FD_89693 | JGI IMG/M metagenome (GOLD analysis project Ga0116227, IMG submission 89693) | Host-associated microbial communities from peat moss isolated from Minnesota, USA - S1T2_Fb - Sphagnum magellanicum MG | ecosystem: Host-associated > Plants > Peat moss > Unclassified... | reverse complement strand
CGGGGCCGTTTCATGTGCTTGCCACGCAGAATCCGATCGAGCAAGAGGGGACATATCCGCTGCCGGAAGCGCAGCTTGACCGGTTTTTGCTGGATATAAGAATTGACTATCCGAAGGCGGAAGATGAGCGGGCGATGCTGCTGGCGACCACCGGGCTGGGGCAAGTCCGGCCGCGGGCGGTGTTGCAGGCGGCGGATGTGATCGAGGCGCAGATGCTGGTGCGGGCGATGCCGGTGGGAGCCAAAGTGGTGGATGGGATCATGGCCGTGGTGCGCGGTGCCAGGCCTGAAAGCCCGGCCTGGGCGGCATTGGCGGGGCAGTTGGCCTGGGGGCCGGGGCCGCGGGCGGCGCAGGCGCTGATGCTCGGCGCCCGGGCGCGGGCGTTGCTGGATGGGCGGTTGGCGCCCAGCCTGGATGATGTGGCGGCTCTGGCGGCGCCGGCGTTGCGGCACCGTATGGCGCTGACCTTTGGCGCCCAGAGCGAGGGTGTGCGCCTGGATGATATTATCGGCCGGCTTGTTGCCGGGCTGTGAGTTTGGCCTTTGAGTAATGTTGCTGACGCGCGGGCGCTGGCTGCCGGTCTACCGGCTTTGCTGCTGGCGGCCGAGCGCCTGGCGCATGTGACGGCCGCCGGGGTGCATGGGCGGCGGCGGGTGGGGGCGGGCGAGGCGTTCTGGCAGTTCCGGGATTTCCGCGAGGGCGATGAGGCACGGCGGATTGATTGGCGGCGCAGCGCGTCGGGTTCGCGGCTGTTGTTGCGTGAACGCGAGGCGCAGGTGCCGGCGGTATGCCTGGTTCAGTTGCAGGATCTGCCGGGGATGCGGTTTGCCTCGGCGCCTGGGTTGCCGAGCAAATGGCAGCGGGCCGCTCTGCTGCTGCTGGCGTTAAGTTTTCTGCTGCTGGAGGCGGGCGAGCATGTGGCGCTGGCGGGGGTGACGGCACCTCTGGCCGGCCGGGCGGCCTTGCCGAAATTGGCGCGCGCTTTACTGGCGGGGGGCCAGGCGGCGCGGCCTCAGACGGCGCGGATGGTGGCGTTTGGTGATTTTCTGATGCCTGGCCCGGTGTTCGCCGCCGCACCTGGCGGGGCGGTGATGCAGATACTTGATCCGGCGGAGTGTGATTTTCCTTATGCTGGGCGGATATTTTTCGAAGCGCCAGGCGGGGGCGGGATGATCGAGGCGGCGCGGGCTGAGGCCTGGGCCGCTGCGTATAAAGCCCGGCTGGCCGCGCAGAAGGCGGCGGTGGTGGCGGCCGCGGCGCGCAGCGGTCAGACGGCATTGTTTCACCGCACCGATGCGGCGCCGGCGCCGGCGCTGGCGGCTTTGTACGGGGCGTTGCGGCGCCGGTGATGTTTTTTACCGCCCCCTTGGTGCTGGCGGGCCTGGCCGTGCTGCCGGCGATTTATTTGCTGCTCCGGCTGACGCCGCCGGCGGCCAAGCGGGTGGTGTTTCCGCCGCTGGCTTTGCTGCGCGGGCTGGCGGTGACTGAGCGCACGCCGGCCAGGATGCCGTGGTGGCTGCTGGTGCTGCGGCTGGCGGCGGCTTCGTTGGTGATCATCGGGCTGGCCGGGCCTGGGCTGCATCTGCCGCCCGCCTTGCCCGGTGCTGGGCCGGTGCTGATCGTGGTGGATAATGATTGGGCGGCGGCGGCGGACTGGCAGGCGCGGCGTGATCAAATGTTGCAAATCGCGGCAGCGGCCGGGCAGGCCGGCCGGGCGGTGGCGGTGCTGGCAACGGCGCGCGGGGCGGATGGCGCGGCGCCTGCTGTCACCGGGCTGATGCCGGCCGCTCAGGCCCGGGCGGTGATCAGCGCGTTGCAGCCCGCGCCGTGGGGTCCTGACCGCGCGGGGGCGGCCCAGGCGTTACGGGCCGCGCCGCCGGCGGTGGCCGTGTATATTGCCGATGGGCTGGCCGGACCTGGCTTTGATGACTTTATGCACGTGCTCCGGCCGGCGCGGATTTACAGTGACGGGGTGGCGGCACGGTTGATCGATCAGCCGCGGGTGGCGGCAAACGGGGATGTGACCGTGCATCTGGCGGCCGGGCCGGCGGATGCGGCGGTGCTGGCGGAAACCGCGCAAGGCGATGTGCTGGGGCGGGCGGGGTTTAAGAATGGCGTCGCACATCTGGCTCTGCCGGCGGTGTTGCGGATGCGGGTGAAGCGGCTGGTGCTGGCCGGGCCGCCCTCGGCCGGCGGGGTGTTGCTGCTGAATGGCAGCGTGCTGGGCAGGGTGGTGGGGTTGCTGGCCGGAGAAGGCGATGCCGAGACGCCGTATCTGGGTGCGCTATTTTTTCTCAGGCACGCGCTGCCGGCGGGGACCGAAATCGTGACGGGGGATCTGGCTTCGGTGCTGGCGGCGCGGCCGGGGATGATCGTGGCGGCGGATGTGCCCATGGGGGCGAATGAGATCGCGGCGGCGCGGGATTATGTTGATGCGGGCGGTATTCTGGTGCGCTTTGCCGGGCCGCTGACGGCGGCAGCACCTGATGGGCTGGCGCCGGATGCGCTGCTGGCGGGAGACCGGCGGCTGGGGGGTGCGCTGACCTGGAGCGCGCCGCAGGGTCTGGCGGCGTTTGGCGCTGATTCGCCGTTCGCCGGGCTGGCGCCGGATCCGCAAGTGACGGTAACGCGGCAAAGTCTGGCCGACCCGGCGCAGCTTGATCCGGCGGATGTGTGGGCGAGCCTGGCCGATGGGACGCCGTTGGTGCTGGGCCGGGCCGAAGGGCGCGGGCAACTGGTTTCGGTGCTGACGAGTGCCAATGCGGATTGGTCGAATCTCGCACTCTCGGGATTGTATCCGGCGATGCTGGAACGGCTCGCGGGGTTGAGCGCCGGGGTGCCGGCCAGGGGGGATGCGGTGCTGGCGCTGGGGCAGGTTCTGGACGGGTTTGGCGTGCTGGGCGCGCCCAGTGGAGCCGCGAGCCTGAAGGCCGGGGCGCTGGCCGGGACGATGGTGTCGCCCGCGCATCCGCCGGGGATTTATGGCGGGCTGGCATTGAATGTGGGCGGCCATGCCGGGCCGGTGATGGCGGCGGCGCTGACGGGCGCGGTGCCGATGGGGCGGGCGCCGGCGCCGGTTGATATCGGGCCCATGCTGCTGGCGGCGGCGGTGGCGCTGCTGGCGGTGGATTGGCTGATCTGCTTGAAAATTCGCGGGCTGTTGCGGCTGGCTTTGCCGGTTGTGTTGCTGATTTGCACGGCGCATTTTGCAAATGCGGATAATCCGGCAACCGCCACCAGCCTGGCTTATGTGATCACCGGGGATGAAGCGGTGGACGCGATTTCGGCCGATGGGCTGGGATATTTGTCGGCCGCTGCATCGGCGCATAGTTCGGCGCAGCTGGGGGTGCCGGCGGGGGTGCGTCCGGGGGTGGATGATATCAGCCTGTACCCGCTTTTATATTGGCCGGTGCTGGCGGGCGAACCGGCGCCGGATGGGCCGGCCTGCACGGCGCTGCAAACTTATATGCGCCATGGCGGACTGCTGGTGATCGACACTCAAGGCGATGATGCCAACGGCGCCGGCAGCGGTGCGGGGTTTGCGCCGGGGGCGGGTGCAGCGTTGCGGCAGGACACCGCGTGCCTGGATTTACCCCCGATGGAGCCGCTGGATGCGGCCAATGTATTGGCGCATTGTTTTTATATCATCCAGGATTTTCCTGGCAGGTTTACCGGCGGTCCGGTCTGGATCGCGACCAGTGCGGCGCGCGATGCCGATGGGGTGAGCCCGGTGATCGTCGGCGAGAATGATTGGGCGGGTGCCTGGGCGCGGGATGCGAATGGCGCCGCGGAGCAGACGCCGTTGCCGGGTGGCGAGGCGCAACGGGTGATCGCCATCCGGTTCGGGACGAATTTGGTGATTTATGCGCTGACCGGGAGTTACAAGGCGGACCAGGCGGCATTGCCGCAATTGCTGAACCGGCTGGCGGCACCTTGATCCTTTGGCTCCCTCCGCTTGGCTGGCCGGTCGTTATCGCGCTGGCGGCGATTACTTTGCTGGCGGCCGGGACTGGGATGTTCGCCCGCGCGCGCGGTGCCTGGCTGCGATTCGCGGGCCTCGCGTTGCTGGTGGGATTGCTGGCGGGGCCTGAATGGGTGCGCAATGCCACGCGGCCGCTGCCGGATGTGGTGGTGGTCGCGGTTGACCGCTCGCCATCGATGAATATCGGCACGCGGGCGGCGATGGCGGCGGGGGCGTTGCAGAATTTGCAGGCGCAGGCTGAGCATTTGGCGGGTTTAAGTTTGCGCGAGGTGGATGTGCCGGCCGCACGTGATGGTGGCACGAAGTTGTTTGCCGCTTTGGGTCCGGCTTTGGCGGAGGTGCCGGCGGATCAGCTTGCCGGGGTAATCGCGATCACCGATGGGCAGGTTGCGGATGCGCCGGCGCATTTGGCATTCGCGGCTCCGATGACGGCGCTGCTGACCGGCAAGGCTGAGGAGACGGACCGGGAATTGCGGCTGATCGCCGCACCGCAATACGGGCTGGTCGGCAAAAATGTCGCGCTGAAGTTGGAAGTTTTTGATCATGGGGCTGCCAATGAAGGCCAGACGGCGGCGGTGACGGTGGCCGAGGATGGGGATATTGTGTGGCAGGGTGATGCCATGGTGGGGCAGGTGTTCGCGGTGGATGTGCCGGTGCGCCATGCCGGGCCGGCGGTGGTGACCGCACAGGTGGCGCCGCTGGCCGGCGAGGTTTCCGGGATCAATGACCAGGCCGCGTTTTCGCTGAACGGGATCACCAGGAAGCTCGATGTATTATTGATCTCGGGCAATCCGAACCAGAGTGAAAGATCCTGGCGGCTGCTGCTGAAATCCGATCCGGCGGTGGAGCTGGTGCATTTTACGATTTTGCGCGAGCCGGAAGAGCTGCTGGATGCGCCGGCCGAAGATGTCGCGCTGGTGCCGTTTCCGGTCGAGCAATTATTCAATGATGATATCGGCAAGTTCGATTTGATCATTCTCGATGAGTTCAACGCCGCCGGGCTGCTGCCGCCGCAATATTTGCAGAACATGGCGAACTATGTCGAAGCCGGCGGGGCGCTGCTGGTGCAGACCGGGCCGGAATTCGAGACGGCAGATAGCCTCGCCAATAGCGCGCTGGCGGCGGTGCTGCCGGCGCTGCCGGTCGCACCCGGAACGGTGACGGGCGCGTTCGCGCCGGCGGTGACGGATTTGGGTGCCCGCCACCCGGTGACCGCCCCCTTTGCCGGGCAGGCTTTGGCGCCGTGGGAGAGGCTGGAAGCCGCGGCACCCGATGCGGGAGATATTCTGATGACCGGGGGCGGGACGGAAAATTGGCCGCTGCTGATGCTGGCGGCAGAGGGCAAGGGGCGGGTGGGGATGCTGCTATCGGATCAATTCTGGTTATGGACCAGGGGGGGCGCGCATGACGGACCGGCATTGCCGCTGCTGCGGCGGGTGGTGCATTGGCTGCTGCGCGAGCCGGCGCTGGAGCCGGAATTTTTATCTGCTTCGATCGGCAATGGCGGGTTGACGGTGACGAGGCGGAGTTTGAGTGCACAGCCGCCGGGCGATGCCCTGGTGACGAGGCCTGATGGCGGGCAGGTGGCATTGGCTTTGGTGCGGACGGCGCCGGGGCTTTATGCCGGGCGGCTGGCGGTCAGCGGCCCAGGGGTTTGGCGCGCGGTCCAAGGCGGGCTGACGGCGTTTGCGATTGATCCGCTGGACAATGCGCAGGAATTTCAGAATCTGGCGGCCAGTGCGGCGCCGTTGCACGAGGTGGCGCGGACGGTTTGGCTGGGGGCTGGCGGCGTGCCGGATTTGGCGGCGATGATCACGCGCCGTCATGCGGCGCAGGTGACCGGAACGCGCGACGAGCCGTTGCTGCCGCCGCTGCCGGCGATGATAGTGGCGGTGGTTTTATTGGCAGGCGCCTGGTGGCGGGAGCGGGGGTGAGATGCGGACGGCGGAAGAGTTGGTGCGGGATTATTATGCGGCTTTCAATGAAGGCGACGAAGCGGCTTTCCTGGCGCTGCTGAGCGATGATGTGGTGCATGATATCAACCAAGGCGGCCGCGAGATCGGCCGCGACGCGTTTGCCGCGTTCTGGGCGCGGATGAGCCGGTGTTACCGGGAGCGGCTGACGGATATTGTGGTCATGGTGGACCGCACGGGTGAGCGGGCGGCGGCGGAGTTTGTGGTGCACGGCGAATATCTGGCCGATGATGAGGGGCTGCCGCCGGCGCGCGGGCAGACATACAAGCTGGCTGCCGGTGCATTTTTCGAAATTCGTGACGGCAAGGTGGCGCGGATTTCGAATTATTATAACCTGGTGGATTGGATCAGTCAGGTAGAAGGATAAGCCATTCATTCCAAGAAAGCCGTGGATGCCGGCATGCGCCGGCATGACGATGATAGGACGCGTTAGGTGCTGCGGTCAGGATTTGGCGCGGCTGGCGAGCAGGCGGTTGATCTGTTCAAGGATCGCTTTATGATCATAAGGTTTTTTAACCTCCGGGCCTTGTTCGCAAAGATTGCCGGCCTGCTCGACAGCTTTGGCGACGGTGCCGGCCAGCACGATTTCGATTTTCGGGTGATGCGCGCGCATCCAGTTGGCAAGCGCGAAGCCGCCATTGCCGGCGGCATCAATCAACGCGATATCGACCCGCAAATTGGCGTCGGCGAGCAGGGTCTTGGCTTCGACTGCGGCCAGTGCCTCGCAGACGCGAAAGCCGCATTCGCGTAAATATTCGGCGAGCGGGTGGCGGACCAGAATGTCCGGCTCGACGAGTAAAATACAAGGCTGGGAATTGTTCAGCGCCATTACGCCAAGCCAAGTGTGCGCTGTGCGGTGAGGACCGCGTGATCGAGCCGGTAGGGTTTGGCGAGAAACAAAACGCCGGCGGGTGCCGCGGCGGGGCCGAGATTGCCAGAGGTGAGGATGATCTTGATCCCCGGATAGTCACGCGCGATGCGATGGGTCAACTCAAGACCATCGAACGATCCTGGCATTCTCACATCGGAAATGACGAGATCGGGGCGGTTGCCGGTTTGCAAATATTCCCACGCTTCCTCGGCATTGGCGGCTTCGATCACTGAAAAATTAAGCTCACGTAATTCGCCGGCAAGGTTGGCGCGGATCAGCACTTCATCTTCCACCAGCAAAACACAAGGAATTTTTGCAGTCTGCGAGCCCGAGGACATCATGCTTTGCATGTTTTGGTTGGTGACTCCGTGGCCGTGATGGTGAAAAGCGTGCGACATGATGATCTCTAGGGCGGAAACGCGATAAGCGGTATCGGGTAGATGGCGTACGGCGTGCAGTGATTCAATGTGCAATGCGGGCAGAAATTTAAGCCGGACGAGCCGGATTTACGACGGGCGCCTGTAGCTTAAATTTTTCGCAAGATGCCGATCGCGTAATTGAGCTGCACCAGAATGATGAAGCCGAGACTGACATAATTGTTGATGACGCAAAACGCGGCGCCGAGAGCGTAAAGCGATTGTGCGATGATGATGCGGCGCTCGACCCCGTGGCGGAGTCCATCGGGCATATCGGACCTGATGAGTTGTTTGGCGCAGGCGCACCGCCAGGTCAGGAACAGGGACGCGCCGAGGAACAAAATATTCGCCCAATAGACCAGCAAAGCCAAACGGTATTCGATGAAGGCGCCGATCAAGGCGGTGGAAAATGGCATCAGCGTGACGAAGAACAAAAATAAAAGGTGCAGCCAGGAGAGATCGCGGTCGGATTTTGCCAGGTAGTTGAGCTGGGTCTGCTGGCCGACCCAGAAGATGCCCAGCGTGATGAAGCTCATGATGAACAGGCCGAGTTTTGGCACGAGTGTGACAAGGGCGGTTCGTAAATCGTGATTGTTATGGATCAACTCGGCGGCGGGGGCGTGCAGGTCAAGCACCAGAAGCGTCATGGCGACCGCAAAAATGCCGTCGGAGAGGGCGGCGATACGGTCGAGATTCTGGCCGGCGATTTGGTTGTAGGAGGACATGGTTTTTCGTGAAAGGAAAGGCGTGGATGGCCGCTTTCGCGGCCATGACAGTGAAACTAAATGGCGATGCGGACGCCGAGTTCGACGACGCGGTCGGAGGGGATGCGGAAGAATTCGGTGGCCGAGACAGCGTTGCGGGCCATGAAGAGAAAGACCCAGCGGCGGATGAAGCGTAGTTTTGGCACTGACGCCGGCACCACGGTCTCGCGGCCGACGAAATAGCTGGTCTGCATCGGTTTGAATTCGATCCCTTGGGCGGAGAGGCTTTCCAGCGCGCGTGGCACGTTCGGGCTTTCCATGAAGCCGTAGAATAAAGTGACTTTGTAGATGCCGGGGACAGCTTCCTCTGCCTGGGCGCGATCACCAGGGTCGGCCTGGGGCACATCAAGGTTGCGGACGGTGACGAAAAATACCTGCTCGTGCAGGACCTTGTTGTGTTTGAGATTATGCAGCAGCGCATTCGGCACGAAGTCGAGATTGCCGGTCATGAAGACGGCGGTGCCGGGGACGCGGACGATGCGCGATTGCGGCAGCCGCGCGAGGAAGGAGGCAAGCGGCAGGCTGTCTTGCATCCAGCGGGCGATGACGAGCGAGCGGCCGCGCTTCCAGGTCGTCATGGTCAGGACAATGGACAGCCCGATTGCCATCGGCACCCAGCCGCCTTCGACGATTTTCAGCGTGTTGGCGGAGAAGAAGGACAGATCGAAAAATCCGAATGCGCCAAACACCGCCAGTGCCGCGATGCGCGACCAGCCGAATTGCCGGCGGAACACGACCGATGCGAGAATGTCCGTGCATAAAAACGTCCCCGTTACCGCGATGCCGTAGGCCGAGGCGAGGGATGCGCTGGAGCGGAAGGTCAGCACCAGAATCACCACCCCGCAGGCTAGCATCCAGTTGATCTGGGGCAGGTAAATCTGCCCCTCCTCTGTCTCGCTGGTGTGGCGCACCTCCATGCGGGGAAACAGCCCAAGCTGAATGCATTGGCGGGAGACGGAGAATGCGCCGGTGATCATGGCCTGGCTCGCAATGATGGTCGCGGCGGTAGATAGCACGACCAGCGGCAGGCGCATGATGTGCGGAGCCAGCTTGTAGAACGGGTTATCGATCGCGCTGGGGTCGTGCAGCACCAGCGCCCCTTGGCCGAAATAATTCAGGATCAGGCAGGGCAGGACGAAAAATGTCCAGGCGGCACGGATGGGGGCGCGGCCGAAATGGCTCATATCCGCGTATAAAGCCTCGGCACCTGTGACCGCCAGCACCACGGCGCCGAGGGCGACGAAGGCCAGAAAATCATGCCGGATGATGAAGGAGATGCCGTAGGTGGGCACCAAAGCGCGCAACACTACCGGGTAGCGGATGATCTCCAGCAAGCCCATGATGCCGAGCACCAGGAACCAGACCACCATCACCGGCCCGAACGCCCGGCCCATGCTGCCAGTGCCGCGCCGTTGCAGCAGGAACAGCCCGACGATAATGCCAAGCGAGACAGGCAGAACCAGGGCCGAGAGATTGGGCGAGACAACTTCCAGCCCCTCCATTGCCGAAAGCACGGAGATTGCGGGCGTGATCATCCCGTCGCCGAAGAATAATCCGGCACCGGTGATGCCGACCAGGCCGAGGATGGCGCGCGAGCGGTCCGATTTGGCGACGCGCTGGGCGAGGGTCATGAGGGCGAGCACGCCGCCTTCGCCATTATTATCGGCGCGCATCACGAAGGTGACATATTTCAGTGTGACGGTGACGACCAGCGCCCAGAAGATCAGGGACAGGACGCCAAAAATATCATCCGATTGCAGGCCGGATTTTTCAAAATAGGCCATGCTGGCCTGGAAGGCGTAAAGCGGGCTGGTGCCGATGTCACCGTACACGACGCCAAGTACGCCGATCAGCCCGGCGATTTTGAGTTTGGAATGGGATTCCGGGGAAGCTGCCTTGCTCACGACAGGTTGTCCTCAACGCGATACGGAGCGGCTATCATGGGAGGCTGGCTTTAGCCGGTTGCGGCTAATGCAGCAACTCGTAATGCATGGTGGCGTCAACCTCGACGTTATCGGCCTTGGAGCCGGGCGGGAAAGGCGGCAGCTGCGCGCCTTGGAACAGGCCGGACCAGGCCTGGTCCAGGAAGGGCGAACCGGAGCCGTTTAGCATCTGCACGCCGGTGACATTGCCGGCGCGGTCGACATGAAAGCGGATGCGGACCGCGCCTTGCTGGTTCTGCTCCAAGGCGGCTTGCGGGTAGTATTTATGGTCCTCGACCCATTGATCCAGGGCGGCATTCCAGTCGGCGCCGACATCGCCCTTGATGGTGAGCTGGGGCCCGTCAACCGCTTGGCTGTCGGCGGCGGTGAGGTCGAGATTCATCGCCCGGTGGTTGAAGGTGGTGGGCGGGGCGGGGTTGCCGAGCGACATGTTGTTCATGATGACATAACGCGGCGCCTGGGCGGTGCGAGTGACCTGGCGGCGCGGTTGTTGCTGGTGTTGCTGCGAGGGCGCCGGGGCAGGGGCTTGAGCCATCGGCAATTCCGGCATGTCGAGATTGACCTCGGTTTGCTCCTGCGGCGGTGGCGGCGGAGCGGCTGGCGGCGGCGCCTGCGCCATGGTGGGGGCGGCTTGCAGCGGCGTTGGCGGGGCGGTGGTTTGGGTGGTGCCGCCATTATCGAACACCACCGAGACGCCGGGCGGGCTTTGTTGCGCCTCCTGCTGGTTATGCCGGAAGGTGATAAGGAACAAAGCGATGATCAGCGCGTGCAGCGCCAAAGCGGCCGCCCAATTCCAAGGCCGCCTGGGTTCAGGCGGCCTTGGCAATGTGCGTTCGCGGGAGAGCGCCGGCAACGCGCCGGCGGCGGTCACTGACGGCTCAGTAAGAGCGGTAATAGCCGGGCGGCGGTGGCGGCGCGTAATAGGCCGGTCCCGGTTGCTGCTCGATCGTATTACCATAGCCTACCATGCATTGAGCGTACGCGGTGTCATATCTGCCTTGGAGAGAGTCTGCTGCTTGTTGCGCATTCCCGCCGGCAACGGAAGCGCCGCCGAGCAGACCAGCCCCGGCGCCAACCGCGGCCCCGGCGCCGACATTACCGCCGAGCGAGCCCAGAGCGGCGCCGGCGGCGGCCCCGATCAAAGTGCCGGCGACCGCGGTGCCGGCGGCGTTATTGCTGGCATTGGCGGCTTGCTGGTTGGCATCCGATGTGCGTGATTGCGCATAGTTGCGGCAATAATCATCATCCTTTTGGAATTCCGGAAATGGTTTGCCGGGGCCGGGCAGGGCGGTGATTGACGGGCCGGTGGGCGGGGCGACGGTGCAGGCGCCGAGGCCGGCAAGCGGAACCAGCACTAGGGCAGCGCGGGCGTATTTTGATTTGATGGACATTTTCATTGGCTCCTGAACGAAGACTTAAGGCGAAGGAAAGCTTTATATAGAGCAGGTCGGGCGTTTGAGAGGGTTCGTTTACAAAACGTCACCTCATGCAAAGTTCCGATAGCTTGGGATTATGGCGGGAGTGGGGCTTGGGGGCAGGCGCTTGGCGGAGG
>Ga0116227_10015126_pt1 | contig 11501 bp, 6 predicted proteins | sample S1TSphgellanicum_FD_89693 | JGI IMG/M metagenome (GOLD analysis project Ga0116227, IMG submission 89693) | Host-associated microbial communities from peat moss isolated from Minnesota, USA - S1T2_Fb - Sphagnum magellanicum MG | ecosystem: Host-associated > Plants > Peat moss > Unclassified... | reverse complement strand
GTGGAGGAGGGGAAGGTGAAGCACTTGGGTTTGTCTGAAGCTTCTGCATCTGAGATCAGACGTGCACATGCGGTGCACCCAATAACTGCTGTGCAAATGGAATGGTCTTTGTGGACTAGGGATTTGGAAGAGGATGTTGTTCCTACTTGCAGGTAATATTTGGAATGTCTGGTGAATTGAAATTAAACCAACCCATACAACAAATGAAGCAAATATTTAAAGATGGTTCAACATTGGCATACCCAATTGTCCAGTGAAGTTTTAGCTAGATAGTTTTGCTACTTATCAACTGACTTTAGAACTTATGGTATTGAGGTTTTCTGTTGAAATCAGTGTATTATATGATCACAAGGAGGATTCTTGGTCAAAAGAGGCATTCACCTTTAGAAGAGTCCTATGCAATTTTCGAATATGTGAATGTGAAGTTTCTGATGCAAACTGTTCCTTTGACAACAAGTGCAGAGAGTTGGGGATTGCAATAGTACCCTACAGTCCACTTGGAAAAGGGTTTTTTGCTGGCTCCAAGTTAACAGGTGCAGAAGAAGGTGACATGCGGGGGGTGTGTAATCTATCCCTGGCCTATTCACTAGGGTCTTACTATTACATTTTGTTATTGTTGATGGGAGCTCTTTCATTTAGCTGTCCCTCTTGTTTTTGGGACCCTACAGTACATAACTTTTGGATAGATGCTTGAGTAGTCAAGTAGGGATAGCCCAACTTGGAACTTATGAAGGTGAACAACAACATATATCAACTTCTAAACAATACATGTCTATGCAGGTTATATCACCAAAATTCTCAGCTGAAAACATAGAGAAGAATAATGTTTTGCGAGAACGAGTGGTAGCTATTGCTGAGAAGAAGAAATGCTCTCTGAACCAATTGGCACTGGCTTGGGTTATGCACAAGGGCAAAGATGTGGTACCCATTCCAGGCACTACCAAGAGGGCTAACCTAGAATCAAACATTGGGTCTGTAGCCATTTCTTTGACCAAGGAGGAGATTGCAGAGATTGAAGCTGCTGTGCCTGCTAATGAAGTTGCAGGTGAAAGAGTCCATGAAAGATTGATGAAGCTTACATGGCTTCATGCTGTCAGCCCACCGCTTTCATCATGGAAGGGCTCAAAGGTATATTAAGTATACAGGAATCCAAGAAGATCACAGAGATGAAATGGCAAGCTAGAATTTTTAATGTCAAGCAAGAGAGAGAGTTTGAATGCAGAGTGACAAAAGCTTTTAAATGCAGATTTTGTGAAACAGTTGTTGAACACTAAGATCCCAAACATACAAAAAATTGCACATCAGTGACAACATATTCTTAAATACTATACTAGCTCCTCACATCTTTCCTAGAAAGTCTAATTACAACTAGGCTGTAGATGTGATATATGATGAATTTTACTCCAAAGGGTTATATAACAAACTGCTCCCCCCCATGCTGATGAATTCTGAGGTCCAAGCACTTCTACAGAGAATGTATACTTTGTGAAAAGCACAATTGGAGAGGACTTGGGGAGAATGTTGCAGCTCTAGCCCTCACCCCAAACTGCAACTACATACATATATGTCCACATATGTCTTCTAGTTGGGTCATTCAGCAGCTATAGCAAATGCAAATCATTGCATTTGGACAGAAATCATACACAGGATTCATCTGATCAATGGGGTTAAATTCATCCATTGAAAATAATTTGATCCAAAGACATGGATGGCTTGGGGTCATGTTTTCCCTATAAAAAATAATTTCATTTGGTCGGAAAATTTCACCTATCATCCATCCGGAGCTTGATTCCTCCTTGCACTAACATCTCATTCAATGGGCTTAAATTTCCACACTATTTATAAAGATTTGACACATACAAAAAATATATATATAACTCTCAAAATACTCTCAAGATAAAAACTCTAGAACCTAGCTCCACACGGTTCCTCTCAAGTTTAAAAGAGTCATGACAGAACATGATTGTTTTAATCATTTTTTGCAAACCATGTATTTTCATTATAATCTTATACATAGCATTCTGCTTTTCTTTAATTGTATAAGATCAGGTTGGACTTTTATGTATAGAAACATTAAAGAAATCCAAATGTCCAACATAGGCAATTTAAAATTGTCATGCTGCATCCCTTGTCATGTTGAACCCTTACTATAAGAGATTCATATACACTAGTAAATGAGCAGCTTCAACACGTCTGTTCAATAATTGTTCAATAATTGATTAATTTTGAAGATTCCATGTTGACAAATTGAATACTCCAAAAACAATTATTTTCATGCACCTAAATGTCTTCTTTGGGGGGGGAAAAAAGAACTTTTGAAAAATTCAACGTTTCAACAAATAATATAATTTGTGCTGAAACTGCAAGGTATTAAGTATTCCTTGTTTCCGGATATTGATTATGGTATGCAACCAGGGTTTTTTTTTTTTTCCCTCTGCAAATTTTCGCATTTCTCAACCTGAAAAATATGATTTTGACACATACAAAGGAATTTTGTGAAAAATTTGACACTTATTTGCCAGGTTTTGAAAAAATAAAAATAGAGACCACCAGATTTCTACAGCAAGTTCCAACAAGTAGGGTCAAAATAAAAAAGGATTCTTAAAGTTTTCTACTTTCATATTTGGTCTATAGCCAAATTTGGCTGTATCTTCTTATGGATGATTGCCAGTTTGGCTACATCACAAAACTGAAGAAAAAAGACCTATATATGCAATAATTGACGATTGAACTAGGAAGCCCATATAAATCTAAGGTCACCATGGAGGTTTTCTAAATTTGCCACAAACTTTTAAAAATTATTTCAAATGTACATTCAACTAGGAATGCCTACAATTGAATTTCAGGAGGTGAGGAATTTGCAAATTTTAGCACACACCTTCATCCTTGAACACAAATCAGAATTCCCGATATCAAACCAGAATTTCCCATGATATTGATACAAATCTTACCTAGTGTACAAGGACTAACCATACATATGGTACCACTTTTTGTAGTTTGATGGGATCACTGGAGTGAGCATTGTGCGATAGGTACTTTCTTAAACCAATCATGGTTCTGTGAGGAACATGCACACCTAATAGCTTTTGCAACCAACTTTGGATTTTGTGATTGTGACCACTGTTGAAAACCATGACAATCCAGTTAGGGATCCTAGGCTGCCCATTTTGCCGCAAAAATTTTTCAACCCTCTCCCCTAGCACACAAAGCTAAGCTCAAAGCACATACTAATAATGTCGATGTATTTGTTCTCGACTCTTAGTGTAAAGAACTTGGGGCTGATTTCAGTGGTTACACCAGTCAGATTGCTAGATTTGGGTTACATTGTCCTTGACTCCTTGTGTAAAATGGGCCTTATTAGTTGAACACGCTAAATGACAGTTATTCTGCTTAGTGACAAGGTATTAGGTCTTTTCTCCAAGAACCCAATATTGGAAGGAGAACCCAATATTGGGAGCACATTTAGTGATATATCGATGAAGAAGAATTTGAAGCATGATAAATTCTTCTGTCAAACACACTGGTTTTTCTTTCCTTTGTTATTTCACAACCATTGTCAAGCAGAACATTTCAAGGGCCCTCTGTGACACCAAACCATGTCCAATGATTACTCCTCCTATATTATTTCAGGTTTATGGTTTAGGTTCTAGCTAGGAAAGTGCTGTTTATCCTTCTTTCATATTTTCATCAGTGCTGTAATGGAGGGAGGATCTGATTTTGTGTACATTACAGGTAGGAGCAGCTGGTAGAAGGTGTGATTTTGCTGGATGCTCTGTATTATGATGGGTGTTCCTCTCTTTGGAGAGAAGAGGTTTCTGGAAGCTGGTGTGTGAAGGAGTGTAGCTGAGAAAAGAAGAAAGGGTGCTCAGGTGGAAGGGAGCTCTGGTTGTGTGATGGTGAGTTAGTAATCACATGAATTTCTGGACCAGTGTTGTGCAGGTATTTGAATCTTGAAAGAACCACCAGTTTCAGTTCTTTAAATAATATTCCAGAATGGGAGAAGCACTTGTTTCAGTTCCTTGAAAGAAGTTCAGACTCAAAGAACCTTAGGTTCCAGTTATTTCAAGAACCTTAAGAACCAGTGGTTTTCACGAAATTTTTGAAAAAGCACTGACAGTTCTCTGGCTGGTTCTTTGACTTTTTCATTTTCTGGGAGTGAAGGTTACATGCCAAAATCGGTTCTTTGAATATTTTGAGAACTGACAGGTAAGTGGGTATATGCTTGGGTTGATAACCAGTGCATAATTTTCCCCCATTCTAAAAACCACCCAGCATTGGTCTGGTCTATCTTGGCAAAAGTAATGACCTAAATGCATCTGTTGGGTGTTTTCTCTGGTAGGGTAGTGAGGCTCAGTAACAGAACACTTAGTGTACCAGTCACCTCCCTCTCAATCAGTCCTCCTCCTTTCCTCACAGGGTCTGAAGATAAATTATACAGGCCTAAAAGTACACTCGCAGCACTTTAAATCATTCAAAATAGATGAAAAATGAGAAAGATATGCCCCATCTAAAGTTCTGGTGGTCAAAAATGAGAAAAGAAAACCCTTTATATACATGATAGCCCATTAAAGTCTACTTTGCCACCTAAAACCAAACAGACTTATGCTTACTAATGGACTCTACCTCCTCTTGTCACTGAAATGGATGAAAAAAGCAATGGTCAATGTTGTCAAATAGTCATTCATTTTTAAACATATGGTCGATCTAATCTAGTTTGGGGTTTGGAAATCAACGACAATGGTTGTGAAATCATCCCACTCACCAAACCTTATGCACATTTCTTAGAATCCATGGGCATGAGGCTTTTCATTCTCCTCGCTAATTTTATCAATGGTCTCAAGTCAATTGTGCTTCCAAGCTTGGAGCCCTCCAAAGCTTGGAGCACTCCAATTGCTACATATCCTACTCATAAGCTTTTGCTCTCCTAATCCTTGTGGTCTTGTGCTCACCATAGTCTTCCTCCTAATTGTTTTGATCTTGTGTTCTTCCTCATCACCATGATCTTGTGCTCTTCATGATTGCCTTGGTGTTATGTCCCTCCTAATCATTGTGGTCTTGGTGTTTCTCCTTATTATTGTGGTCTTGTGTTCTTTCTCATCATCATGGTCTTGTTCCCCCTGGTTGCCATGGCCTCGGTGTTCCTTTTGGTTGCACTGTGGTCTTGTGTTCCTCCCAATTGTCATGGTCTTATGTTCCTCCCAATCATCAAGGTCTTATGTTCCTCCTAATCATCAAGGTATTGTGTTCATAGTTACAATGGCCTTGTGTTCTCATGGTCTTGTGTTCCTTTTGATTGCCTTGATCTTGTGCTCCTTCTAATCATATTGATCTTATGTTCGTCTTGATCACCATCATCTTGCATTCCTCCTAATCATCATGATCTTGTGTTTTACAACTCTCTTAGTTACATTCATCTTTTACTTTGTTTGAGGTTCTTTTACTATGTTCATTATCAATGTATTTAAAATAATAACTTTACAATTCATCGGCCCCATACCTATTGCCTAACCCATGCTTATTGTTTAACCTCTTACTAAAACCATGTTGTGCATCCAAGATTCATAGCCTTATACCTATGCAAATCTACTCACAAGCCAACCAAAAAGTTTTGGTGAAATTTGTCTCCCACCTCCCTTATAATTGTTAGAGTCCAAGTTGCAACAAATTGTGCTCTAGTGTGTTTTTTAGTAGCTCTTTGAACTATTTGATTTGGTGCAATCCCTAATTTATTTTTATTTAAAATTTATTTTTTTCCCTTTCCATTCGTCTTCTTTTTTAATTTCCTTTACAACTATCTTATTCGTAGTTTTTTCCCATTGTCTGTTTTATAGGTAAACATAGTAATGAAAGCAAGTTGTGCAAACACATGGATTTTTGGATCAAATTAGGAAGAGGTTGAATTTCTTGTGGCATTTAAAGATTATATCTCATGGCTATTCTTCAATCATTATAGGGCTTAAATACATATCTACATAATAATGTTGGTCATTTTCTAACATGTTGGTAGGAAAATCTTTAAATGTTATTTATTAAATTATTTCAGCCATATGTAAAAAATTTGCAATAGCAAAATCCTCCTCCCAATCTTGATTGTGATTAGTTTCATCATTTGTTATGTAATCATCTTCATTTCCTAATCATTGATGTTTGGTACAATGTACATCTCTAAGGGTTGAATCTTGATGTCCATTACTTTGGGGTTGAAAGGCCATATACCTATAGCCTTGCATCCAAACTTAATGTGTTTTTTTGTGAGTGAATGCTCTAAAACCTAATTTACCCAATTAGCAAATGTTATATTATTTGATTCAATGTGATTGATTCTAAACATAATTGCATCCCTAACATTTTTTAATGTTATTTTAAATGGTTCGAAATAAGACATATTTAATGGTTGTAGAACATGTGATGTGTGAGATGGTGAAGTGATCATGTCAAATCCAAATTCTTGTGCATGTTTTATTTCTTTTAAAGTAACATGGTTGCCATGCCCATCCAAAACTAACAAAGGCTTATTGGTGAAAAACATTCAACCTTAATAAACTTCTTGAAAAAAGATTAAAACTCTTTGAACAAGAAAAAAATCATTCATGCTCTCTTTTGCATTGCCATGTAGGTCCTTGGTTTGCAAAGTATGATGTAATCATCCTATAGTCTCTCCCTTCTAAAGATGTAGAACTAAGGTAGAACACTTCTTACATCATTTACTACACAATTTATAATTAACCATTCCTAAGACTTGGGGATGGTGTTATAAACTACATTTGACCCTCACCTAGGCAAAACCCTTGTTCATGCTTCTCTACCAACTTGAATGTTCATGATTGTTTGGTTACTTGATAAGGTGTCTTTTGGCCCAACTAATATTATGCCTTTTTTTTTTTGCACACAATTCAAAAATTCAAAAAGTTTAATAAGTTTGGAAATGAGGAGCTAATGCATGTTCAAATAATCTTATAGTATATTAATTGATGAAAGCATAAAAATTTATAAAGTCTTCTCACATTAAATCAACATTTTTGTTAATGTGTAGGTTGTGGGTAGAAATATATACAAACCATTGATATAACTTAGCTAATCCCTTGCTATTCTGAATTTCCTTTATCCAACATTTTGAATTATAGAATGTTGGATCTAATGATAATCCAAGTATTTCTTGAACCTTTAGTTGTAAATCCAATTTATGGTTTTTATCCTTATCTTTAATGGTGATCCTTCTTCCATGTGCTCAACTTTCACCTTGAGATCTAGTATCTACAGATCTACTTTTGAACCTTGTTCAATTTTTTTACATGTTTTACTTCCTTGAAACTTATTTTCTAGAAATAAAGTTTCAAACATAACATATCCTCTTCTACATGCTCTACTTTTACTTGCATACTTGAGTTGTCACTTGTTCCTATATATTTTTAACACTACAACATTAGGACCAAAGAATTCTAAACAAAGTTGAAGTTATTCTTTATTTAAGCTTGTAAATAAGATATACTTACAACATACTTGAAAGAGAATTGGAAGTAAAAATGAATTATTCATTTGCTTTTGACCTAAGTTTAAACTTTGATCTCGTGTCAAGATTTGTGAAGGGAATGCAAAGTGCTTAGTAGGAATCTACAAGAGTTCCTCCTTTGGAGGACTCAAAGATTTGATGTCTTTTTGTGATTTCTATGCATTATATCCTTGTTAGGGTTTAGGGTTTATTTTTGAGCAATTGCATGCCCTTTAATGTAATAAACAAACCCCATAACCAAACACCCTCCTTGGATCTAGATTGGTGATGTTTTGTGAAAAAGAGTCTAGCCCACCCCTAAACCAAACATTGCCTTTGGAAAAATTGCTTGCATTTTTTCTTCAATTGTCTCAAAACAAACTCATAACCAAACACTCCAAAATAGACTAAAATATTTTTTACCTTATTTGTTTTCAGCTATATGCATGAAAATATGTTGTTCCTTTCTCATCACCAAACATATTTGGATATGATGATGTCTATTATTTGTTTTAATACTAGCTTTTTCCCATGCCAGCAACCACACACAAAAATACCGTTCCATTTGGATATCTTTAAAAAAACCAAACACAATTTCTCAAGACCGAACATTTGATCATAAGACCTCCTTTTTTTAACATTGATCTGCAATGCATGCAACCATTCACTGGCACTGGTCTGCACTAAACAAACATTCGATTACTTGGTGATGTTCAAGTGGAGGGCATGTTTACATTAGACTCAATTTACTATTACCGCATAAAGCTTGAGGTGCATGCTGGCACCTGACTTGAACTTTGGAGAATGTTAGTAGATTCTACAGACCTTGAAAAGATTCACCTTATAGTGCATCTCATCTTAACCCATTGCACATGTGAGGAACATTGTCACTATGAAGTGCATGGTCTAAGCAGGAGAGGATTGTCAACAGGAGCTGAGGAGGTATGGGATGCAGTTTGTATAGTTGGGATTGAGACCAATGAATTGAATTCATGAGAAGGCAGAATGACCTTTTTATTGTCGAAGGCCGAACTTCTTGAGTGAAGAATTGATCAGATCCCAGTTTTGGGAAAGCAGTGTAGTCCAGAGTTTTTTTTATTGGGGTGTGAAAGTTTGCCAAAATATGAAAAACACAAATAAAACAGGGATATTCTGTCACAATATTCTCACTTTCTGAAAAAAATTTTAAAAAATCTTCAAATTTTGAAAAAGAAAATTGAATTTTGTTTTGTCACATTTGGACTCTGATTTTAATTTGTTAACATTTTTAAGACTAGTGTTTAAATTATTTAGAGGGGTTCTAAAAACCTGTTGCCACTTAATGCTAAATCCCTCTCGAGACGCTAGCCAATGATGAGACGTCACAAAATTGAAAAAATATCACTGGTGTAGTAGTAGTCCAAAGCAAAGAGGAAGAATTAAGCTGCAAGTTGAGATGCTAGGAACCTTGGACTCTAAGAACCAACATACTCTCAACCTTCTTTTTCTTTCCAGCATTTCCTCATATTTCAAACATTTTTCCTTATCCTTTAAGGACATTGTCCATAAAATGTAGTGCAACCTATAAGGGGAAAAAAAAAATGCAGAGCTTTTATAAGCCCCAAGAAAATGATTAAAAGTGGGGGGAAAGGGGATACAATGTATATAGACCAAATAAAAAGAAATTAAATATTCATATACATATATATATATAAGACCAAAAAAACACTATTGCTTTAAACCTGTCAGAAGGGTAGTCCTCTTGGCCCTTAGGCCTTTCCATGTTCTTTTGGTGGTGCCCAGCACTCAGGCTACTGGCCGCACACCTACCTAGGTCTCAAAACATGGAAGGACCTCTATGGTTACCCTTCCTCCTATACAAAATTCATGATTCTCTAAATGCGAACGATACTGAGAGATACTCTACCGGTGTGACTAGCACATTCCATTCAAATGCAGAATCAAGATTCAAGACCCTTAGTTAGCAAGTAAATTCATTGAAGAGAGAATCAAAGCGACAAATTCACAACAGCTAAAATCGCATTCACAGCATCAAATTACACATTGCAGCAATTGAGGCTGCTCATGGAGATCAGCAATTTATTGGTAGCTTTATATTCAGAAAAAATTGTAGAAGAAACTACAGGGTGTTTCGCTTGTCGGCAGCAGCTTGTAGCTGAGCCAGCTACTCAGACATCTTAATCTTCCACGCCCAATTTCTGGAACGGGCCTGAGCAGTAGACACACTAGCAACTAGTGGGGGAGACGCACTCGTTTACAGACGACAACACAAAGATCATGCCAGGAAATTTTGTTAAAATTCAAATGCGAAAAGAACTGTCGCAAAAAAGCACAGGAGTCACGAACTTATTCCGGCTACTAATTAGTCGAGACCCACAGATACTAATAATTTTCTCAATCAAGTCCGGGCCTGATCATCACAGAAGCTCTTGCATAGATCTCAGGAACTTGGTCTTTCCACAGCAACGTTCAAACTCTACCTGTTATTATATGGTGCAGGTCATGTGGGTTTAGAGTTTATTCTATGGTTAGTCTATACCCACATGACCTGCAGCAGTATCCAATAATAGTACGCCGAGAGAATTGAATGCAGAATCGCACAGGTTAGGCTCCAGAGCCCTTCTTGATACTCTCGACCTCGGACACCGGGATGCCGAAAGCCTTGGACAGCACAACGTCTTCGATGGAGAAAAGGGCAGAAGCAATGATCTGGACGCCGGGGTTTTGTGAGTTCAAAACAGCAATGGCGAAGGCGGGAGTGGTACCAATATTGTACTGGAAATGCACAAGACCTCTGGGGAAGACAAAGACATCGCCCGTTTTTATATGGGCGGGGTAGAACACGTCACTGGTGTCAACAAAGCCCACTAGGAGTTCACCCTTAACCAGATAAATAACCTCGGTGGCTCTTGGGTGTGTGTGAGGAGGAACTAGACCGGCTGGTGCATAGTCCAGACGTGCCAACGCCAGTCCCTGTGTGTTGAGTGCCGGGTAGTTGACGCCTGCAAAGGCTGGTGTGACCGCAGAGCCCAGACTGTTGCTCGTGTTGCCTGCCGTCTCAAAACCCTTGAAAACAAAGGTTTCTCCGTTTACGGTAGCCGGGTTGACACACACCAACCCGTTGAGTATGATCGGGCTCGTCAAATTCCCAACACAGAAATCATAAATTGGATCGGCATCCGCCGCCATCACAACTGTCACTGTTGCCGCCAACAACAGCATCCCCACTGCAGCAGCAGCTACAAAACCCAACGAAAGCTGATGCTTCGCCATGAGTTCAGACTACAAACACAGGATCAAACTCCTGGTACCAAACAAATGTCGGCAATGTGCGCGGTGGACAAAACACACACACACACAACACAAAGACACAAGTGTAAAAATTGTGTGAAAATTTGAACTGGGAAATCTAGAAGAGCTACGATGGAGAGATTGAGCTCAAAGAGTTGTGAGGTCCTCAATGCAAAATCTGACTGCGTATTTATGGACGCCCACGAATTCTCTCCGCCCCCCTCGCCCCCGGTTTTGCAATGATGGGACACTGTTTCTTTCTTTCGCCAACTTCCACTAAAATTAGCTAGCCATTAATTATTTGGCTCTTTTTTACAAACTGTAATTGGCTTTGAAGGAAGTTTGCACTCTTTTGAGAGATTTCACTCCCCTCTCCTCTCCTCTCGCTTTGTTTGCTGCTGCTGCCGCCGCTGCACTACCCTGACGCCTTGCCTTTTTCTTTCTTTTGCGAAACTTACCTCGCACATATGAGAGGGAAAAAAAAGGGAGGGGAGGGAAATAATATTCCCTAATTTTTGGACAAGCTGTAAAAACATGTCACTTTTAAATGCCAAACCTCTCATTATATGCTCACATTTGATGCAACATTAGAAATTTGCAAAAAAAAAAAAAAAAAAAAAAAAAACCTTTTTGGCCATTTTTTCCAAAACTTGAATTTCCATTCATTCATTAGGAAAAGTGATGGTCATAAAACTAAAGGAAGATGAAGCCAAATTTAGGT
>Ga0116227_10015125_pt1 | contig 11501 bp, 8 predicted proteins | sample S1TSphgellanicum_FD_89693 | JGI IMG/M metagenome (GOLD analysis project Ga0116227, IMG submission 89693) | Host-associated microbial communities from peat moss isolated from Minnesota, USA - S1T2_Fb - Sphagnum magellanicum MG | ecosystem: Host-associated > Plants > Peat moss > Unclassified... | reverse complement strand
CTTCCCTGAACATGACTTATTTCCACACATTTTGCAGAAGGAATTGAAAGAAAATAATACTATGGCTATAGCTCACAATATGTATACTCATCATCAAATTTGCAATCCACCATAGAAATAATCAAAAAAATTGCATTCAGCAGGTATACAAAAATGCTATATATGTATGTATATTAAACACGAAATCAGAGCCAAAAATCTCCAAGCTTGGACATGACACAAAAAAAAGGTTAGAGCAACATTGAACTATTTAAGTTAAATGAAGTTTCTTGTATCATACTATCTTGAAAGCCTATAATTACCTACCTTCATCTACAAATACTATAGTGAACTATACCTTTATATAGCATCTTCTTGAACATCATTTATACCATTAAACAAGTGTTGCATCTCATGAATTCAACTTCTGAACTATGAACACCTCAAACGTCCCTTGGAAAATCCAGCCCAACATCGTCATGGAGGACTTCAACGTATTTGCTTCTGAACCCGTTTAGATTTTCGTAGAGGGGTCAACTCTCAACGTGCCTGAGTATTACGACTTGTAGTAGGACTTCTGGAAGAATAGTAGCACGGCGTTTTTTGTGCAAAGGGGCATCACCCTCTGACATTTGCATGACATCTGAAGTTTGAACTTCACCTTGTGAGGTTGGCTCTAGAGAACCATTGACAAATTGACCAAACAATGGCGAACCAAATGGTTCCGGTGTCTTCATGGGCTCTTGAGATGCAGTCTCTTGAAGCGGGGCAACCATTTTTTCAACTGTATTAGGGGAGGAAGTTTGTAACTCAGGAATGTACATTTGAGCAATTTTTGTAACTATAGAGGTGTCTTTCACGCCTAGTCCAAGTCGGTCATGTTTGAAATTGGGGCGTTTACCGTCTTCGTCGTCAACCAACAAGAGCTGATGCAATTCTTTCATCTCTGAGCATAGTGCACTTAATTTGTCACTCAAATGTGAAACTTGACTTTCCAACCCTTTTTGCCAATCCGCTTCTAGTTGTGAAACATTCCCCAATGAGCTAGTCGTGTAAGCTTGTGAGACGTTGGTCTGTACATAGCAACCCAAATCTTGACACCACTATCAAACAAATGTCCTATGTGTATAAATTAAAAAATTTCAGATCAAAAAAATTGCATAATTCCTTTCATCAAATATTATAGACCAAAACTATATAATATAAAAAATGAAATTAAGTGGAATTAAAAGGTACCATTGTTGTTGCATTGGGTTGTATAGTAGTTGCACCCTCATGAACAATTTGTGCATTGTTATCAGTTGCAACACCTTTTGCAACAATGCCCTGCATGCACCAAAATGCATTTGAAAGCTTGATATAAATTTGTCGATTTCTTGTTAGTAAGCTTATTAACTTGGAGAGCAAGAAACTTTCATGAAAAATCACTACGCACCTTAAGATGAATCCATTGACTCAATGCCCACTGCTCACAAGTGCCCAGGTTGTGTACCTTGGATTAGTTTTCTTTCATTTGTGCACTTTCAGCAATGCCGTCTAGGCTTTTTAAATATTGAATCCTCTTTGGCCAAACTTTAGGTGGGCAATTGGGATGATGATTTGAATCACCATGCATGAGCCAATGCTCTTTCCATTTCCTTTGAGCTGAAGTTAGGTGATCTCTCAAGTATTTTTGGGTATAGCCATCTTGTACTGGAAGGTTGTATATGAAGTGTGCCTCAACTTGTCTATAGATTTCATCCTTTTGTTCTTATGGATGTCGATCCCAATGTCAAATTCTGAGGTCTAGTATCCGATACACAATGTCCTTCACAACATTTTGCCATTTCGTCTTCAATCCAATTATGTTGCCCACCGCATCAATTGGAGTACGAATGCAAATGTCTTGATTTTTGGCCGAGGACTCCTTCACCTCCTTATGGTACTGTTCATGCAAACATTTGTTTTCTCTCTTTCCTATTGCCTTTAATTCTTTCTTTGAAAATGGATCTAGAGTAGCAATTGTAGGGGAAGTTGTGGTCTGCACGGAAAGGGCAAATTCTGATGGGACTTAGTAGTATGCATCTCAAGCTTGTGAAAATTGTGGTGTTTACCTTGGGTGCGAAAGACCTCGGCTGGAGCTACCTTTCGCTATAAACATGTATTGATTTGCCTTGAACTGAGGTGGCCCTACATACATTGGAGATTACATTGATTGTGGCTGAGTTGTGGCCATTTGCAGAATTCAAGCAAATTTAAATCAAAATGTTTGATTCATTACAACTTTTTTGTGCCAAACTAATAGTTTTCCTACAGTAATTACATCATCGATAGATATTTTTGGAAGTTGTTTATTAAACGATGGAGCCACTACAATTTTAAAACATACAACAATTTTTAGAATATTCTATAGCAATTTCACATCTGATGCTAGTGGATAACTTTGTGTATCTATGGACCATAACTATTCTAGATGTTCATTAAAAAAATCCTACAAACTACTATGATTACAACATGTAGTCTAGAGCAAAAATAGGACAATAATCAAAGACATACACCAAACTTTTTGTATGAGTCTTGAGGAGTTAAGGCACATGATAACTTGTAGACTTTGTAACACTAGTTGGTACCGCACTAATATGTGCAACTCGGCCAGCTATTGCGGGCTTGGGACAAACTTGCGTCACCATGATGCGTTTTTCAAAATTTTTGCAAGGGGATGAATTTGGACTGATCTCCTCCAACTCCTCCATGTTTGTTAGATACTCAGTTGCAAAGGAATCTTCGCTAAGAGATTCAGTGAAATCTCCACTTAAGGTGGCAAGGATGAATGGTCCATCACAGTGAAGTTTTCTATCGTAATGCATGATTGCAACATGTTAACAACTTCTTGGGTCGCCATGACACTAAAAGTGCAGGAAGTGTAGGAAGCTTATGGAGATATTTGCTTAATGAAATTAAATTGTGAAAAATGAAAAAGGTTTGTTTACAGACGGGTCAAACTATTGGATGGCACTCAGGAACAAGTGAGTTTTAAAGGAATGATTTGAGGGACCTTATATTGTGTTGCTCAACAACATCGAAGGCTCCCTTAGTGGTAAAAAAATTGCGAATTAATTACATAATCTTTGGCACATTCCCATTTTTTAAGTTGAAACATTTTAGGATCACATAATCTAACTTATGGCGGCTACATTTTTAATTTAATTTGATTAATAAAACTATTCTCATCTCCACCGTTAATCAATTCCGTGCATGAGACAAATGGCATTCAAAATAACCCACTATCCATGTGCCACATAATAATACATGCAATAATGCAAATGATGAAATTATCAAATTGATGTTCCATATTTTCCTATGAAAATTTCATGTAATTATAGTTGTTTAATGACAAGAATAACATATTTAACTTAGTCCAAATCCTTCCCACCTAGTAGGAATGCTCCAACCGTTGATGAAATTAGGTTGCATAATAATGTCGATCAGTTCACCAATTAGCGACGAATGGTGTTAACTAGTGTGATTTTAATTGGAGCTGGAAGACAAGTGCAATGAATGTAGGGAACATTTATGCAAATATTTTCCAAACCTGCTATGCACATGTGTTATTGTGGAGAATTTCTTATGCATTTAACTTTATGCCTTTTATAATTTAACGACAACCTATGGTAGCTACAATTCTTATTTTATTTTATTAAAAAAGATATTTGGGTCATCTTTGATGTTCATCAACTGCATGCATGATCTTCAACAAATGGCATTTTAAATAACCCACTATTAATGTGCCATGTAATAGTGCATGCAATAATGCTAATGATGAAATTGTCAAATTGATGCTCCATATTTTCCTATGAAAATCTCATGCAATTATGGTTATTTAAATGATAAGAATATAATATTTAACTAGTCCAAATCTTTCTTACCCACTCAATGTGGACACTCCAGTGGTTGGTGAAGTTGGATTGCGTAATAATGCCAATCAGTTCACCCATTAGCAATTAGTGGTGTTAACCAATGTGATGTTAATTGGAACTAGAAGAAAAATGCCATGAATGTAGGGAATATTCATACAACTATTCATTAAACTTGCTATGCACATATGTCGTTGTCAAAAACTTCATGTGCATTTGGCTTTATGCCTTTTATTATTACTTCTAGAATTCCTTGTAAGAGGTTGGAAAAAGTAGCAATTGGAATAAAATGTGCATGTGTGTGCTCCCTCTACCAAGAGCATGACAAGGCTTGGCCAACGTCCCTTTTGTCAATTTTGTGATGTATGATCCATAGGAAGATTTAGCCAAAATATTACAAGGTAAATATGAAAGTAATCAGAGTCTAGAAAAGTTCATGTTTGCCAACAGACCTAGAAATCCATCCCCTCCTTCATGACCTCCTCCAAGACTTTTAAAGTCTTGGGACACATCAAGGTTTCCTAGACATGCACCTTGGTGTTGAGTGGTAGCAGGAAAAATCCCCCACACTTTTTCTGACATGACATTTCCTAGTAAATTAGCAGAACCTCACTATTTTAGGGTTTTTTGACAACATGTTTTCTAGAGCCTTACCCATATCATGGTATGCTTCATGACTCTCTAGTATTTGTCTCTACTATCTGCAAAACAATTGGCTCATAGGCCCTCTACCTTTCAAGCTTGGAAACTACAATGAATTCAAGTGGAGTTTGTGACATTTGGAAATGGGCATAGCTTGAGTATTCCTTTAGAGCTTGGGAAGCTCAAGAAGCTACAAATGCTTGTACAGGAAATTGTAAAAGAATTTCATTTTTAGTAATGGAAACTTGGGAACAATAATGGAAGGTGAACATGCTAATGTGGTTGTAGAGGATCAACAAAGCATGTCAAGAATTGAACACAAAGTTTCAAGTATTGAAAATGAAATATTCCACTTTGTTGAGGACAAGGAAGATGATGTTGGACATATAGATGTGTGCCATGATGATGAAGGAGCATCCAAAGACTACAAAATATGCCAGTAGGTTGTATTGCATTGATTTTTTCATACACAAATCCAAGGGATGTAGCAAGGCTTGCATTTGTGAACCACACCTTCAAGGAAGCATTTGGTTGGGATTTGGTATGGGAGAACATGCTTCCATTCAATTATTGTGACATTTTATCCCTTGCAACGAATTATAGGCCTTTGCCTCCATACAATTCAAAGAGGGACCTTTATCAAATCTTATGAAGACAAATTCTTCTTTGAGATGTGACTGAAGTATGCACTTCATTTTCATCATCATTCTTATATTTCATTTCAAGTAGACTAAGGTAGACTGTTTTTGGAAAAAATAGTAGCCTTGTTGTTATCCTCATGCAACTACTAAACCTTGCATTGTGTCCTTAATGATATCTAGGCTTATTCTTCTCCATGTGCAATGGAAAATGTTATTTCCATTCTATTGAAAATAGAGCTTTGCTTAATGGCACTATCCAATTCAACATCTTAGTGGATTGAAACTGTCCTAAATAAAGTACACACTTGTGATGAGTAATGTCGTATTTGAAACATATGTTGAAGTTCAGTTGTAAGCAAAACTCCTTAACAAAGTTTTGGCTCCTTTAGCATCCAAGCCACTACTTCTTTTGACCAAGTAGGTACCAGAAGCCTAATGATGATTCAAGACTGTATAAGCTTCCACAAATAATAGTCTAAGATCTGAGCCTAGTTTTGTTTTAGGACTAGATTTGCACTTTGATGTAAATTTTTGTTGTTTCTAAAACCACAAGAAAGAATGTATTCATAAAGAGAATTTTGGGGTATATGAGAAATTTGAGTGAGTGAACCTAGGTTGTTGAATGTGAGAATATGGTACCAAAGCTGGATATATTGGTGATGCTTGGAAGGCTTGGCGTTATTACGCTTATGGAAGATGAGACCATCTTACAATGGTTGTGGAAGGTATAATACATGTCTATCCTGATGTCCCAATTGGGTGTTTCCTTGTTTGAGAAGGGATATGAATATAGAGGCCATGGAAGCTGTTTTCTAGTTTCCTTTGATTTCAATACTCTAATTAGCTACCCTATCAACTATGATGATCATATGACTTCTAGAATTACTTATTAGGAATTTGATGATGGGTTTGTGTTTGGGATGGTGATGACCACCAAGTGCATGAAATTAGTTTATACACGACATTTGTATCTACATGTTTTTTCCTTTTAACTATTATTGGCTTGCTCAATGTGCTCAAAGCAACAACCCATTGGAATTCATATGACGTGCATGCAAGCCTTGGTGCCAAGCTTGTCAAGGATAGAATTGTTCAAGAGGTAATGTATTTTGGATGCATTTTCATGTGTTTAAACAAGTGGAATGTCATTACATTTAATTGTATGGCATTGCTTGCTGGCATTTTCAATTTGTGTGTTTGTGTGTCATTTGTGTTGTCCATGTTGCAACTGTGAAGTTACCTTATAACTTCACACAATTTCTAAAAATTGTAAAATCAATTTTCTAAGACTAGTTTTGGAACTCTTGACATTGTTGTGTGGGATTTGAGTGTTCTATATTTTAAGGGCAAAATCATCACAAAAGTGGGTGTATCCTTTGGAATTGATATGGCTTTTCAGCTTGTAGCTCTGATAACCATTGAAATTACATCCAAGTTGTGCAACTCTTTATAGAGTATGACCCTCAACCACCATTCAACTCTAGGAAGCTTGACAAAGTCAGGTCTCAATTACAATATGGTTAGGACCTAATTTATGATTATTTCATCCTCAAGTTTCTTATTGTTGTGATTGTTTTAGACTTTATCTTCAAAGACTTCTAGGACTATCACCGAACTACTATCATGTTTTAAGTCATTTTAACCTCCATTCATTTGTCAATGTCATGAATACATATAGAGGTATCCCTTATCATGTGAGGGAAGTGTCTTGGGGTGTATATTGTCCTCAAAAGATTTTGTGGATGGTGTTGTTGGCAAATTTTGTTGCTAGTGTATCTTCAAATGAAACCATGGAAGAGGATGGTACTAGAGAAGAGGAGGGCAATGTTGACATGCATTCTTTTAAGGTAGAACCTTTTTCTAAATAAAGAAACATCAAACTAATGTGCATAGTGAATTAGCAAACATGCCACTGTTGCAACTCTACTATATTGAACACATAACAAGTGCAATATCATGCATGTTGGTACAGCTTCCAAATGCACTAGATGTCATATATGAACCACAAAAGTAAGCTTTTCCATATATTGCACACACTATGGCACTAGAAAGCACATGAGGTAGCCTATTGATGTGAATTTACATGTTAGTAATGTTCTAGTAGATGGTGAAACCATTAATAGAAACAATAAAACACTTACAAGACAACAAGTTAGAGTTTCAACAACAAAATCAAGCCAACAAGATGGAAGGCAATTTATGGGTAGTGGAAAAAATATCTATTTGCCAACAGAATCACCTTGTGAGAATTCTCCTAAACCAAATCCTGGGAATTGTGTAAAAGATATTTGCCTCGTAGTGTAGATTAATATTATGTTCAGCATGCTAATTGTTATTAATAAAATTGAATGTTTAAACCTACCTATATAAAATTGAAAAAACCTTGTTCATTGATTATAATCATGGTGATGTTCAAATGTCTGTTCAAATTGCTTTTTAGTTTTTGCAAATGCATTCAATACACTTTATTGGTAATTTCATGTTTTTTGTCTAATTAGTTACAAGCATGTTATGGCATTGACTTTTTTCAATTGAATGCTTGTAGCTCATGGTGGTTGGTGGTTTCCAAGCGTTAAATGAGGGCATGATTATGAGACTATATAGATCCCAAACATTAATTTACCATCAATGTTGAATAAAATTTGATTCAAAAGACCCATTGGCACATTAAGACCCACTTTGGAATAAGCCACCTAGATGTTGAAACAAGGTAATTGTATGGAATTTGGCTTGGTGGAGACTATAATTTTAGTTTCTATTAGCTTTCTTCTTATACACTTATATTTTCGAAATTTTTGTGTTTCACCAAATTTGTCTCACTCAAATTGTCCATTATCATAAATTTATTAATGTGGTGTGCCTATGTAGTCTAGGGCAACAAGATGTCATCTTTGAGTAGTGATGACTCTTCATTTGTATAAATTGCAAGTACACTAAAAGTTCAAACAAGGATCATCAGACCTTACAAGTTTCTATACTTGTCATCTTGAGTTTTTAGATGGACACATAGAAATTACAAGATGAAAATATTATGGAGTTAATTACCCATATTTAATGGTTAATAGATGGAAAAACCTCTAAATTAACCAACCATAATTTGTGAAAAAACTATCCTAAATTAACTAAACACAATATGAATAAACAATTTAAATTAACTAACCACACTTAGTGAAAAAGACCTTTTTAATTGACTAATGTCGTAGGCTGATTTAACTACTAGGTGTAATTTCCAGCTAAATTTGGGCATCACTTATTGTCATCATGTTTCACTAGCTTAATTGATCTATCTGTAGCAATTAGTTCCCATTCACAAGGGGGTTGACATGTTTTACCATGATTTCCTATAGTGAATTTGTCTTAATTCACTCAAATCCTAGTGAAATACAAGGTGAACTTGGCCACATCTCCTAATAGTGAAAAGATGGGACATTGGCAACACATCATTTGTTCTCATTGTCCACCAAAACAATTGCATCTTAATTACAAATGACAATACGTATACAACCAATCAAAAGATGAAGGTGTATTTCATTCATTTTGTTTTTCATTTAAATTTATTGTTGTTTGTGACTAATGGGATTTTAGTTGTAAATGTCATTTACAACTAAAAGTTAATTGCAAGGACAAGTTGCAAATTGCCATTTTTCTTATTAAAATGGTGGAGGATATTACATATTTCACATTTTCATTTGCTAATCATAAGTACCCTATCTACTACAATTGCAATGTTGATGGTCTTGAAAAGAAACATGTCACCATGTGGATGCCTTTCACCAAGCCATTAACAAAGTAAAAGAAGAATTTCAAAACATAGCTTGGGGCCTTATTAAAGAGTTTCAATGTCACTTCCCTAAATATGAAATAATGATGAAACTATTATGTGATGTATGCACATTTTTGGGTTAAAAAAGGAAAGGAGGCAAAAGAGAATTTTCACATTCATTTAAGTGTGTTAAACACCACATTTTGTGTGCTTCAAAAGGTTATTTGTGAAAGTGAGAAAAGTTTTCCTACCTTGTTTTCAAATCAAACAATTAATTTGCAAAGCTTTTTTTGAAATGACTATGTTGCATAATGTAAAGGCAATTTTGTAAAAGGACAATTAGTTTAACTTGGTTACAAGGTTTTGGTGGAAAATTAATGTGTCCACCATCTTCAATCATAAGCTATTAGAATACATTAAATTGGTTGAAATTATTGTTGTCCAAGTGTTTGGTTTTATCCAAGATGAACAAATGTTTAACATTGTAAGTTTTATGAAAAATACATTATGAAACAAGCTCTCTACACACTTGGATCTATGCACCAAATCTACAATCAACAAATTTTTATTATGATTTTTTTCATTATGAACAAGCCATTGCCACGTGGCTTGGCAAAGTGCACTATTATGCATATGCATAAGTAATATCATTCACACTTTTGGAGATTTGCAAAGTGAAAATTTGAATGGTAAACTAGATGTGGGTGTCACATTTTTTATGTCACATCGCACTTCTACTCATACATAAACTATTGCATTTCCATTTGAATTGTTTGGTGTTTCTATTTACATTTTTTCATCTCACATGACAAGTTCAATTTATGGATGTAGTTTCTTTCCAATATGTGTGTGTGTTTTTTTAGGAGGTTCATATCTTTTGGGCTTTTGGGTACTTGGAAGCTTTATTGAGTTAGGTAGTTTGAATGAATGACTCTAGTCAAGTTCCAATGCCAACTTTGGTTGAGTTTCAAGTTTATGCTCTTGAAATACATAAGATTTTCAAGATGATAATCACTTTAAGTCAACTCACAAAATTTTGTAGTCGTTCATGGTCTTCAATGTGAGTCCATTTGATTTTAATTGTTTCCTTATCCTTCAATCTCATGTAATTATAATTTGTGATGTGTGTTTTAGTATTGTGTAAATGGTTTTTGATTTCAAGTCAAAGAGCTTCTCCAATTTCAAGTCGAAGATGTTACAAGGAAGGTAAGTAACAAGTGAATTTTTTCAAACATAGTATTTACAAATTTCCCAAATAAGTTTTTTGCAACACCTTTGAGTTTGTTTTCAAATGAGGTCTTTGTTGTAGGTAAGGTTTGAATTGCAATGGGTAGCACCTTTTGAGGGGTTGGAGTTCAAATCCCTTTCAAATTGGCTAGGGATTTATTTGATTTTTGTGAAGTTTGACAATCACTTCGAATCTTGGATTTATTTGCTACCTAGTTGGTCAAGTTGTATTGCCATGTGGCAAAGTTTTGTCACCTTTCCAAAAAAATTTCTTTGATTGAATGGCACAATCTATTGAAATGTGGTGACCAACCTATTACACATGTGATTCATTTAAGTTTGACACAATCTTCCAACAAACTATATTTGAAGGTAATGTGTGCGTGTTGTGTGTGTTTCAAATTTTGCTTTCATAGAATGTTGATTGTTTAAAATTTTGAATGCAATACAATACAAGAGGATGCCAATTGGCAATAATGGTTGTCACTTCATTTGCAAAAGATTACAATCTAGAAGTATGGGCTACATCAAATATTTTTTTTGTTCTATTCTAGGAAAGAGGCTTCCAATATCTTGCTCTAGGAAGATGATTTTACAAATAGTACATAGTGTGGAACATACAAACCTTAACACATGAGCTACTAAGCCCCAACTTCAAAAAAACAATAATTAAATTTAATACTTCCAATGATATCTTTCTAGATTGTCAAATTTATGCTTATCAATTTGACTTTTCCCTTGAGATATTTCCATGTTAATGTAGATGTTGATGTTAAATGTGTATGTCAAGGATATTAAAATTGAGGTGGGTAGATTGGTGAGGTTTGCAATTTGTCATGTAGAAGTATAAATGTGAGGTGCAACAAAAATAAAAATGTTTGTGTAGAAGAAAGTCACATTACCACCAAGACACCACAAAATTATCCTCCTAGATGAAGCTAAAAGGTATGAAATTCAAAAGAAAAGAAATGTGTGCATGTGTATGTGTTTTTCCTCAATAGTGATAGATTGGTCTCATTGAGTTCAACATGTGAGTTTGTAACATGACAATAGGAGCATCGAAGGCTTTGTAGAGGATTATGGAAATTTATTCCAACGCTACAACACTACACATTTTCCCTTGGCTTTCAAAATATCATACAAGATCATTGAACCCATCCAAAGTTGGTGTGTAGTTGTACATTTTGCATGACTTACAAAACTTGGAATTTTGGAATGAAATCTTGGACCACCTCTTCTAGGTTGTAAAAGTAAAAAAAGTAAGCCTTGGAAATTTAAGCTTAAATTTTGTTCATTTACATTATTGAAACTTTTGTTTTAAATCAATGTATGTTCTTTTGTGTAACTTGGGCTAGG
>Ga0116227_10015124_pt1 | contig 11501 bp, 10 predicted proteins | sample S1TSphgellanicum_FD_89693 | JGI IMG/M metagenome (GOLD analysis project Ga0116227, IMG submission 89693) | Host-associated microbial communities from peat moss isolated from Minnesota, USA - S1T2_Fb - Sphagnum magellanicum MG | ecosystem: Host-associated > Plants > Peat moss > Unclassified... | reverse complement strand
GGAGCCGGCGCTCACGATGGTTCGTTCCTGCGCCGCGCGGGCGGCGAGACGATACGGTACGGACATACTCTCCTCGGACATAAAAAAAACCACCCGGTCCGGGCGGCTCGTGCGAACGTGGGCGTTCGGCGCGCGACTACCTGACCGGCACGGGAAGTGCGGTAAACCAGTAGCGGTAGCCGAATGCGAAGCGGGACACCATTCTCGCGACGGTAGCACCGCGGACGTACGGTGTCAATTCGTTTGGTCTGCGCTCGCTCGGTCGCCGCCGCCACGAACGCGAGCGTTGGCGGGTTCGAGCCCATATGAGAAGGCTTCACTACGCGTGGGCAGTCGCCGGCGTGACCTTTGCCGTCCTCTTGGTGGCCGCCGGAATTCGCTCGACGCCGGGCGTGCTGCTCGTCCCGATCGAGCACGGCATGGGCTGGAGCGCCGCAACGGTGTCGGCGGCGGCCGCCCTCAACATCGCCCTTTTCGGGCTGACCGGGCCCTTTGCGGCGGCACTGATGCAGACGTTCGGGCTGCGCAATACGATGATGCTTGGCCTCGCGACGACGGCGACCGGCATCTTTGCGGCTAGCCTCGCCGTCGCGCCGTGGCAGCTCATCCTGTGCTGGGGCGTCATCGCCGGCGTCGGGCTCGGCATGCTCGCGATGGTGCTCGCGGCGACGGTTGCCAATCGCTGGTTCGTCGCACAGCGCGGGCTCGTGATGGGGGCGCTGACCGCATCGACCGCCACGGGCCAACTGATCTTCTTGCCGCTCCTGGCGACCGTTGCGGACCAGCACGGCTGGCGTTCGGCAACGTGGATGGTCGGCGTCGCGGCGATCGTGGCGATGATTCCCGTCGCTTTCTTCATTCGCGACCGGCCGAGCGATATGGGCGTCCTGCCGTACGGCGCGACCGAAGCCGTGGTGCCGGCGGCTACGTCGCACAATCCGATCGTGCTCGCCTTCACCGAACTCGGGCGCGCGAGCCGGTCGTCGTCATTCTGGATTTTGGCCGGCACCTTCTTTATCTGCGGCGCGAGCACGAACGGCTTGATCGGCACGCATTTCATCGCCGCTTGCGGCGACCATGGGATCGCGCAGGTCACCGCGGCCTCGCTGCTCGCGGCAATGGGCGTGTTCGATCTCATCGGCACGACGGCGTCGGGTTGGCTTTCCGACCGCGTCGATAACCGGCTCCTGCTGTTCGTGTACTACGGTTTGCGCGGACTCTCGCTCTTCTTCTTGCCGGCTGCTCTCGGCATGGCGTTCGGTGGACTTCCGGTGTTCGCGGTGTTCTACGGTCTCGATTGGATTGCGACGGTCCCGCCGACCGTTCGGCTTGCGAACAAGGCGTTCGGTGTTGAAGCGTCGCCGCTCGTGTTCGGTTGGATTGCGGCAGCCCATCAGCTCGGGGCCGGAACGGTCGCTTTCGCGGCGGGCGCGCTGCGCTCGAATACGGGTTCGTATTCGCTTGCCTTTGAGGTGTCGGGGATTTTGTGCATCGCGGCCGCCTTTGCGGTTCTCGGACTGCGCGGCGAGCGGCGTGCGCCGGCGGCGCTTGCAACGGCGTAGTGGGAGTGTCCGTTCGCCGGGTGGCGTTGAGTATTGCCGTCGCGCTTTGCCTGGCTGCGCTCGGCCTCGTGCTCTTGCTGCACCGCGGCGATGACGACGATACCTACGCCGGTTACAACGGCACGCCGCTTCGGCCGCCGAAGGTCGCGGCGGATTTTGCGCTCACGGACGGTAGCGGGCGCGCTGCCCGCGTTCTCGACGGAACGAAAACGCTCGAATTTCTTTTTTTCGGATACACGCACTGCCCCGATGAGTGCCCGCTTGCGCTAGCGTCGCTCGGGCGCGCGTACCGTTCGCTGCCGCCGGCGCAACGCGCGCACCTGCGCGTCGTGTTCGTCACCGTCGACCCGGCGCACGATACGCCGGCTGTCGTGCAGCGTTACGTCGCGGGTTTCGATCCGCACTTCGTCGGACTCACCGGCACGTCGGCAACGCTGCGACGCGTCTGGGCGGCGTACGGCGTCACGATCGACGCGCGCACAAAAGAGATCGGCCACGGCGACGCTATCTACGCGATCGATGCGACGCAACACGTGATCCTCGTGTACCCACCGGACGCGCAAGCGACTTCGCTTGCGGCGGATGCGGGGAAGCTCGCGGGTTAGGTTTTACGTAGGCGCGAGTTCGCTCTCCGCAAGGTACGCGTGGACGAAGGCGATCGACATGCTGCCCTCGCCGACGCCGGCGGCGACGCGTTTGATCGAACCGTGCCGGACGTCGCCGGCGGCGAAGATGCCGGGGACGCTCGTTTCGAGCAGATAGGGGTCGCGGCGGTACGGCTGCTGCCCTTTCTCCCACAGATCGACCACGTCGCGGCCGGTGCAGATGTAGCCGCGCGAATCGCGCACGATCTCGTCCGGTAACCAATCCGTCATCGCATCGGCGCCGATGAAAACGAAGAGCCCGTCGACCGGCTCGCGCCGCGTTTCACCGCTCGTGCGCTCCCGGATCGTTACGCCCGCGAGGTGGCCGGAACCGTCGACGGCGATCGCTTCGGAGTTGGCGCGCACCGTCACGTTCTCTTTCGTATTGAGCTGATCGATGAGGTATTGGGACATCGATGCGCGCAAGTTAGCAGCGCGAATGAGAATCGTCACGCTGCGCGCGTAGTTCGCGAAATACATGGCGGCTTGGCCGGCCGAGTTGCCGCCGCCGACGAGCAGGACGTCGCGACCGCTCATGCCGGGGCCCTCTGTCCGTGCGGCGCCGTAATAAACTCCCGCCCCGAGGAAGCGGTCGAGATCGGGAACGTCGAGTTTTCGGTAGGACACGCCGGTCGCGAGGACGACTGCATGCGTTTCGATCGATCCGTCCGGCTCGCCGTTTTCGCTTTCGAAAACGACCCGGTGGCACGGCGACCCAATTTCGATACGCGAGATCTCGCGCGCGACGACTACTTCAGCACCGAACCGTTCGGCCTGCGCTTCGGCACGCGTCGCGAGCTCGTCGCCCGAAAGGCCGGATGGAAAACCGAGATAATTTTCGATACGCGACGACGTGCCGGCTTGGCCGCCCGTCGCGTAGCTATCGAAGAGCAACGTTTGCAGACCTTCCGAAGCGCCATACACGGCCGCGGCGAGCCCCGCCGGGCCCGCGCCTATGACGACGAGATCGTACGCATCGCGCTTGGGTCGCGTTCGCAACCCGACGCCTTCCGCGATTTCGACGAGCGACGGGCGCACGAGCCGCCGCTTGTCGGCGAGGATGACCATCGGCAAGTCGGCCGCCGCCACGCCGGCAGCGGCTTCGCAAACGCGCCCGTCTTCGGGGTCGTGCCATTCGAACGGCTGCCGGTTGCGCGCGAGAAAATCCCGAATCGCGTGGCACCGAGCATCGGTTCGGCCGCCGACGACGACCGGAGCGGTCGACTCGATCTCCGCTTCCTCTTCGAGGCCCTCGATGCGGCGCCCGACGGTCGCGACGATCTCGTCCCGCACCGATGGCGCGAATCGCAGCACGCGGCGAAAGTCCCGCGGCTCGAGGCGCAGCAGGCGCGAGGGCTCGAGCGCGCGCGCGCCCGCGATGAACGAGCCGCCGAGGACGATCGGGATCTCGCCCATGAACTCGCCAGGCTCGCGCACCGCAAGCTGCCGCACATCGGAGCCGTAGCGCTTCAGCACCTCAAAACGCCCCTCGATCAAGGCGAAGAAGGCCGGGGCCTCGCCCTCGTAGATGAACCAGTCGCCCGCTCGCAAACGCAAATCGGCCGCCGACGCGGCGATCGTCGCGAGCGTTCGCTCATCGAGTTCGGCGAAGAGCGGGATTTTGCGGACCAGATCCGGCGTGATCATCCCTTCGATTCTACCGCGTCCGGCGCGCCCTCGCCAACTGCCCGTTCGGGCGGATCAGACGGCAGCTTTCGCGGTCGTCTCCAAGACGTGGGGCAGGTAGTGCGCTTCCACGAGCCGTGCCAAGATCGTCTCGACGTCGGCGGGCGTGCGCGCTTCGAAGGTCACGTCGAGTTCCGCGTTCTTCGACGACACGTCGTGAAAGTGGCGCTGGTGCGTGACGTCGATGATGTTCGCGCCGCATTCGCCGATGAGCCGGGCCACGTCGGCGAGAACGCCCGGCCGGTCGTTGATCTCGACGCGCATCTTTACGACGCGGCCCTCGCGCAACCGCACGCGAGCGATCACGTTCGCGAGCAATCCCATGTCGATGTTTCCGCCGCACACGATGAGCCCGACGCGTTTGCCGCGGAAGCGGTCTTCGTGGTCGAGCAACGCCGCAAGCCCGACCGCTCCGGCGCCTTCCGCCACGAGTTTCTCTTCTTCGAGAAAGAGGTGGATCGCGCGTTCGGTCGACGCTTCGGAAACGAGCAGAACGTCGTCGACGAGTTCGCGCGCGATCGCGAGCGGCACGTCGCCGATCGATTTCACCGCGATGCCTTCGGCGACGGTTTGGCCGCCGTGGATCAAGGGCAGGCCGTTTGCGATCTGATAATAGGACGGATAAAGTTGTGTTTGGACGCCGATGATTTCGATCGACGGGTTAAGCGCTTTCGCCGCGATTGCCGTTCCCGCGATCAGGCCGCCGCCACCGATTGGGATCAGCAACACGTCGAGGTCTGGCGCGTCGGTAAGCAGCTCGAGCCCGAGGGTGCCTTGACCCGCGACGATCCGTTCGTCGTCGTAGGGGTGCACCATCGTGAGACCGTCCGCGCTCGCGAGTTCGTGCGCGCGGAGCGCCGCTTCGGCGAGCGTATCGCCCGCGAGAACGGTGCGCGCGCCAAATGCTTGCGTGCGCCGGACCTTCGTGAAGGGGGTCGTTTCCGGCATCACGATCGTCGCCGGAATACCGAGCCGAGCGGCTTGGTAGGCGACGGCCTGCGCGTGATTGCCGGCCGACATCGCGATGACGCCGCGCTCGCGCTCGCCGGCGCTGAGTTGCAGCATCCGATTGGCGGCGCCACGATCTTTGAACGACGAGGTGCGCTGGCGGGTCTCGAGCTTCAGCGTTACGTCGGCGCCGGTTTTTTCAGAGAGCGCGGGCGCGGAGAGCGCCGGCGTGCGGACGACGTACCGGGCGATCCGCTCCGCAGCGGCTTCGACATCGGCGAACGTGACGGGAAGGGCCATGCCGCTCCGTACGACGCCGCCGAAAGAGTTCCGCGCGTCGGCTGCCGGCGTGCCTAAAGGCGTCGACGTCTAATGCGGGTGTACGGAGGGCAGGCGCGCCGCGGCTAACGTTTCGCTTTTGACGTCGCTGCCTTACGCGTTGCGGCACCCTTCTTTGCCGACCGCTGCCGATCGGATTTCGTTCGGCCGGTGCTCGGCCGGCGGCCGAGTTCTTCCCATTTCGACTCGGAAAGGTCGACGTCGTAGTGCTTCGCCGCCTTCTTGATATTGGCGAAGGCCAGTTCCCGGTCGGCGTCGGTTACACCGTCGACTTGATCGAATCGGGCGATCGCGTTACGCACGTGCGACGCGTCCGTCATCGGCTCTTTCCGCTGGTTCGGAAACGCGTACACGCTCGAAGGCAAGTCGCTGCGCTTCGTCAAGTCGCCGTGCTTTTCGTGTGGTTTCCAGGTTGCTCGCAAATCAAATTCCTCCGCTCGACAGATTCTACGCGGCGCGCTTCTCGTCGAGGTCGAGGAGCTTGAACCAGGTCGTCACATCGGAGCGATTCGGCGCGACCTCGGTCTTCAGCGCGTCGAAATACGGTTGCGAATGGTCGTCGGGTTTCCAGTTCCGGCGCGATTCGTTGAACGCGGCGATCTCGGCCGGGCTGTGTTTATCGACGAGCGGCTTAGCCCACGCTTCGACCTTTGCGGAATCGTAGCCGAGCTCTTTGAGTTTTGCCGCGAACGTCGAGAAGTCGACGCCGAGAAACTCGAGTACCGGCTTATCGTGGGGGCAGTCGACGTCGTAGTCGCCAAGGGTGCCTTCCGCATATGCCTGCGTCTTGTCGATCATCCGCGGCAGCGACACGATGCCGGCGAGCATGTCGTTCGGGCTCCGGGGGACATCTTTTGTTAGATCCATGAGCGCCTCGTACCCGGTTTACGCGCCCGCTGCACCTCGGCACCCCCGGCGGGCGAATTTCAGTCACCGGTGTCCGGGATCTGCACCCGTACGATTTCCCCGGCCGTATTCGTCGGCTGCCCGAAGCCTTTGTTGGAGATGTACAGCATGTTATGCTCGCCGAAGGTCATCGCCGTCGGAAAACTCAGTCCACCAACGATCTTGCGCCATGAGCCGTCGTTCTCCAGCCGCACGACCGTTCCGCTGTTAGCGACCGGTGGCGCGGGCGCGAAGTAGCCCGTGAAGCTTTCCAGGGCGTAGATTCTTCCGTGGTGCACGGCAACGCCGGTAACAGCGTTGAGCCCCGAAGCGATTTGCAAAAGTTGCCCCCACTTCGTTACAATAAAGAGTCCCGCCTTATCTTGCGAGCCGGGAGCGAATGTGTTCAAATTGCCGAGCAGAAACTGACCGACGAACGACGCGAGCCCTGTCGGGACGATATGCCCTTGCGTGGCGGAAACGTCGACGATCCGGTGGATACCCCCGTCCGGTTTGACGACGTCCACTTCGCCGTGATTGGGCTCGACCGCGTAAAGCGCGTCGTCGGCCGCCACGAGGCTGTACCACGACCCGTCGGGTTCGAAATCGCCGGGATTCGGATGAACGACGGGATGCATCTTGATAAATCGGCTCAGGTTGACGATCGGTGTGGCGGTGCCCGAGGTGCTGATACGATCGACGCTGTTGTACGTCCCGGCCAAGCCGTGCGAGCATCCGGCGCCCACAATGAGCGCATAGAGCGTGCCTTGCAGGAACGCGACGTCCGCGACGCTGCTCGCGTCAGCGCCTCCCGCAGCCGCAGTTATATCCGAGGGAAGATTGGCGGCGATCGTCGTGCGCGCGCCCGTCGCCACGTTTACGGCCGAAATCCGCCCCGTGAATCCGCCGAGATACGGTCCAATCGGAGGTGGGACTTGCGGGCATCGGCCCACAGTCGAAGTGGAGCCGCCTAAACCGCCTTCGGCAACGTAGAGCCGCCAGTCCGGGCCGAACTTGATCCCGCGCGGATTCTCGAGACCGGTCGCGACGACGGTGGGCGTCAGGACCGGAGTGACGTCGCTAAGGTCAAGCGGAACGACGCTTCCACTGTATCCGGTCTGAGCGCCGCTGGAAGCGGTGATGCCTGCAAGAGAAAAAGCGCACACGGATGCCCAAAAACGGAGTGCGCGGACAGTACGTATCTTCATGAGGATACCTCGAATTCGCATGCTTCGTGCTAGTTGTGCGACGTCGCAAATCCAGAGGAAGCCGATAGCGTTAGCTGCGGATGCGACCCCACGAGGATGCTAGCAAGGGCTGGGAGCGCTGCCTAGGACCTAAAAGGTCATGCTATAGGATTCTTGAGGAATAAGTGACGCAGCGAAAATCGCCATTTAGAATTACTAAGGACGGCGTCGTTCATGGTTTCTTGCGCGAGCCTAATGGAACGTCGAGAGGGAAAGGCCGCCGCAAACGATTCGGCTCGCTCGCGGCGGCATTTGCCAACATTCGATCGAGGCCGGCTCAGACGTCTCGAACCGACGCTATTTAGCCGATAACCTCGATCGATGCCGTTAGCCGCATTTCGTGTGAAGCTTCAGCTCAGATGCTTGTAGACCGCGGTTTCGAAGTCGAGATAGCCTGGTACGGAGATCTCGTCCGCGAAGGGCAGGATTTGCGTTGCCCAAAAGCCGCCGATTCCGTTCTTGCGATCGATCCAGTAGTAGAGGTTTGCGAGTCCCGCCCAGGCGAGTTCGCCAGCCGGGCGGCCCGTCGGCGCATCCTCGTCGTTGATCATCCACGTCAGGCCCCACGACTTGGGCATGCCGGGGAAAAACTCGGCGTCATGGGAGAGGCTCGGAATCGCGCCGGGTAACTTCTTGATCTTCTTTTCGCCGAGACCGTTTTCGGCCATGAGCCTGACGGTTTCCGGCTTGAGAACCCGCGTGCCGTCCGGTGCTTTTCCGTCGCTCAGGATCATGCGAATGAACTTCATGTAATCGCCGACCGTCGAGTACAGGCCGTGGCCGCCCATGTGCTGTTCGGGTTCTGCGGGAAGATCGAAGCTCGGGTCGGCCGTGAGTTTGCCGTTCGTGTCGCGATGATGCGTGATCGCGCGGCGCGCGCGCAGGGTATCGCCGATCGTGAAGCCGGTGTCGTTCATACCAAGCGGCTGGAAAATCCGTTCGCGAAAGACGTCACCAAGACGTTTGCCGGTTACGTTCTCGACGACTTTACCGGCCCAGTCGATGTTGCAACCGTATTCCCAACGTTCGCCCGGGTCGAAAAGCAGTGCTGACGTGATCGAAGCGACGGTCGAAGTCGCGACGCTCGGCACGTTGCGCTTTTCGCCGTACTTGATGAGATCTTCACTGAAGAAATCGTACCCGAAACCGGCCGTATGCAGCAGCAGTTGCCGGACCGTGATATCGGATTTCGGCGGCCGCAACTTCGGCTCGCCGTCGGCATCGAAGCCTTCGAGAACTTGAATGTTCGCGATCTCCGGGACGTACTTCTTCGCCGGATCGTCGAGACCGATCTTACCTTCTTCGACGAGCTGCATGACCGCAGCGCCCGTGATCGCTTTGGTCGTCGACCAAAGATTGACAACGGTGTCCGTCGTCATCGGCTGATTCTTTCCGAGCTCGCGAACGCCCGCGGCTCCCTCGTAAATGTTGCCGTTACGGTCGGTCGCCATCGCGATGACGCCGGGTACGCCGTCGAACTGGTCGTGACCGGCCACGGTGGCCGTCAAAACGCCGTCAAGAGCTTCCTTGAGTCCGGTCTTGGTATCTGAAATCATGGTCGCCTCTTCCAGAAAATGGGGAACCGGTGGACAGGGAATCGTCCGGCGAACTACAATTTTCGACGCAAGAAACCTTCACGCACGGCTAGCCCGCGTACAACCCATTTCCCAGAAAGGGCCAAGGCTCTTAGGTTCGGGCGGTCTCCCAAGCGTGGACCGAATCCACTTTGCTTGCAAGAAAGGCCATGTAGCCGCCGCTTAAGAGAAACTGTTTGCGCAGCGGATCGAGGGCGAACGCCAGGGCCGTGCCGTCGTCGCGGTGGAGACGTTCGGTTTCGAGATCGATTCGCAGCGATTTTGATTGCAGGAGCGCGTCGATTTCTTCAGCCGGCACGATGATCGGCGCGATGCCGTTGTTGTAGGCGTTCTCGAAGAAGATTCGTGCGAAACTCGGCGCGACGACGGCGCGAAAGCCGCGGTCGGCGAGCGACCAGGCGGCATGTTCGCGCGAGCTGCCACACCCGAAGTTCTCACGAGCGACGATGATCGATGCGTCCGGATAAGACGCGAGCAACTCGACCCCGCCGGTCATACCCGTGAAGAGATGCTTGCCAAGGCCCGTCTTCTCGATGCCCGTGAGCTGATGAGCCGGAATGATCTGATCGGTGTCGACATTGGCGCGATCGAGCGGGAGCACGGTCCCCTCGACAATCATGCGTTCACCTTCGCCTGTTCCGCCGAAGATGGGGACGCTGCCGGTGCCGCGACGATTTCGTCCGGCGAGCCGAGCCGCCCGAGGATCGCCGAAGCCGCTACAACGGCCGGCGAGGCGAGATGCACGCGACCGCCGGCACCCATACGCCCGGGGAAATTCCGGTTCGTCGAAGAGACGCAGCGTGCGCCCGGGGCCAACACGCCCATCGACATCCCGAGGCACGGTCCGCACGAGGAGTGCGTCCAGAGCGCGCCCGCGTCTTGGAAGACGTCGTGCAGGCCTTCGCGCTCGGCCGCGCGTTTGACGGCTTGCGAGCCCGGCGTCACGATCGTCGGCACGCTGACCGTGTGCCCGCGCAGCACGTCGGCTGCCGCGCGCAAATCGGAGAGCCGCGAATTGGTACAGGAGCCGATGAATGCCTGATCGATGGCGAGCGAACGCAACGCCACGCCGGGTTCGAGCCCCATGTAATCGAGCGAGGCGCGCGCCGCGCCGGCCGGCACGACGCCGTCGATCGGGACGGATTCGCCGGGGTTCGTGCCCCAGCTCACGAGTGGTGCGAGGGCGTCGATGTCGATCGTCACTTCGGCATCGTACGTCGCCCCCTCGTCGGCCACGAGCGCGCGCCACGCCCGGACCTTCGCTTCGAACGCGTCACCCGTGGGCTGATGCTCGCGGCCGCGCAGGTATGAGAACGTCGTTTCATCGGGCGGGCACATGCCGGTCGTCGCGCCGGCTTCGATCGCCATGTTGCAGAGCGTCATGCGCTCGTCCATCGAGAGCGCCGCGATCGCATCGCCGGCATACTCGAGCACGTAGCCCGTGCCGCCTTTGAAGCCGAGCGTTGCGATCACGTGCAGCGCGAGATCTTTCGCGGTAGCGCCGTTCTGCAAGCGGCCCGTCACGTTAACGCGCATCACCTTGGGACGCTGCAGCACCAGGCAACCCGCGAGCATCGCGCCACCCTGCGCCGTCGAACCAACGCCGAGCGCGAAGGCGCCGAAAGCGCCGAGCGTGCACGTGTGGCTATCGCCGCACGCAAGCGTCATGCCCGGTTCGACGAAACCGCGCTCGGGTGCGACCACGTGACAGATGCCGTTCTGGCCCATGTCGTAGAGCACGATCCCGTGCCGCTTCGCCCAGTCGCGCAAAACCTTCGCTTGAATCGCGGTCTCGGTATCTTTAGCCGGTGAGACGTGATCGTTGATCGCGACGATGCGCGCGGGATCGAAGAGCTTGTCGTCATAGGAACGCTGGATTTCGAGCGCGCCCTGCGGCGTCGTGATCTCGTGCGCGACCACGCGGTCGACGAAGACGAGCGCGTTTTCGCCCGGCAATTCCTCGACGACGTGCGCGTTCCAGACCTTCTCAAACAGTGACTGGGGCATTTTCTCCCTCGTTGATTCCGCCGCGCAGGCCGCTCAGGCGTAATTTATCGCGGCGCACGGCGCGGTTGACGCCGGCGATCACCGCCCGCAGCGACGCGCGCACGATGTTGGGATCGCGGCCGACGCCGTAGTGCGGGCGTCCCGCGGTGACGACTTCGACGTACGCAACCGCCGCCGCATCCGCGCCGCTGCCGATCGCGTGCTCGTGATAATCGCGCACGGAAAGCTCGACGACGAGATCGCGGCGCAACGCGTCGACGAGCGAATCGATCGGCCCGTTGCCCTGGCCCCAGATCGTGCGCACGCCGCCGCGTTCGCGAATCGTCGCTTCGATCGTCGAGCGGCCGTTGCCGTCGTCGGCGACGTGATAGTCGAGCAGCGCGAGCGGACCCGCGGCCCCGAGGTACTCCCGGCCGAAGAGTGCCTCGATTTGCGACGGTTCGGTTTCCGTGCCGCTCTCTTCGGAATAGGCTTGGACCGTTTTGCCGAATTCGATTTGCATCGCGCGCGGCAGATCGAAGCCAAAGTCGTGCAGCATCACGTAGGCGACGCCGCCTTTGCCGGATTGGCTGTTGATGCGGATGACCG
>Ga0116227_10015123_pt1 | contig 11502 bp, 6 predicted proteins | sample S1TSphgellanicum_FD_89693 | JGI IMG/M metagenome (GOLD analysis project Ga0116227, IMG submission 89693) | Host-associated microbial communities from peat moss isolated from Minnesota, USA - S1T2_Fb - Sphagnum magellanicum MG | ecosystem: Host-associated > Plants > Peat moss > Unclassified... | reverse complement strand
GTGGTAATTTAAAAAGCCAATGGCCATAAAACATGTGGAAATTTTCCATTTGTTCAAAAAAGATATATTATAATTATAGTAATTAATTATTATAATTAATTAATTATAATCTATCTTAGGCTAGACTATAATAGGTAATCTATTATAGGCTAGGTTAGGGTAAAATAGGTTATTTAGCATAAACTAAGTAAGTAGGTAGGATCCTATTTATTTTGTTGGAGTCAAGCCTTTTGATTGGCTCATCCCAAATGACACATGCACTATGTTTATAATGCATACCATGAATCCAATCGATTCTTTCACCTATTTATATACTTTACAAGTTTGAAGTTGTAGACAAAAGGTATGGGACAATTCTAATGAAAAGGAAACACTACAACATTACAACACTATCACATCCTTTGTCCCATATAAAAACATTATCATATATCCACACATTAAAATATTTACTATTTTCACTAACTATTTATTACCTATTTTACTTACTATCTACTACCTACAAATTAATTTAACTACTTACTACCTTTTATTTATCCTATTTATAACAATTTATTTAAGCTACATACGTACTATCTATTACCTAACCTACATAATTTATTATTATCATGATTATTATTATTATTATTATTAAATCATATATCCACATAATAAAATATTTACAATTTAACCTACCTACCTACTACCTAATAGTAGCTATCCTACTTATTACAACTACTTAGGTTACACACCTACTATCTATTACCTAGCCTACTTAATAAATTAATTACCTAGCCTACATTTAATAAATTATTTTTTTAACATACCTAATTAATTAATCAATTAATACAAAAAAATCATGACATGTCCATAAAATAAAACACCTTTTACTTAGCTTACCTACCTACCTACTACCTACTAGTACCTATCCTATTTATTACATACTACCTAGGTTACATACTTACTATCTATTACCTAACCTACCTAATAAATTAATTACCTACCCTACATTAAAAAAATTAATTTTTTAACATAACTAATTATTCTATTAGTTAATACGAAAAAGTATGACATATCCACAAAATAAAATACCTTTTGCTTAGTTTACCTACCTACCTACCTACTACCTATGCTACTTACTACCTACTACCTAATTAGTTTACCAATTAATTAATGACCTAGCCTATTGTTACCTATAGATAACTTAGGCCAATTAACTAAATATGCAAGCTAAATTAAGCTAAGCTACCAATGTACATAGGTCTACTTAGTTTAACATAACTTATTAAACTTACCTAGCTTAATTTACCAACGAGGTTATGATAGCCTTTTCTAGCAAACTATTAGCTATTAGATATTATATCATGGAAAACCCATGGATAATTGCAAAGAAGACCCATGGATAGGTATGATGAAAGGATAATAGTCCAATTGAAATAACAAACTTTGCCATGTGTGGTCTATGTTTATTTGTTCACGTGGTAGAATATACTATTGTATTTACAAAAACAACTACGTATCATCCATTAATGAATACAATCAAAATTGGACGATGTTCATTTTTCATCTACATTTTCAATGAAAATCATATTGGTCATAAATTGTAGTTGCACCTACAATTACAATTTGGTTCAACCCTTCCTATAGTTGCATATGCAAGTACAAGAAGTTGCAATTACATGGACACGTAGGACTAACACACTACTAGTCATAAAATTAGTTGGTTTGGACATTAGTCACATAGTGGTTGTAAAAATATGGTCAGAATGGACAACATTTCTTCTAGTGATTCCCTTGGTAATCATCCTCTTCATTTCACTAATAGAAAACATGTATTTTTCGACTTTTCTTTGTCAACTAATATAATTCAAAAAGTGTCATTTCAACTTAAATAATTAGAAATCAAACATCTTTCAATTATATTAGTTGACAAATACAAGTTGAAAAACACGTGTTTTTCTATCAGTGTTTCATTCTAGATTTTCCTTGACACCAACCTCTTCATCACATTCCACAATATCCTTTTCACCTCTTTCTTCATTCATGGAATTAGACCCAGATTCCCCACTAGAGCCTTCCACACCATCCTTAGAGATATAACTATCTTTTCCATGCAACTATTCATTACATTTATCCTCAACTATATTACTCATATTCTTAAAACCATCAATGTTCTTAGTTTCAAAGCTCTCTAACAAGGAATTGTCCTTGCATGAAACTTGTTTCTTCACGAGATTATTCACCCTATCCATTGTTAAATGGCCCTACACTATCATCATGTCAACCACTTCATCATTCATCAACAAATCCTTACACGGCCAAAACACTACAATTCCAACCGCTAACTTGTAGTATCTCACAATTGCAACTAGACAGAATAACTTTCATTATTCACAATCCTCATGCATAGTTTTAATCAAAACCACTATGCAATTCTCTAATCACTATTAGAATTTTTGGTTTTTCAAATGGTCCAAGTTAACTAATTGGTCTTTTTTGACTAGTGAACATGTACATTTTGACTAGAGGCTAAAGGCTTGAATGACATGTGTATCTTTTAACTAGTCAACTTGGTTGAAATGACTTATTTGACTATTTATTAATTTGGACATCTAGTCAAATTGGACAAAAACTTGACCACCTTGGTCAAAATGGCCAATGACATTTAGTCAATTGGAACATTTAGTCAAGTTGGACATAAACAAATGACATTTTTGATCAAAATGGCTAATGGGGTTTTAGTTAAGTTGAACATTTAGTCAATATGGCCGATATTATTATAATCAAATGGGGCATCCTACCTACCTATCTACCATATTCTACAACCTTTTTACCTACCTACCTACCTACTACAACTTGTACCTACGTATTTACCAACCTATTACAACTTATCAACCTACTTACCTACTTATTATAATCCATTCACCTACCCATCCATTCACCTATTTACCAGTTTATTGACCAACCCACCCACTTATTAATTATTACCTACCTATTTACTTAACTACCCACCTACCTCCTACAACATACCTACCTAAATACCTCATGGTCTTGTAATGATGTGTCAAAATAAACATGTGAAATAAAAAAATTTGACAAAAGTTGAACATCTTTTGATGGTGTGGTCCATTGGTTAAAGATTTGGTTTATCATTAGGGAGGTCAATGGTTCAATTTTTAATACTCGTAATCTATGTATATGCTTAAGGGGTTAAGGTAAGTAGTTAAACTAGATTAAGTAAATTAAATAGGTTGTACTAAGTTAGGTTAAAGTAGGTAGGTTAGGTTAAGGTAGGTTACCACCTACCTACCTACAAAATTATTTTTTATAATGATATTAAAATAAATTATTTTAATCATTTGACCAATCAAATGGTCCAATATTCATAAATCAAAATGATTAGTCAAATGATCCTTATTCTATGAGTCAAAAAGACCACCCCAGTCACAATTGACATGTTAAAATTAAGTTGTCCAAAATGGCAAGGGGTCTTTTTAACCCCCCCCCCCAATTTGGTTTTTTTGACCAAAATTCTCGGTTTGAAAAACCAAAAATTCTAGTAATAAATCCACAAGGTCCATATATTGGAACTACTAACAAACATCTACACATTTTGATACCATTTTTCATTAGGCTTTCATTTTCATGAGCATCCCAAATGCTAACAAAGTTCCCAAACATGAATCCCTTAGCAATATCTTGCCAAGTCAAGAACAATCAAAATAAAACATTAGATCAATGAACAAAATATTGGCCAGAACATTTGTTTTCCAACCCATCCATTATGATAATTTGTGTAAAAATAAAAATATTATACATCACCTGTACATCATAATAGATGTTTATCTTAATATCGACCCATATATTGTTGAATAATATACATATTGTACATCATTATACACCCTGTAATAGTCAAAATACATATTAAATACACATGGGGTTGCAATTCAATTTACCACATTTATAACTAATCGAACATAAATGGGTCTTTTTGAATGAAAACCATGTTAAAAATTGTTCAAATGGAATAATGAAAAAAACATTAGTTGCAAGGTAGTTGCAATGTTGTTGTGAGCACAACCAAATGCCAAAAGTAGTTGAAGAAATAACCAATGATAGTCGCAAACAACAAATAATCATAGGTAGTCACAAATTGATTGGTTATAAAAATCTAGTTTTCTTCTAGGGATTTTAATCAAATCCCATAGTTCAAACATGCCTAACCAATATTCAAACTTAAACAACCTTACCTCATGAATGACATTAAACAAGTATGTTCATGTGCATTTTGCCAATTCATGGTCCAAATTGAACAATTTTTTATTCAACTTTATTATTTTGTCCAATTTGGACATACCTATTTAAACCCCTTGATTGATTTTTTTTCCTTTTTTCATGTAGGTGTACTCCTTGAGATAGTCAACATATTAATATATTCAAGTGTAAAATGGATTTTATCCCCTTCTTACTTTATATTACAATGATTTATTGGATTTGCTTAGAATGTGACAGACACTATTGAATAGAGATAGAAGCATGGAGAATGATGGACAATATCATTCATGGAAAAATGTTGATAAGATTGTTAATGAATGAAAATGAAGGAAGTAAGTAAAAGTGGCATATAAATATATTCAAGCAAAATATAATGCTATATGATAAAAGGGGAAAATGAAAGCAAGAAAGGTAAAATTTGGAAATAATAGGTACAGATAATCAAAAAATTGAATGATAATTTTTTTTTTAAATGCACAAAATGAATGAATCAAAATAATAATATTAAAAATCATGTTAAAATCCACAAATAGTAAGTACAAGACAATGAAATAATAAAAAAACATGGTAAAAGCCAAAAACATTAGTACAAAATGACCAAATGTTTTTTTAAAAAAATTGAAAACTCAAGGTAAAGGAAAAAATGTAAAATAAAAATTAATTGAAATTAATTTCTGTAGTAAAATGTAAAATTAAATAGTAATCATGATTAAAAAAAAGTAAAAATTAGTTTTAATTAATTAAAATAGTGGGTAAGATGGGAAAATAGTCAATAAAACCTCCAAAATAAAAGGTCAAAAAATGATGCCACAAATTTATGAATTTTGGATTTTGAAATAAAATGAATTAATAATGACAAATGATTTAAAAGTTTCCAAAGGTTCCTTTCTTAAAGTCCCCACATGTAGAATTATTCTAGATTTGCAAATACAAAATTTCCCTTCACAACAATACCAAATTCAAATAATCACGAAAATCCCAAAACAAATTTAATTTTTTTGATTATTTTGGTTTGAAAGGTTTACAAGGGAATTTTTTTGGAAAAATGGTACACATTAAAGGAATGGAACACCTGAGTATTGAATTGTTTTCAAAGTTTCAACAAATGTACCAATCTAATTTAAAAAGTCTTCAATTCATATACTTGTAAGCAATAATAATCATTGGCCTCATGTGGTTATAAATGACCAATGACTATAACAATGCTACTTAGCCGTTAAGGTCACTTGGTCCTTTGAAAGTCACAAGTCTTGTTGCATCCTAATCTTTGCACACTTTATTATTTATTTACCCTTCTTGCATAGTTGATTGTTGTTGTGCTTTGATCTTGCCAATTGTTTTGTTAGCTTACTTGTGTGTTTATTGGTTAAAGATTATGAAAGGCTAGTAAATTAAAGTAGAGAGTTTTGGAGTTTAAGACAAGCAATCAAAGCATTTCAATGGGACAATATTCTTGCCATAATAATGCTGGAATCTACTACTATTATTGTTTCATTAATTTTCTTTTACAACTAGATTTTATTTCATTTTTTAACCACATGGATAACATTCAAAAATTTCAAACAAAAAATGAAGAATATTCAATTGTTCAATTGTAGTGATTGAGTTTTCTAGAAGAAGGGATATTATTTAATCTTTTGGTAACAAACAAGTGACAAAGAAAGTGTTATAGATCATCCATTTATGGTAAACAATAAACAATAAAGAAAGTGTCAAATCGATTCGTTGCTACAAATGGATAAGGAGAATTCAACCAGTATGTGATTTGCCTTCATAGTGTTCATTTCAAGAATGAAAACATTGATATGATGGAAACTTCAATGCACATTAATGTGTTATGGTCATTGTAAAAAAAGATATCAAAACACCTCAAGGTAATAGCATGTATTTAAAAAATTCTAAAATAAAGTGTTAATTTTGGACTTTTCTAACTTGGTGGTTATATTCAAGTTTTCCATTGAACTTGAGGTAAAAACATTGGAAACATCCATTTGTTGGATCATTTACTTAGGCAAAACATTATTAATATCTATTATTACATCACATGGTGGTCCTTGAATCAAAGTTTTTCCTCAAGTTTCCAATCTCCAAATGGTCATTTGTTAATTTTGAACTTTTCAAAAGTCAAGAAATAACTAAATACATGATTACTTGCCATTTGGTGCATACAAATTTTACTATTTTTACACCAATTGTTAGTAGGTGTGTGATTGAATCTTATTGATCTTCATTCCAAGTTGATAGGAAAATAATCACCTATTTAATATCAAAGATCTAGCATTAATGAAGTAAATGTTTACATTTTTCACATTGTAGTCATGATTAATTTTAGGTCAAATTTTGATAAATTTAATTCTTATTTGTCCTTTAAGCCATTTAGGTTCCTATCATTGTCTTTGGTAGTGATTTGACATGTGAACCCCATTGTGCAAGTTTTTAGTCTTATAATTACATAACAAATTTGATTTGACTTTTAAAACACCTCTCAATTTTTTTCAACCTTCAACTTTCTTTCATATTAATCATAGTAAACTTAAATCACCTTCATATCACCATGAAACCATATTTAAGATTTGAAAAGTGAAAAAACTAATATCAAATTAAGTTAATTGAACCCTATACATTAAGCTTAACATTGTAAAAGGTTAAAAAAATTGCATTTATCAAAAAGAAAGGGTCAACAACATAACATGATTAAATGTTTAACTTCAGAAAATTAAGAAAATCAAAGGTTGAATTAGGGGCATGCATGGAGGATTGCTTCATGGGTCCATCACAACAAAAATCGATGTACTCAGGCATACAAAGAAAAACATACATTGTCCACTAAGTCTATTGCATCTAAATTATTGATCCCCACATACATAGCTACTTTATATGAATGTCACAATTTGTTAATCTTCTTCCATGTTGTTAATGTTTAACAAGTACTTGTAAATTTGTCCATTCAACTTTTTGTGTAAATTACAAATGTGCTAGTTTATGTCCATTAAGATTTCACAAATGATGGATATAGTTAAAAGTAACATTGGATGCATGTCTCAACAAAGGATGGAAGAAAAAAATTGATGCAAATTTCACCAAACAAAGTGTTTCCTCACCTTCCCTAGGGCTATTGTTTCCCTTTGGAGTAGCATGGAATGTATTAATATATTTATAAATTGTATTATGTACATTCCTCCTTTAGAAAGCAAACTTGTGAATTATATTTTCACTAAGCACTAATTAATTATAATGTTCAAGTGTTGTAATATTATCACAATCTTTAAGTATTTTGGACACCTTCTCAAAGAACCTACATGCATCCCATGACCTTGCATGGTTCTTTATTTAATATATCCTTAAAGATTTTTATCAGGCCATCAAATTATGTAAAAAATCTCATAGATCACTTTTTATCTATCAACCATCTATATTTGTGTTGATTGTGCATTTTCCAATGCCATGGCACTTCACCTTGTTTGTCCAAGAAACACAATTTGTTCTTGAGAATCAGATTTTAGAATTTAAACTACGATTATTCCTTGGTCCCATTATTTATTAGTTGTGATGGCCCCATAACTAACATTAGAGCTTTTTTTTGGAACTGATAATTAGGGTAATGTTGATTTATGCTTGCAATGTGAAGAGTCTTAATTAGGGTCTGTCAAAAGGATAAAAGCAACTCTACAGATGATTTTTAATCTCATAATTTTGGTAATGTATAATTAGAAAACCTTATTCAAAACCTTATATTATACCCTAGCCTAGGGTCATTTTCCACATTTACAAAACTAATAGTTATTATTATTTTCAAAAAATGAGTTCTTTTAAAAATTTTGAATTTATGTATTTTTCCACCATCTACTATAATATTGTGAATATATGAGTAGTGAAATTATTTAGAATGTAGCTTATGATAATTATGATGATTTTCAAACATTTCACTATTTTGAGGATTATTTAATGACGAAACTGACCTTAGGATAAGATAATCTTATATGACATGTATTTGGAATGTTGATAAAATTCCAAAACAAAAAAATGAACTATTAATGATGTGGATTATGTGGCAATCTCTAGGACGCCAAAGCATTCGAAGAAATTTTGGAGGGCACTTTATATTTGTGAATAATGCCTCCTTAAAAAGAGGAGGCATCTTACACTTGCAAGAGGCCTCACATATGTGTAAGGTTCCACCCACATTGCATCATGAATTACCTACCATAGACATATAAGGTCAACTGGACATACAATTGTTGAACAATTATTATTTTTTTGAAGATTTCATGTTGAAAAGTTGAATATTTCAAAAGATTCTTTATTTTCCTTCAAAAAAGTATATATATATATATATATATATTTGAAACTTTCAACATTTTTACAAATAATAGAATTTGTATCAAAGCCACCAAGGTACTATAGTATGTTTAGTCATCTCATTGTGATGTTCACGGCATGTTTTATGATGGATAAGGCCTGAAATTTGTGGGAAAACATATCTAGAAGTGTAGGGTAAGGACTTAGGGTGAGGGCATACCCAAAATAAGAGGCCTAAGGCAAGGCAATTTTAGTGGAGTGGTGATGGATGATCAAAAAATTGAACCATTGTTGGGCGGTTATTAGAAACAAAAAACCAGAGTTCAGACCCATGATGACTCTGTAAATTTTCAAAGAATCAGAATTGACAATTATCTAATACCAAAATATGTAAAAAAATTGAAACCCAACGGTTCTTTAAAGATTCAAATAACCACCTGACATTGGGGGGGGGATATTGAAATTTGAGTAATATTTGTCATTGGAAATTTAATTAAAATTTAAGATAATTTTCTCACAAATTGGGCTTTTATCATTAGGATCATGTTCACACTTGAAGCAATTACATAGTCCTTTTCACACTTGGGCTAGTGACACAAGCCACACTATAAATGATGATGTTTACCTACATTGGAAGTTCCAAGATCCAAATGCATGTTTGAAAATCTTATTTCATTTCATCCCTATGCCCATAATTTAGAAATGTACCTAAATTCAATATACTACATAAGTGTCAATTTTGATTGTATAGGTAAATAATGTATTAAAAAAAAATTGAACTTAGAAATATTTTAATCCACAAACTTCTCACCTATATAAAACTGGTTTTGCTCCCCCAACATTTGCTTGGCTTATCTAGAGCTTAACTTTCTGAAGGATTTAAAAGTTACAATATTCCATCAATGTCATTTGATGAGGGAAAAGACAAAACTATTGAAAACTTTTCAAGTGTCATGAATGAATCCAGTGACAACTTAAAAAGTTCGACAGCAATACCCTCTCACCTTATTAGGCCCACTTGTGAGACCCAGTTTGGCTCCCACATTTCAATTTGGTTTAATAGTTTGTATCTAGTTTTTGAAGTTTGGGCTTGGTGTTTTTGTGAAGGATTGAACTATATTAATTTCAATAATTTGTTGTCATTTTGTAGCTATGAAGACAGTTACTCATGCAGAGTTTCATCATTGCAAAAGTGCATGATGTGGATTTTGCAAGGTACCTATTGAACTGCAGCTGGTATACTACCTGGTGATCATTTCTTCACTCACTTAATCAGATAGGTTTTGAATTTTGATTTGACAATACCAATATTGTCACGTTGTGTAGCTGAAGATCAAATTTACAGCATGTGTGTATGGTAGTTTGTGAGGTTCTTATGTTTCCACAATTTGCTTTCCTTGTATAGTCGGGTAATTCCCTATTTACTTATTTTCAGGTGTTGAAGGATCCATCTTTCATTCAACACAGATTAAGTGGACCAGTTTTTAATTGAAGGTTCTCCACACTCCCTCTAAGAGCTAGCTCCCTGGGTAGCAGCTAACAGCAAGCAATTGTTCCACCGCTATAAAGTTATCGGTGAAGTCACGGCCTCTTTCAGTGCCTATCCCTCTTCTAGTGGTATCTGCAAAGTAAGGAAATTTTATTACATCTCAGTATGAAATGCTGAAACTCAGTGTTTAATGCACAAGGTTATAGTCATTGTACAGGTAGGAGCAGTGAAAATATATGTAGCAGCAGTGGAGGCGCTCAGGAAAAAGGAAAGAGGGGATGAAACTCAGTTTATCAGCAAAATTGGTGGAAAAACTAGTTTGCAATGTGCATCCCAATTATTTCGTTTTGTAAAATTTCATTCTCAGTTCCACGGTTAACTGCCCTATTATGCCGAAACTGGCCGTTCTCACCCCCTAATCACCTGACTTCATGGATAACTTCAATATAGCAGAGGTGCAGTGGCATAAAGCATAACCCGGGAGACCACGATCAATTTTACCACAAGGGTATTGATCTGCTGCATGAACATGTGGGAATTCACAATTCAAGAGCTGAAAACTGTTTGAAAGATTGATATTAAAGAAACCTCATTTTCTGAGTAGCAATTCCGGATCAACAGAGAAGGACTAGGTAAGCAATGAGAGCACACAGGTTACTGTGAATAGTTGACACACATCCAGACTATTCAAGGTTACCAGACATAATCATTCCTCATGATAATTGAGATTGCCTCTTCTCATCCATGCATAGAGCGATTATGTAATCTTCATCTGAGCAATGAAAATCATTCGGTCAATGAGACCCCAAGGTGATACTTTGTGTGCTAAACAGCAGGTTGCTATTGAAACTTGGTTCAGACGCTCTCATCAGCCAATGAGAGCGTCTGAGATTGTTGCCAGGAATGGTTGTGACAACTGAACAACATTAGTACTTTTAAGGCGGAGAAGGAGAGCTTGCTAGAGTACTGTTGGCAGGAGAAGCCAAAATTTACTGTGATGGGATTATCTCACTTGAAGAGCTGAAGCCTAAAATTAGAACATGGTGACAATCCTGTATATAAAAGCAAACATGATGTCTGTCTGTCTGTGGTGACAAACAGGGCAGGGCAGGGCGGCCAGGGCAGACACCCGCCCACAGCATGTCATTTTCAGCTACGCCTAGAAAAGCAACAGTGGTGGTGTCTGTCTGTGTGGGCAGTGCCTGGAAGATTCTTCCAGTCACTGTCCGTTCCAGGTGGAGCTTCCCCAGATGTAATTCCTCGGATGTAACTGACTCCAGAGAAAAAAGAAATCAGGGGCAGTCTGATTTTTTGAGGCAAAAGATTTGGTAGACCAGAAAAAAAAATTTAGGCCTTGGACAGTGCATAATCTTTTTTTTCTTTTTTTTTTTGTATTGACCAAGACTACCTTTTTTTTCTTTTAGCTACTGTCCGTCCCGATTAAGGGGACGGATGAAATGTCC
>Ga0116227_10015122_pt1 | contig 11502 bp, 10 predicted proteins | sample S1TSphgellanicum_FD_89693 | JGI IMG/M metagenome (GOLD analysis project Ga0116227, IMG submission 89693) | Host-associated microbial communities from peat moss isolated from Minnesota, USA - S1T2_Fb - Sphagnum magellanicum MG | ecosystem: Host-associated > Plants > Peat moss > Unclassified... | reverse complement strand
GCTCCGACGCCCGAGGTCGCACCGGCGATTGCGGTCGCGGTCGCCGAAGCCGTCGAGGCGTCCGTCGCTTCCGTCGCAACGGCCGTGCCGCCCATACCCTCCGATGTGCCGAAGGCGTACGGTCTCACGGGATACATCGTGCTCGACGCCGCGGAGGCCGAACGGATCCTCCGCGTTGCGGAGACGGCGCTTTCGATCGAGGCGCTCGGTACGTACCGCCACTTCTTCGCCATGCGCGCGCTCGTGCCGCGCTCGTTACTCGGCGCTTCGACGCACGTGAAGCAGCAGTGGGAGAGCGTCCACGAACGTGCGCGCGCCGATCTGCGCACGCCGTTCCTTCAAGCGGCTTCGCCCGATTTCGAAGCGCGTGCCGATTGGGCCAATCAGTTCTACGATGAGTCGAGCGCCCATACGGCCGCGCTCGCGATCGGTGCGATCAAACAGGCCGATGGCGAGCACGTTTCCTACGACGCCCTGCCGGTTCCCGACGATCAGTTGCGCGGCGCGATCGGACACGATTTCGAGAGCTACATGGCGCCCGGTTCGCAGCCGAACGGCAGCGTGCTCAACCTGATCTTAGCGGAGGCGATGCCGACGGAATCGGCGCGCGATCCGCACCTCTCCAAGGCCCTCAAGCGCTATCGCGAGCGCTTGAAGTTGCTCTTCGCCGCGTTGCTCTATCAGAATCCGGTCGCGCGCCACGAGCGCATGCTCTCCGGACTCGACATCGAGCTCGACGACACACTCCGTGCGATCGTGGATCGTCTCCACGATCCACGCTGGGCATAGCGAAGGACGTACGCAGAAGCCGATGTTCTCTTTCCTCCAACAGCTGGTTCCGAAGCGTCGCGACGATCTCGACGCCGATGAGGACGCGTACGCAGAGTCGTCCGCGATGCCGGCGTTCGTTCCGCCCGCTCCGCTCGTGAAACCGCCTCTGACCGAGGACGAGATCGCGGAGCAAGAGCGCGAGGCGGCGGAGGCCGAGGAACGCGAAGCCGCGGAACGCGCCGAAGCAGAACGGTTGGAACAAGAGGCGCTCGACGAAGAGAAGCGTCGCGCCGAAGAACGCCTTGTCGAACGTCAGGCGCGCGCGCACGCGTTGCTCGAAGAGCGCGCGGCGGAACGCCAACGTCGCGAAGAAGCGCATCGCGCCGCAACGACCGCGACGCTCGTGGCCGTGCCCGATCTCGAGACGGAAGCGGAGCCCGAAACGGAATCGGAGCTCGAATCCGAGCCGGCTGCGGCTCTGGAAGCGCACGTCGTCGAAGACGAATCGCCGACGACGGAAGAGGAAGGCGAACAGTTCTACGAGCCCGCGTATGTCGAGGATCACGACGATCGCGACAACCACGACGAGCACGACGAGCACGACGACGATGCGTTCGCGTTCATACCGCCGGCTCCCGAGGCGGAGCACGTTGCCGACGACTTTGCGTTCGTGCCCCCGGCACCACACATCGATCGACACGTTACATCCGAAGAACCCGTCGAAGCGGTCGCTCTTCCGGAACACGTCGATACCGTCGCTCCGGAAGAACATGTCGAAGCGGTCGCTCCCGAAGAGCCCGCCGAAGCCGTTGCCTCACAGCACGTCGAGCCGGATGCTCCCGAAGAGCTCGTCGAACCGGTTGCGCTCGAAGAACATGTCGAACCGATTACTCTGGATGAGCACTTCGAAGACGTCGAACCGGAGCCCGAGCACCAACACGTGCACGCTCACGTCGGTGTGTCGCAACCCGCGGCGACGCCGGTGTCGGTACCGGTTCCCGTGCCCGAGGTGGTCGAGCGCTATACGTGGCCGGCAACGCTGCTGCACCACGAACACGCGATGCAATACGGCGAGGGCGCGCGGCGCAACTTGATTTCGATGATCGTGGAGCTCAACGATGCGAAGCTCGCGCGCGTGCTCCACGACGCACTGTACGAGGAACGTGCGGACGGTCTGCGTCCCGAGGTGCTCTCGGCGCTGCAACGGTCCTACAACGGCGAAGATCTGCGCGAAACCTACGAGCGCTTCGTGCGGATCGGATCCGAACGCGAGCGCGAGATCGCAGCCGAAGGCATTCGTTCGCTCGATGCAGGGCTCGCGTAACGATGGCCGAGTTTAGCCGCAAAGCCGACGACGCCGCCGACGCAGCGAAGATCGAGACGCAGGTCGACGTACGCCTCGGCGACGAGCTCGTTGCGTCGTTTGCCGGCATGCCCGGTTCCACGCGCATCGTCGTGAGCGAAGCGCGCCGCCTCGACGACGCGCGCCGCATAGCGATCGCGCTCGGCGTCGTCGCGCCGGTCAGCACGGCGCTAATGGTCGACCGTGCGTGGCGCGGAGCCGCCGTGAAGATGTTACATGGCGCGGGCCGTCGCGTCGACGAAGTCATCGATTGCTCGTCCGGCTATGGGCGCGCCACGATGTCGATCGACCCGATGCTCTGCGGCCGCTTTACGGGGCGCCATCGCTCGATGCGCGCCGACGCGATCGAAGCGTCCGCACGTATCGTCAACGAAGATCCCGATACGCGCATCGTCAACGACCTCGCGTCGCGACTCGTCGAAACGATGGACTACGAAAACCGTTGGTCGTTCTCGCGCGCCTATCGTTGGTCGAGTTTGCGCCGCGACTATTTGGATCCGAACGATTTCATCAATCAGCCCGTGTGGGCCGATCGCGTGATCGATCGCAAGTACGAGCCGCTCTGCCTGCTCGAGACCGCGCGTATCATCGCACGTGCGAAGCCCGATCCGGAAGATAACGGGTCGGGCACGACGCTCGGCTTCGTGGTCGACGGCGGCTGGGATCCGGTCGTCGACGGCTTCGTGCGCCGCATCGCGTCGAGCGCGCTCTCGGGAAGCTACCTCGCGACCGAGCGTCAAGTGCGCGCGGCCGATGAAGAAGGCTACAGCGGCTGCGTCAGCGTCGGCATCAATCTTCACGAGCGCCTCACCCGCGGTATTCTCTACGGCCAGCAAGACGATCTCTCGGTGTTCGACGAGATTCGGCGCCTGCCGGCGGAAGAACTCGGCCGCGTCGGCATGACGGGCGATCTCAACGCACGCATGCGCCGCCTCGGCGACAACAAGTATGGCGTCGCGTTCGATCAGCACTCGATCGAGATCGTCGCCATCGAAGGCCTCGCCGATCGTCTGATCGATCGCCGCCGCTTCGGCCTGATCGGCACGGAACCCAAACGCCGCACGTGGCGCCCGCTACGCGCGATGGCGAGGTCGCTCGGCCTCTAGCGTATCCCATACTCATTTGGGTATAGAACGCGTATGGCAACGGCAACGAAGAAGAAGTGGTCGCAACATGTGACCGAGACGAGCGACGCAATGGACGTGAAAGCCGGAACGTTCGCGAGCCGCGATCCGAAACGCATCGCGGAAACGGTCGAACACGACGCGGAGCGTTCGTCGCGCCGCAAGACGACCCCATACCGTTCCGCGATGTCGATGTTGACCTTTTACATCAACCGCGCCGGAAAAAATCTGCCGAAGGCGCAGCTCAAAGTGCTCGAAGAAGCAAAGGAAATACTGCGCGCTGAGTTCGGAAAGGACGACGGTGCAATGAGGCGGAGTGGGGCGAAGAAGGCAACCGGCACGGTCAAGCGTGGAAGCGCCAAGAAAAAAACCATAAAGCGTCGGGTTCGTAAGAGCACGACCTGAGGGGATCGTAGTGCGGGTTCTCGTCACGGGCGCGACCGGATATATCGGCGGCCGGCTCGTGCCGCGTCTGCTCGAAGCGGGCCACGCCGTACGGGTCGTGGCCCGCGATTCCGGGCGGCTGCGCGAACGGTTCGTCGGCGCCGAAATCGTCGAGGGCGACCTATCGGATCGGGAGAGCATCGAGCGAGCCTTGCACGATGTCGACGCCGCCTATTATCTCATTCATTCGATGAGTCGCGAAGATGCCGATTTCGCCGAAGTCGATCGCGAGATCGCGTCGACGTTTGCAGACGCGGCTCGAGAAGCGCGCGTCGGACGCATCATCTATCTCGGTGGCCTCGGCGTCGAAGGGGAGAATCTTTCCCCGCATCTTCGAAGTCGACAGGAAGTCGGTGCCGTGCTCCGGCGGAGCGGAATTCCGGTAACGGAGTTTCGTGCCGCTATGATCGTCGGTGCCGGGAGTGCCTCATTTGAGATGATGCGGTACCTCACCGAGCGTCTTCCCATCATGGTCGCGCCCAAGTGGGTCGCGACGCCGTGTCAGCCGATCGCGATACGCGACGTGCTCGCCTATCTCGTCGCGGAGCTCGCGCGCCCCAATTCCGCATCCACATCTGAAATCTACGAAATCGGCGGCGCCGACGTCCTGTCCTATTACGACATGATGATGGAATACGCGACGATCCGCGCGTTGCGCCGGAAACTCGTCGTGGTGCCGTTCTTCACGCCTCGCCTTTCCTCGGGCTGGGTGCATCTGGTTACGCCGATACCGTCGCGTATCGCGCGGCCGCTGATCGACGGGCTGCGATCGCCCGTGGTGGTCCGCGACGATCGTGCGTTGCGCGACTTCTCGCAAATCCGTCCGATCGGCTTTGAAGAGGCCGTCCGTCGTGCCCTGAACCGATATTCGACCGTCGGACCGGAAACGACGTGGTTCGATGCGTACGACGTCCGCACGCTGCCGGGCAACTTTACGGGCGCGACGGACGGCATGCTCATCGATCGGCGTGAGCGTCACACGTCCGCGTCGAGCAGCGCCGTCTTTTCCGTTTTCACGCAACTGGGTGGCCGCCGAGGATGGCTTTACGCAGACAACCTGTGGGCTTTGCGCGGTCGTCTGGACCGCCTCGTCGGTGGCATCGGACTACGGCGTGGAAGGCGTTCCGCAAGCGAACTTCGCGTCGGAGACGCGCTGGATTTTTGGCGCGTCGAAGCCTACGAAACGGGTCATCTTTTGCGATTGCGCGCGGAGATGCGATTGCCGGGCTATGCGTGGCTCGAGTTCGAGACGTCGGCCGACGAGCGAGGGCGGACGTCGCTCAAACAGACGGCCTTTTTCGATCCGCGCGGCGTCTTCGGATATCTCTACTGGTACGGCGTTCTCCCGTTCCACGGTTTGATCTTCGGCAACATGGCCTCGCGGATCGTTCTCGAAGCGGAGCGTGCGGAGGACGCGTCGTCTGGCGAGGCATCCCAACGTGGAACGCCGCGAACGCACATCGTCGCCGCGCTCGTAGCGGGTGCTGTCGGTTCGCTTGCGATGGACGTGATTCAGGAAGGCTTCACGGCACTTTTCGACCGCAAGCGCGATCCCGAAAAACCGGATGAAGAAACGGAAGCGATCGTCGCCGTGGTCGCTCGCATCTCGAAGCTGTTACCATCGGAAACGCTTCGCCGCAATCCGCGCACGGTCGGTCGCGTCGTCCACTACGCATTTGGCGGTGGCTTCGGGCTGGCGTACGCCGTCGTACGTTCGCGGCAGCCGAAGATCGGTATCGGTATGGGTCTCGCCTTCGGCGTCGCGTTATGGGTTCTGAGCGATACGATCCTCATCCCGGCCACGCGTCTCGGACGCCCGTGGTGGCGATACTCTCGCGCGCAGCGCGCCAACGCGCTTCTGTCTCATCTTTGCTACGCTGCAACCGTCGAGGGCGTGCTACGCACGATCCCCACCTAGGATGCGATAACGCCAAAGAGCTCTCCGAATGCGGACGGCGGTGTTTTGGAGATGGCGTCCGGAACGCGCTGCCCGCGCGAGCCCGGGTCTCTACCGCGCGAAGGCGCTTCGAAAGCGACTCGTCCGAAATCGCCGCGGGTCAGTCTCCGGAAGGTTGTTGCTCGCGGGTATTATGGAACGACGCGATGAGCCAGCCGGCGTCGTCGCGGACGAATACTGCCGATGCGAGGGTTTTTACTTTGCCGGCGACCGGCCCGGTGGGCACGCTGAGGTCCGCGGCGATGTGCGCGAGAACGATACTAGCGGACAGCTCCCGCGCGTCGAGGATGGAGAAGGCGTTGCGGCTGCCGCGGTAGATAGATTCGAAAATGAGCTGATGCTGCTTGGCGACGGCCTCGCGTCCGACGACGTGCAGCGCAAAGATGTTGACGAAATCGGCATCAGTCGTAAAGCAACGAGCGAATGCCGCGCCGTCCTCGGCATTCCATGCCTCGGTCATAGATCTAGCGATGCGATCCAAATCCGCTCGTGCTTCAGAATTCATGAGCGTCAATACGTTGACGAGTATCGGCATCCTTGCTACATCGATTTCGTCGCGAGACACGCGGCCGAAGCGCGATTAAACATTTTTGGCTCGTCAGCCAGTAAGCGTGATTGGGTCGTTCGTTTGTCGGTACAAATGCCGTATCCCAACCGAGCCAGCCCATCCCGCGTTTTCGCACTTTCCGCGCAGGAGCGGTGGCAAGGCCGAGGTATCGGCGAGAGGTGGGGCAAGTGCGCGGACCACGCGGGTCCGACTGAGGTGGCGCGATCGCTCGATCGCGCCACTTTCAGTTGCCAATATAGCGCCGGCGTTGAAAGGTTGGGGATATGCTTGGCATGGTTGGTGAAGTTGCCGAGATAATCGACGTGCTCATCGTCGGCGGCGGCCCGGCGGGCATGAACGCCGCGCTCGTACTCGGGCGGGGACGTCGACGGGTCGTGGTATGTGATGATGGCAAGCCGCGGAATGCTGCGGCGACGGAAATGCACGGCTTCATCACGCGTGACGGGTATTCGCCGCGTGCGCTAAAGTCATCGGCGCGCGACGATCTCGCCGCGTACGATACGGTCGAGATCGTAGAAGACCGCGTCACGCAGCTCGCTCGCGAAGATGTATTCGCTGCGTCGCTTGCGAGCGGTCGCGTCGTTCGGGCGCGGCGCATCGTGCTCGCAACAGGTATGCGCGACGAGCTTCCGTCGATCGCCGGCATCGGCGAGCGCTGGGGTCGCAGCGTGTTCGTCTGTCCGCATTGTGACGGATGGGAGTTTCGAGATCGGCGCATCGGCGTCTTCGGTACTCCCGAGGACAGCGTTGGCCTCGCGCAAGAATTGCGCCGATGGAGTCCCCAGCTCGTAGCCTTCGGCCTCGATCCAGAGACGCTCGACGGTAATCGCGCCGCGTGGATTCGCGCTGCGGGCGTTACCTGCCATCCATCTGCACCCGTTGCGCTCGTCGGCGACGATGGAACGCTCGAAACGGTCGTACTCGCGGATGGGCACCGCGTGCCGTGCGACGTTCTGTTTCTCTGTGCGGCGCTCGTCCAGCGCTCGGAATTGCCTCGCGCGCTCGGATGCGAGCTGACGACTGACGGGCACGTCATCGTTGATAACGAGCACCGCACGTCGGTCGACGGGGTGTACGCCTGCGGCGATATGTGTACGCCGATTCATCAGGTGATCGTCGCTGCCGCCGATGGTGCGCGCACCGCGATCGCGGTCGACGATGCGATCGTGGATGACGAGATCAACCGAATGCTGCAGACGGCGGCCGGCGCTCATCAATCGTTTGAGCACAGGATCCCCGGCGCATAATCTATGGGTGAATGATAAGCCGCCGGGCAACTCGCTCGACCCCTACGTTCGAGCCGCGTCGATCGGGGCAGCCGCGGGTTTGCGCTCTCTATCGCCACCGGTCGCACTCTTTCGTTCGAGTCGTCGCTGGCGTGTGATGCTTCCTCTTCTTGCCGCCGGTGAGATGATTGGCGACAAATTTCCTCAGGCGCCCTCACGCCTATTGGTACCGGTGTTCATCTGGCGGACGTTGATGGGCGGGATTTGTGGCGGCGAGGTCGCCAAGCGTGGGAACGGCGTTCGCAGCATCGGCATTGTCGCCGGATCGCTCGCGGCAATCGCTGCGTCCTACGGTGGCTATGCCTTGCGCATGGAGCTAACGGAAAGGCGGAAATTTCCTGGCTTTCCAACAGCCGCCGCCGAGGATGCGATTACGTTGTTATTGGTCCGTTTTGGAATTCGTGGCTCTTAGCCATCGGAGCTTTCGATCTCGGCGGGTATAGCGTCAGCATGAATGATGACACGGTTCGCGCGCCCGAAACTCCCGAGCTCGACGACTTTGAAATCGAAGATACCGAGGGGGAGAACGCCTACATCGGCGGAGACGCCGAACTCTCCGAAGACGAGGGGCCGGGGGACGATCGCCTTTCCTTAATCGAGTGACGTCCCCGACGTATTGCTTCTTCAGTTCGAGACCTGAGCAAGCGTCAATGATCTACCCGGCGGCATGGTAAGAAGATCGCATGTCTTCTAATCGCTTCGAATCACCGTCCCACGCGTTCTCGTCGACGTCGCCCCGGCGAGCTTTCACCGTGCTTACCCTTTCTGCGGCGACAGTGCTTTTCTCCGGACCCGCGTTCGCGGAATCGACGGCAGCAAACGCCAGCGATAAAGCGTTCGTTACGGCAGCCGCACAGGGCGGCATGGCCGAAGTTGCTGAGGGCAAACTTGCCGCTTCGAAGACGAACGATCCAACCGTAAGAGCGTTTGCCGAAAAGATGGTCGGTGACCATACGAAAGCTAACGACCGATTGACGGCGATCGCGAGGAAGGACGGCTTCACGCTTCCGATGACGGTCGGCGCCGAAAACGAGCAGCAGAAGGCCTCGTTGTCCCAGCTGGACGGAAAGTCGTTCGAATCCGCTTACCTTGCGGGTCAGGAAAAAGGGCACGAGAAGATGGAGCAGGTCTTTCGAAAAGAGATCGCAGCCGGAAAAAATCCCGACCTCGTTGCATTTGCGAAGACGGCGCTGCCGGTCGTCGAAGAGCATCTCTCACTCGCGAAGTCCGATAGCGCCAAAGTGGAAGCGAACACGATGGGCAACGGCCGAACGAAGGCGCAATGAGAAGGCCACTGGTAGCGATTTTGTCGGCGTTGTTGGTCGTCGGAGCTGCTTCCGTACCGATGTCGGCGATCGCGCAGACGCAAGCGCTTCCGACAGCTCCGGCCGCCGATCGCGCGAGCCAGGGCGGCTTGTCGGAGGCGCCCGCATCGCTCCCCAAAGTCCATGGTGCGTCGCCGCTCGAGCCCTATCTCGTGACGTGGCTACTCCCGGTTTCGGGAATCCTCATCGCCGCGCTCTGCCTCACGATGGATCGCCGATTGCGCACGCACCGCGTTCACAGCGGCTGAAGAGCGAGCGCGACGGCGGCTTCGGGCGCGAGCGCGCTTCCTTCGGCGACGAGGCGAGCGTAGTCTTGCAGGCCGAGGCTTGCCTTCAAACTCGCCATGAGCTCCTCGCTCTGTTTTTGATCCCGATCTGTGCGCGGATAGGCCGCCTTCACGAAGGCCGAATCGGCATAGCCGGCTAGGCGTGCGGCTCGCGCAAATCTTCCCTCGTAGCCATCGATGAAGGCGACGTCGGCGAGCAGCCCTGCGACGAGCATCTGATCCGGCTTGCGCGCGAGCAAGAGGAGCGCCTCTCGAGCGGCTTCCTTCGCACCGGGGAGATCGTCGATTTCAATAAGACCGCCACTTAAGTTGGCGAGAACCTGCGCACGTAATTCAGGATCGTCTCCGCCGTTCAATGCGGTAAGCAACTCGCGCAAAAGAGCGATCGCGCGGGCAAAGTTGCCGCGCATATGTTCGACGAACGCGAGATTCCCGCTGTTGACGTGAGCGTCGCGGAGGTTGCCAAGGGCACGACAATCCGCAATCCGCTCTTCGTACGCGCGGGCCGCGGTATCGACGTCGCCGGTCCACAGACTCAGACGCGCGCGGCACTCCATGAGATTACCGCGCAGGACCGCCGACGGAGAAGGAATAGCGGCCGCTTCGATCAGGGCGCGCTCGGCATCCGCGAAATCTCGCTGATAAATGCTCACACGCGCATACCACGTTAAAGCGACGGCGAGCGTCGGGGCGTCACCGCTCGTGCGCGCAAACGCACATGCCTCCCTCGCAACAACCAAAGCACGACTAACGTTGCCATGGTCCAGGTGAAGACTTGCAAGCGTAGCCGAGAGCTTCGCTCGTAGCAACACCTCGTTGGGCGGGAGAGCCGTGATGAACGCCTCGTTTCGAACGATACCTTCGCTTATGAGTCCGAGCGGCATCCATGCCCGCCCGACCGCCGCGAGCAAGTGCGCGCCCGCGACGATGTCCGGACGCATGCAAGCACCGTCAAGAGCGATCCGCACGTCCTCCAATTCCGTCGAAACGGTGGCGAACATTTCTGCATTGCGCCCCGTCGCTTCTCGTCGTGTTTGGACGTCCGCAAACAGATCGCGAAGGTAACGTAAATGCCGCCCGGCAAGCAGATCGCGCTCTCCCGCTTCTCGCAACTTCTCAGAAGCATACGCACGCGTCGACTCCAGCAAGCGATACCGTAACGCATCTCCGCTCGGTGCCGCGAGCACGAGAGACTTGTCGACGAGCGATGTCACCAGATCCAATACGTCCAAGTCGTCGAGATCCTCGCCGGCTGCTACTGCCGAGGCGCCCTCGAGCGTAAATCCGTCCACGAAGATCCCGAGCCGCCGGAACAGCATGCGTTCGCGATCGTCGAGGAGATCGTGACTCCAATCGATGAGTGCCCGTAGCGTTTGTTGGCGCGGCAAGGCGTCACGGCTACCGCCGGTAAGCACCCGGAAGCGTTCGTCGAGTCGATCCCGTAGCTGACGCGGACTCAAAATCTTGACACGAGCCGCAGCGAGCTCGATTGCCATCGGAATCCCGTCGAGTCGACGACAGATGTCCGCAACGATTGGAGCGTTCTCGTCCGTCAGTATGAAGTGCCTGTCGATAGCACTCGCGCGTTCCGTAAAGAGTGCGATCGCGGCAAACCGCACGCCCTCACTCGCGGTCAGCGGCCTCGCGCGATTTTCCGCGACGACGTCGAGTGACGACAGCCGGAACGTCTGCTCCCCGCGAATCCCCAAGCCCTGACGACTCGACGCGAGGATCTTGAGCTTCGGGCAACCCTTTACGAGCGCCGCCACGACACGCGCTGCCGCGTCGACGAGATGCTCGCAATTATCGAACACCAAAAGGGCGCGCGTCGCCTTGAGCGCCGAAGCGAGGTTTTCGACGGCGTCACCCTCGCTCGGTAACGTCAGATTGAAGATCTGTGCCACGGTGGCGGGTATGAAGTCGCCGCTCGATAGTGGGGCGAGTTCGATGAACCACACGCCGTCGCCGGAGCCGTCGAGCAGATTTGCCGCGACCTGTAAAGACGTACGCGTCTTGCCGATCCCGCCCGATCCGACAAGCGTAACCAATGGATGCGCTTCGATCAACGCCGTTATCTCGGCAACCTCCGCATCGCGCCCGATGAACGACGTCAACTGTCGCGGAAGATTGTTCGGAAGCGCGTCGAGCGAACGGAGCGGCGGAAATTCGGATTGCAGTCCCGGCGCGAGCAATTGATAGACATATTCCGATCGTGCGAGATCCTTGAGTTGATGCTCCCCGAGATCGCGTAGCGTTGCCTGCGACGGGAGTGACCCTTGCAGCAGATCTGCGCTCACGCCGGAGACCAGCACCTGCCCGCCGTGACCGATCGCGAGGAGGCGCGCAACCCGATTGACCGCGGGCCCGAAGTAGTCGC
>Ga0116227_10015121_pt1 | contig 11502 bp, 9 predicted proteins | sample S1TSphgellanicum_FD_89693 | JGI IMG/M metagenome (GOLD analysis project Ga0116227, IMG submission 89693) | Host-associated microbial communities from peat moss isolated from Minnesota, USA - S1T2_Fb - Sphagnum magellanicum MG | ecosystem: Host-associated > Plants > Peat moss > Unclassified... | reverse complement strand
TTATGCGACCCTAGGCCGTCTTTGTGCGAGCGACTTTCTCTATCGGTTTCCGATGAGCTAGGTTCAGAGCTGATGCGGGAACAAAATAGTTCATTCTGAAACGGTCGATGATAACGCCATTCTTGGACTTCTGCGGCGTATAAGCCTCTGGCAATGGGATGTAGAGACTCGGAATCTACTCGGATCCAAAGCAAAGGAGTCAGCTAGGTCCACGATGCGGACAGACAAAAAAAGCCCCTCGCCGCATCGCTGCGGGAGGGGCAAAGCGCGAGACAACGGGGGGAGAAGTCTCGCGGAAGATAGTCTCGAGAGGCTGAACGCGAGACGATTGAGGATAACGCGGCGATTAATTCAGTCCCCACTTCCACCGATCACCTTCACCGCTTTTCTATAGGCGGCATCGATGACCGCGACGTCTTCCGATTTATATATTCTTTGGATGTTGAAGCTTGCGTGGATCATGGTCAGCCATGCGCCGTCATTCTAAATGCAAAGCTTCGCGGTCCGGTAGGCTCGGAATCTACGGATGCCGCGTTCGCGCGCTCAACTGACCAAGATTAGATTACAGCTCCGAGAAATTAGCTGAGATTGCATGGAAAAAAACTGGACGACTCGTGCAGGATGTCGAGAACATCTCAAAGACCTAGTAAACAACAAGAATATTATAAAATGATTATTCGCGAAGCGAAAACTTTGCAGATAATAGAGTCTTGTCCATGGTACAATATTAGCCTTCTCCCTATCCAACACGGTACAATCATACATGGAACAGACTTATATGACCAAAACGCTGACGCAGCTTCAAAACCCGATATTAGCCCCGATATTCGCTCAGCACAGCAGCTCATGACGCTTGGTTGGGTACGCCCCCTCGTCATCATTGGCGCCGTTGCCATTCTTCTCGCGCTGAACGTGAGGGAGTTCAAATCCAAGCGTCGTAAGCTGGAAGCAGAATTTCCTGTCAAACCCACCGATGCTGCGGCGTTTAATGTCGCCCGCCATCAAGCGCTTCAGGCTCTGACAATCGAACAGTTGCTCCACATGATCAACACCATGCTGGCGGCGATCCTCGCCGCTCTGCTTTGGCGTTAGAGAAACATCACATGAAAATCATCGTTTTTGGGAGCACCGGTGGCACCGGCCTTGCCACATCGCGTGCGCTCGCCAAGGCGGGACATCGGGTCACCGGCTTTGCTCGCGACCTGACAAAGCTCCGTTCCGCAGCCGTCACGGGCATCTGCGGCGACGTCATGAACCCGCCAGACGTTGCCGCTGCGGTGCCCGGCCATGATTTGGTGATTGTGAGCCTGGGCAACAGCCAGAATCCGTTCGCCTTGATGCTGGGCGCACGCCGGACCACACCGGTGGATGTCTGCGAAATCGGAACGCGCAATATTGTGGCCGCCATGCTTGCCTCCGGAATTGCCCGATTGCTGGTGGTGACAGCGTTCGGCATCGGCGATACGCGTGAGCGGCTGCCCTTCGCCTTCTGGGTCTTCTATCGGACGGTGTTGCGCGAGCACATGGCGGATAAGGAGAAGCAGGAGATGTTGGTAAAAGCATCCGGGCTTGACTGGACGCTCGTGCAACCGGTCGGCCTTACCGACGGCCCGGCTACAGGCAAATGGCTGGCTGACACCAATGGAGTTATCCGTCGCCGACAGCTCAGCCGCGCGGATGTTGCGGCATTTCTCGTTTCGTTGGTGGGGAGTGAGCAATATTTGCATGCCACCGTCACCCTGTCCGGTTGAACGCCGGATCCCGCGCCGGCGATGCCGCGGGTCGCCGTCTCGCCCCGCCAATCGGGTTGACGCATCGAGGGCAGGCAAAGGTCACGCGCGCTTGGCTCCGTCGCTAGCCGCGTGAGGCTGGCAGGATACGTCCAAAAAGGCGGGCGACGAACGGCCGGACCGGAAGAAACATCCGGTAGCCCAACTCCAGGACAGCCAACGCTCCCGGTAGCGACGCAGCGCGCGCCACCCAGCGCCATTTCGGTAAACGAGCCCAAACCTCGACGAATGCCGCCGCACCAGAGAGAACACGTCCATCGCTTGCACGAACATGGAACCGCTCCATGGCGCGCTGTCGGGTCATTCCTTCCGGAGCTACGGCGCCGGTTTCGGAGATGTCGACAAAAGATAGAGCACCGGCTTGATCTTTTCGGCGATAATAACCGATCTCCGCCCGACAAAGGGGACAGGATCCGTCAAAATACACGGTCGATTTCGAAAGCTCTGACTCCATACGGATCTCCCGAATATCGGACGGTCAGTCGACCAGCACGGGAAGCTCGACGAACAAAGCCCGATCTTAGATCTGTCGAACGAGGAATTCGGCGACGTCCGACCGCGAGATTATTCCGTTCCGCCACTGTGAGGCTTCGGCTAGAATCTGGGTGCGCCTCGTCCGCGGTCCTCCGGTCAGAACTCCGGGCCGTGCGATCACCCGGCCATTCGCACGTAAATATGTATTCGATATACGTTCCAACAAGCTGTTTGGACCAGTTGCAGCGAGACGCCAGACCCGAGGGACGTCCGCCGGCCGCGGCTAATATCTGCTCCGGAAGATAGCAGGCAGCAGCACGCCATCTCCGGAGACAGGCGGCGCCACCGGTACGGGGCAGCGGCGCGCCTTCAACTACGAAGGCCCGGTGCTTCCTGGCCTGTTCGCGCCACGTAATCCGTATAGCCGCCGCCATATTTGTGGATGCCGTCCGGCGTCAGCTCGAGCACGCGGTTCGATAGCGCCGCCAGGAAATGGCGATCATGCGAGACGAACAGCATGGTTCCCTCGTATTGCGACAAGGCGGTGATGAGCATCTCTTTCGTCGCCATGTCCAGATGGTTCGTAGGCTCGTCCAACACCAAAAAATTCGGAGGATCATAGAGCATTTTTGCCATGACGAGGCGCGCCCTCTCGCCGCCCGAGAGAAACCGGCATTTCTTCTCGACATCGTCGCCGGAAAATCCGAAGGCGCCGGCGAGTGATCGCAACGGGCCACGGCCCGCCTGCGGGAAGGATTCCTCCATCGACTGGAACACCGTGTGTTCGCCGTCGAGCAAATCCATCGCGTGCTGCGCGAAATAGCCCATCTTCACGCTGCCGCCCAAGATCACCGTTCCATCGTCCGGCTGTGTGTAGCCTGTCACCAATTTCAGCAGCGTGGATTTACCGGCGCCATTGACGCCCATGACGCACCAGCGCTCCCTGCGGCTCACCACGAAGTTCAATCCTTCATAGATGCAATTGCTGCCATAGCTTTTGTGGACTTTGTTCAGGCTGACCACATCGTCTCCGGAACGTGGTGCCGGCGGAAAATCGAACACAACAGTCTGGCGGCGCTTGGGTGGTTCCACCCGGTCGATCTTTTCGAGCTTCTTTACCCGGCTCTGTACCTGCGCGGCGTGCGAAGCGCGCGCCTTGAAGCGCTCGATGAACTTGATTTCTTTGGCGAGCATTGCCTGCTGGCGTTCAAATTGGGCCTGCTGCTGCTTCTCGTTCTGGGCGCGTTGCTGCTCGTAGAACTCGTAATTGCCGGAATAAGTCGTCAATCCGCCGCCGTCGATCTCCACCACCTTGGTGACAATGCGGTTCATGAACTCGCGATCGTGCGAAGTCATCAACAAGGCCCCGTCATAGGCTTTCAGGAATTGCTCTAGCCAGATGAGGCTTTCCAAGTCCAGATGGTTGCTCGGCTCGTCCAGGAGCATGGCGTCGGGCCGCATGAGAAGGATGCGAGCGAGCGCCACGCGCATTTTCCAGCCGCCCGAGAGCGCGCCCACGTCGCCGTCCATCATCTCCTCGTCGAAAGACAAACCAGCCAGGACTTCCCGTGCTCGCCCCTCGAGCGCATAGCCGTCCAGCTCCTCGAAACGCCCTTGTACCTCGCCATAGCGCTCGACGAGCTGTTCGATCTCGTCCGACCGGGCGGGATCGCCCATCGCGGCCTCGAGTTCGGCAAGTTCCGCGGCGACAGCGCTCACCGGGCCGGCACCGTCCATTACCTCGGACACGGCGCTGCGGCCCGACATCTCGCCGACGTCCTGACTGAAATAGCCGATGGTGACACCACGATCGATACCGATCTGGCCCTCATCCGGCTGTTCTTGTCCGGTAATCATCCGAAACAGTGTCGTCTTGCCAGCCCCGTTCGGACCGACGAGGCCGACCTTCTCTCCTTTCTGGAGCGCCGCTGAAGCTTCGATGAAGACAATTTGAGAGCCATTCTGCTTGCTGATATTTTCGAGACGGATCATGGACGTAATGAGACTTGGCAGAGTCGCGGCGCCCAATAGGAGACCTTCCGGCGAAGGAATACCGACGGGTAGGTTCGCGCCCTGAGCGCACCGGAAGCCCGATCGCACCTGGGCACGCGGAGCGCTTCGGCAAGGTTGCTTGGAATGGACGAAAAACTAATTCGATAGCGTAGCCCACTGCGACGCCATACGCTCGGCGCCACGCTGCGACAAGGCAAATATCGTGAACGTCGGATTCGATGCGCCCGCGGTTGGAAAGATGCTTGGTCCCGCGACCCAAAGGTTCGGAATTTCGTGACTTTGGCCATAGCTATCGACAACCGAATTGGCAACGCTCGTGCCCATGATTGTGCCTCCCATCAGATGGCTGGTGGGGATCGATCCGCGAGATGACCAGGCCTCTTTCGCGCCGGTGGCCTTGGCGACTTTCAGTCCTTCTTCGAGATTGGCGTTCCACAGTGCCACGGCATCCTGATCATAGCTGTGAACCAGCTTTCCCAGCGGCATGCCGAATTCATCCTTCGCGCTTGTCAGCTCGACGCGATTTTCCATATTCGGCTGGTCTTCGCCGAACGTCTTGATTCCCGCGAGATGGCGTGCCGCTCGCTTCATGTAATCCGCCAGTTCCGGCCCGAAAAGATCAGCGCGGGAATTTGCGAGATCGCTCGTCTTCAACGCGAACCCCGCGGTGATGAAAGAACTCCCGAATGCGCCCGGATGGCTCGTCTTGGCGTAACGCTCGTAGGACATATATTGCACGGCAATCGTGCCCATGTGGTTTTTAATATCCTCGTCGAACATAGCCCATGTCGACGCGACATGGTGCGTCATCATAAAGTGGCCGACGAGACCGCTCGCGTTGCTAAGCCCCTTGACATGCTTGTCGGTAGCGGAATTTAGCAACAGTCGCGGATTTTGCGCCGACCACGCCGCCAGCAGCACCACGCTTGCCTCCTGCGTTTGCTTCTGCTGCTTGTCGTCGTAATATTCGACACCCGTGACGCGCGTACCAGCTTGATTGGTGAGAATGCGTGTTACCGTCGACAAAGCGCGAACTTCAGCGCCCGCCATTCGCGCCTCGCCGAGATAGGTGATCTGCGGATTGGCAAGCGCACCAATCGGACAGCCGACGTGACACCATCCGTCATAGAGGCATGCCGGGCGTCCATTGAATTCCACGGAATTCATGCCGACCGGAGCCGGCACCATTGGAATGCCGGAGGCTTCAAAGCCCTTTAGAAAGATCTCGCCGCTTCGGAAGGTCTTCATCGGCGGCATCGGATAGGCCTCTCCCGCCGGCCGCCATTTCTCCTCGGCTTTGGCATCACCGGAAACACCGATCTCGCGCGCGACCTTGTCATAGAACGGCGCGACATCTTGGTAGGAGATCGGCCAGTCGTGCGCCCGGTTATGCTCGCTCTTGACCTTGAAATCGGTCGGCAGCAACCGCGGAAAGTTCGCGAAATAATGCAGCGCCGCGCCGCCGACGCCCCACCCGGCCTGGCCAGCGTAGCCCATCGGATTCTTGCCTTCGAGAAGAATCGGTGCGCCGGCGGGCTTGACCCGACGGCCCCAGATTTCGGAACTGATAAGGTCGGAAAGCTCCCAGTCGGGGCCCGATTCGATCAAAACGACTTTCTTGCCTGCCTTCGCCAGCACCGACGCATAGACGGCACCGGAAGCACCCGCACCGACAATGACAACGTCCACTTTGTCGTTTGTCATCTCACCACCTCTTTTCCGGCGGAATATGCGGCATGTAGGGGATGTCCAGCGATTCGTAGCCCTCCATCGTTCCATAAACGACGTCGACGGCATCAGAACGTAGCACGGCATAGACGAGCGCGCCTGAAGGCCCTGTCCAGCCTTCAATCTTGTTTTGTCGCATAAGATCGACAAATTCTCGCTGATCGGCTGCCGACAACTGGATGAAATCTCGCCCGAAGATCTTGCGGCTTCCTCCGTCGATCGACGCGATCGCGGTTCGATAGAACTCCGCGAAAGGCGGACGGATATTGAGGATACGAGCCTGCAAAAGCGATTCGTTCGGGGGCACCGAAAGCTGCTGGTCGATGAAATGTGCGATCCCGGATTCCCGCGCTTGAGGAACCAGCGTCTCCCCCAGCGCCTCGAGTGTCTCGCCCTGATGGGCATCAAGAAGCCGGAAAGGAACGCCGCGCGCCCTGGCTTCTCCTGCCGGCATAATGACTTCTGCGCCACCTACCGAAAATACAAGCGCACTTACAGTACCGCCCTTGACGAAGCCTCGTCGGCCAATGTCGGCCATCGCCATCTCCTCCCGGATTTTTATCCGCTCCGAAAAACCTACGCGTTTTCCTGTTTCTCGGCAAATCAGAACGGGTTCGAAACTCGTTTGACGCGCAAAACCGCGCACACTTTTGCGCAAGATGCCCTAGCCTTAGTCTTCGTCACTTCACCGAACGGGCGCTCGATTTTTCGAGCGCACACGTCGAGAATGAAAGCGGCGAGCATCAACATGCCTTGCGCGCCGATCATTGAGGCAAAGCTCGAGTGCGGGCTTATGCCGTAAGAAAGTGGCCGCCTCATCTGCTTATGAAGCAAGCGCGGCGTCCGGTGTTGGTCGGGCGAGCCTGGTAAGGAAATCGATCGTATCGTGCTTCGAGATGGCGAGGATCATATGGGCGAGCGCTCGGGCGTCAATGCCGATGACCGGCCTCGCCAAGGTGGTGAACTTGGCTTCCAGGGTTGCATCGGATGGGAAGTGGTCCGGCTCGCCCGAGGGATCGGCGATCGCGCGTTCCAATGCGCCTTTCGTCGTGGTCAGACGGACAATCGCGCCGAAAGGATGGGGCTTGCCTTCCAAGCGCGAGTCGGCGACGACGTCGATGCGGTCGCATAAAGCCTCGATAGCGGGATCGCCGAGCCGGGAATAATCGTCCCAGCCGAAACTTCCCTGGTCGAGCGCCAGGGCAGCGGTGAACGGCATTGAGAATTGGCCGGCAACCACCGTGCGGGCACGTCGCTTTTCGTCGAGCGGGGCGCCGGTGAGGGTGATACCGTTCGGATGCAGGCCGATCTGCACATTCACGATATCGGCGGCGGAGAGAGCGTTCTCCGAACGCAGAGCGATCAACCCGTCGAGCGCCGCATGGGTATAACGGCAGCTCGGATAAGGTTTCAGGCCGATCTCGAGGGTTTCGTAAACGATGCCGAGATCGCGCACCGCCACGCTCGGGTCGGCGCCGTCGGAATAGCCTTTGAGAAAGCCGTGAATGCCTTCTACCGCCTCGGATGCACCCTTGAAACCTTCACATGCGAGCGTGGCAGCGATCAGGCCGTTCATGGCCGCCGCGCCGACCTGGTAGCGCTTGTTCCAGGCGCCGTTCACAAGAAACTGAAGTGATCCGGCGGCCTGACTCGCGGCGATTCCGAAGGCGCAGCCGATGCCGTCGGCATCTAACCCGAGAAGCTTCCCGGCTGCAGCCGCGGCACCGAACGTGCCGGCCGTCGCAGTCGGATGAAAGCCACGCGCGTAATGCACGGTGGGATCGAGCGCCAACCCGAGGCGGCAGCAAATTTCGTAGCCGGCAATGACAGCCGTGACGAATTCTCGTCCGCTTGCGCCCGCCATTTCGGCGGCGGCGAGCGCCGCCGACACGACAGGTGCGCTGGGATGCAATGAGCTCGCGGCGTGGGTATCGTCGAAATCGAGCGAATGACCGTAGGCGCCGTTCAGCAAAGCGGCGATAGCGGGCGGATAGGCGCGCGAGGCGCCAATCACCGTGCAGTTTCCCGGACCGTCCAGTCCGAGACGCGAGAGGGCCGCGCGGATCGAGGTCGACGACTCGGCGTCCGCTCCGCCGCGTGCGATATTGCCGAGGAAGTCGAGGATCAACCGCTCGGCACGCAACACGACTTCTGGCGGAAGCGCTTTGAAGGCAAGTCCGGCGGCATAGGTGGCCAAGGTCATTGTTTCGTTTGCCAAGAAGACCCTCCCATGACCCGAAAGCATCGCACGAGCGGCTTTTTTTTGTCTCGGTACGCTTTCAATAGGTTTCGACGTGGTAGCGTCCACCTTCGCGCATGACTTGGCGCAGGTTCGACCAGACGAGCGCGGCGCCACGGCAAATGTCGTTCAAGGCTTCTTCGACGCCCTGCTCCATGCCTTTGAGGCCACAGACGTAAAGATGCGTATCGGCCGATTTGAGCCAATCCGCCAAGGTCGCAGCCTCGCGCCGCATCAGATCCTGGACATAGACTTTCGGCATGCCGGGCTGCCGCGAATAGGCGAAATGCTTGGTCAGCAGGCTCTCGGGAACTTTCTGCAGAGGTCCGAAATAGGGCAGATCCTCCGGCCGCCGCGCGCCGAAAAAAAGCATCATGCGCCCCGCCGCGTTCGGCATCGCGCGGCGTCGCCATTCGGTAAAGCCGCGAAACGGCGCGGCGCCGGTCCCGGTGCAAATCATGATGAGATTGGCGGCGGGATCGTTGGGCAAAAGGAAGGTTGCGCCGAAGGGACCCGTCACCTTCACCTGATCGCCCTTTTTCAGGTCGCAAATATAGTTCGAGCAAATTCCCAACGGTTCGCGCTTGACGGTCAATGCGAGATTATTGTGGTTGGGCCGTTCGCCGTTGCGCGGACTGGCAACCGAATAGAGGCGCATCGCATGAGGCTCGCCCTGCGTGTCGAGACCGGGCGGAAGAATCCCGATCGATTGCCCTTCGAGGACCGGAAAGGGCTGCGTGGCAAAATCGAGGATGACGTGACGCACGTCGATTTCCGAGGCCTCGTGCGTCAGCCGATAAATCCCGGTCACGGTGGCGATCGCCGGCTTTGCGCGATTATAGAGATTGACGCTGGGCTTGCCCGCCGAACGCGGCGGCACGGATTTGCCGCCCGTGCCGCCATGCGCGCGGGCGATCATCGCATCGGCTTCATCCTCGATCGCCTCGAGCGAGGCGCCGTCGCCCTGAACTGCACAATCGTCCTGCCCCGGGAGCTCGCTCCACGAAAATTGCGCCGCAAGCGGAAAGGCTGACTCGACGACACGCCAATTGTCGATAGCCCCTGTGGGACAGGGCGAAACGCAGTCCATGCAGAAATTGCATTTTTCCGCATCGACAACATAATTATTGTCGTCATGCGTGACAGCGCCAATGGGGCATGCCTGCTCGCAAGTATTACACCGGATGCAGATTTCCGGATCGATGAGATGCTGCTTCCTCGCGTCGTTGCTTGCGGATGGCATGGACGGATCTCCGCGCGGTCGCCGAGCTGCTCCTCATTCGAGGGACGCCTCTACGCCGCGAACTTCACATATTCGAAGTCGCCGGGCTTATTGTCGATCCCCATTTTGGGGGCGGCAATCCAACCGGCATAGCGGCCGGGCTCGGTGACGGCCTGCATCAAAGAAGCGACGAAAGCGCCATCGTCGGGCGACGGCAAATACTGATCGCGCTGCTTTGCCCAATCTTCCGGCCCCAATAAAATGCCCTTGGGCGTCGCTTCGACGGCGGCGAATTCACCAATCTGGCGGTGGAATGCGACATGCGGCAGTTCCAAGCGGAACTTGATGCCGGTCTTCTCGATAATCTTGTTCCAACGTTCGACGCCTTTGGCGCAATCTTGCGTGTAATCGTCGCGAAGCCGCATATTGAGCGCGGTCAAAGCCGGCTCGTCGACCAGCTTGATCGCGCCGTCGACGATTTTCAGGACCGGATAGGTGGCATCGGTCAATCGATGATCGTCGGCGATCTTGGTTTCCTCGAAGCGACCCTTCAGTCCGGCATTGTAGAAATTCGCGGCATTGGTCGAGACTTCAGAGCCGAAGAGATCGAGGGACAAGGAATAATGCAGGTTGAGCTTCTTTTGCAGCGTCGGCAGATCGACGACGCCTAAGGCGCGCACCTTATCGATCGCCTGCGGCTCGTCCAGTCCCGCCGCCACCATGGCTTCACAGGTACGCTGGATGATGCGGCCGATGCCCGACTCGCCGACGAACATGTGATGCGCCTCTTCGGTCAACATGAAGCGGCAGGTGCGCGCCAGCGGGTCGAAGCCCGATTGCGCCAGGCTTTCGAGCTGCATCTTGCCGTCGCGGTCGGTGAAGAAGGTGAACATGAAGAAGGACAGCCAGTCGGGCGTCGCTTCGTTGAAGGCGCCGAGCATGCGCGGACTATCCTGACTGCCGGAACGGCGCCGCAGCAATTCATCGGCCTCTTCGCGCCCGTCGCGGCCGAAATATTTATGCAGCAGATAGACCATCGCCCAAAGATGTCGGCCTTCCTCGACATTCACTTGAAACAGATTGCGTAAGTCATAGAGCGACGGCGCGGTTTTGCCGAGATGACGCTGCTGCTCGACCGAGGCCGGTTCGGTGTCGCCTTGGATCACCACGAGGCGGCGCAGCATGGCGCGATATTCACCCGGCACGTCCTGCCAGGCCGGCAGGCCGAGATGCTGCCCGAAATTGACCTTGCGACCGGCCTCCTGCGGGGCGAGCAGAACGCCCCAGCGATAGTCCGGCATTTTGACATAGTCGAATTTGGCCCAGCCTTTCGGATCGACCGAGATCGCCGTGCGCAGATAGGTCAAGGACTCTTGGAAACCATCGGGGCCCATATCCTTCCACCAGCTAATATAGCCCGGATGCCATTTTTCCAGCGCTTTGAGGACGGTGCGGTCCTCGCTCAGATTCACGTTATTCGGAATCTTGGTCGAATAATCGACATTGATGAGGTCAAGCATGGTCCACTCCCGCAGCCAATTCGTGCAAAACGGTCGCCGCTTTACCGCAAGCTAAACGCGACGCATGTCGTAGACGGGCCGTTTGCCCGTCCCATAATGGCGTAAAGCGCCTTCTTCGCCGACCGCATTGGGGCGCTGGAAGATCCAATTCTGCCACGCCGTCAAACGCGCAAAAATCTTCGATTCCATCGTTTCGGGGCCGTTGAACCGAAGGTTGGCTTCCATGCCGGTGAGGCTATCAGGCGAAAAGCTCGTGCGCTCTTCGAGGAAGACCCGCACTTCGTCGCTCCAATCGATATCGTCGAGGGCGAAGGTGACGAGGCCGAGCTCCTCGGCAAGCGTAGCCTCGAAGCTTTCGCCAATGCGGGCTTCGAGCTTAACGACGAGGTCGGGCTCGCCGTAAAACCGCGATTGCAGCCGGCTCAGGCCATGGCACATCGGATAGAGGCCGAAATTCGCCTGGCTCAAGGTCAGCTTCGCCGCGGCCCGATTATCGCCTTCGATTTGGCCGACTAA
>Ga0116227_10015120_pt1 | contig 11504 bp, 8 predicted proteins | sample S1TSphgellanicum_FD_89693 | JGI IMG/M metagenome (GOLD analysis project Ga0116227, IMG submission 89693) | Host-associated microbial communities from peat moss isolated from Minnesota, USA - S1T2_Fb - Sphagnum magellanicum MG | ecosystem: Host-associated > Plants > Peat moss > Unclassified... | reverse complement strand
TCGTGGGTCTTGGAGCGTCCGCCGGGGGACTCGAGGCGCTGCAACAGTTTGTGGCCAACGTGCCGGCGGCGAGCGGCTTGGCGTACGTCGTGGTACAGCACCTCGACCCGACGCACAAGGCGATGCTCACGGAGTTGCTGCAGCGGGCGACCGCGATGCCGGTGCGCGAAGCGACCGGATCGATGCGCGTCGAATCCGATGTGGTCTACGTGATTCCGCCCGGCACCGAACTCACTGTCGTTGATGGCCGACTGCATGTGTCGGAACCCGCGCAACCGCGCGGCCGGCGATTGCCGATCGACGTGCTGTTCTACTCTCTCGCGAGCGACCAGGGTGAGCACGCGGTCGGGGTGGTATTGTCAGGCATGGGCTCTGATGGGACCCTCGGTCTGCAGGCGATCAAAGGGCAGGGCGGCCTGACTCTCGCGCAAGAGCCCGACTCGGCGCAGTTCGATTCCATGCCGAGGAGCGCGATCGATGCCGGTGCCTGCGACATCATCGCCCCGGCCGCCGAGCTTCCGCAGCGCATCTTGCAGGTGATCGCGCCACACCTCGGGGCGCCTGCAGTCATCGCCACGCGCGACGATGTCGAGTCCCTCAACAGGATCCTAGGGTTATTGCGCGAGCGCAGCAAACGGGATATGACCCTTTACAAGCTGAGCACCGTGAAGCGGCGCGTCGAGCGGCGCATGGGCGTTCACAGCCTCGATACGCTCGCCGACTACGCCCGATTCGTACAGGAAAATCCCCAGGAACTCGATCTGCTATTCAAAGAGCTGCTGATCGGCGTGACCGGTTTTTTTCGGGATCCGCCCATCTGGCAGGAACTCAAAGACGCGGTGCTGCCCGGGCTGCTCGCGCGGCGAACCCCGGGGACTCCGCTCCGGGCGTGGGTGGTGGGCTGCTCGACCGGCGAGGAGGCTTATTCGCTGGCGATGGCGTTTCGGGAGGTGGCTGACGCGCAGCCCAACCCCGATGCCTGGGCACTGCAAATCTTTGCGAGCGACATCAATGCGGATGCGATCAACCTGGCTCGCAGGGGACACTTCCCCGCGTCGATCGCCGTTGATGTGGCTCCTGAACGGCTGAGTCGCTTCTTCAGTGCGCAGGGCGACGGGTTTTTGATCCGATCGGAAATCCGTCAGATGATCCTGTTTGCCCAGCACGATGTGATTCTCGATCCGCCGTTCACGCGGCTCGACATTTTGTCCTGCCGAAATTTGATGATCTACTTCAACGCGGCACTCCAGCAGCGGTTGCTGCCGCTGTTTCACTACGTGCTGCGACCCGGCGGTGTATTGGTGCTCGGGGAGTCCGAAACGGTCGGCCGCTCGTTGTCGCTGTTCGCGCCGCTGGATTCAAAGTGCAGGCTGTACCTGCGCAGCGGCGCCGAGGCCGTCGCCGGCAATGTGGACTTTCCCGTCAATCGCCGCTCGTCATCGCGCACGAGTGCGCAGGAGTCGACTGTGTCCCATCCCTTGAACCGTCCAGCAGACCTGCAATCGCTCGCCAACCAGATATTGCTGCAGGAGTTCTCGCCGCCCGCGATACTCGTCAATGACCGGGGCGATGTGGTTTTCATCAATGGCCGCACCGGCAAATACCTCGAGCCCGCGGCCGGCAAGGCGAACTGGAACATCCATGTCATGGCGCGCCCGGCCATCCGGCCTCAGCTGGCGGCCGCCGTACGCCAGGCACTGCACGAAAAGAAAGCCATCGAGTTGCATGGCCTGCGCCTTCCGGAAGATCCGCAATCCACCCTGGACATCACCGTGCAGCCGCTGCTGGACTCGCCGGGACTCGAAGGGATGGTGATGATCGTGTTTCGTGCCATCGCGCTGCCGCCATCCGCCGCGACGAAGAAAAAACGGACCGGGGCCTCGGGTGCGCCGGTGATCAGTGAAGATCTGGCGCGGGCGCGCGAGGAGATTCGCGCACTGCGTCAGGAGATGCTCGCGTCCCAGGACGAGCTGCAAAGCGCGAACGAGGAGCTGCAATCGACCAATGAGGAGTTGCAGTCGGCCAATGAGGAGCTCACGACGTCCAAGGAAGAATCGCAGTCCATGAACGAGGAGTTGCAGACCATCAACGCCGAGCTGCATTCAAAACTCGACGATTTGGCGCTGGCGCAAAGCGACATGCAGAACCTGCTCAACAGCACGGACATCGCCACCTTGTTTCTCGACAATGCGTTGAACGTTCGTCGGTTCACCGAGCACATCACCCGGATCGTCCAGCTGCGCGAGGGGGATATCGGACGGCCGCTCAGCGACCTTGCGAGCACGCTCATCTATCCGCAGCTGCACGCCGATGCCAAGGAGACGCTGCGAACCCTTGCATTTTCAGAGAAGCAGATCGCGACCACGGACGGGCACTGGTACACCGTGCGGATCATGCCGTACCGCACCGTCGCGAACGTGATCCAAGGCGTGGTCATCACCTTCGTCGATATCACCGCGGCGAAGGAACTGGAGTCACGCTTGCGCAAATCATGAAGTCAAGTAAAGTCTATACCGAGTGGCGTTGCGGCGGCAATCAGGGGGTCATGATGTCCAGCGTTTTGATCGAATCCGAGAATCAATTAAACCTGCGCCGGCGGGCATTGCGGCGCTTGACCGGGAAAGACGATGAGCAACACACACGCTGGAACTCCTCGGCGGCGTTCCGCGTGCTGCACGAACTCGCATCCTTGCCGTCGACCAGTGCGGCGGCGCTGACTCTGCTCCATGAACTGCAGGTGTACCAGGTGGAGCTCGACCTGCAGGACGAGGAGCTGCGCCGTTCCCGTGCAGAGATCGAGGCGACGCTGAATCGCCAGATGAAGCTGTACGATTTTGCGCCCGTCGGGTGCTTCACCGTCGATCGGCGCACCGCCTTGCGGGAACTCAATCTTGCCGCGGCACGCATGCTGGGGTTAGAGCGGGACCACCTGCTCGGCCGGACTCTCGATTCGTTTCTCGCGCCGCAAAGCGCGCGCGCCTTGCATGCGATGCTCGGCGCGGTGAACGAGGGCGCCCCCACGGAGGTCGGTGCGCTGCAGCTGGCGGCACGCCTCGGTACGCCGCGCAGTGTGCAAGCCTCCGCCAATCGCGACCCGGACGGCGAACACTTCTTGGTTGCCTTTGTCGACGTCGTCGGGCAGAGGACAAAACCCTCGGGCTGAGGTGCGCTCGCGGGCTGCTAAATTTAGCTGGTGCGTTCTTTCGCCTTTTCTTCGGCCACGGTGTTGATTGCTTCCGGCAGTATATCGAGCCGTTCGTCGGGAATGCGATGGCCGCTGAGGTCCGAGAATCCGTAGGTGCCTTCGGCGATTTTAGTGAGCGCGCGATTGACGAGTGCGAGCCGCTCGATCGCACGGCTCACCAACGTTTCGTCTTTTTCGAGCATATCGAGCTTCTGCGCATCGTCTTCATATTCGCGCGCCTCGGAGCCGGCTGCCGTCTTGATGCCACCTTCGTCTGCTTCCGCGGCGTTGCTCGTCTTGATCAGTTCATCACGAAGCTTCAGCAATTGTTGCCGCTTCTTTTCGACATACGCCGGGTCGGGTTTTGCGTGTCTATCTGCCATGGGTTTCTCCTTTTGCATGATACGCGGTCTTTTTCTGGGTTTCCCACGCGAGCAACAGCGCGCAAATGCTCGTGAAAATCGCCACGGGGACCAGATCCATCAACAGTCGTGCGGGGTCATGGCCCGCGGATTTCAAGATCCCGGCCAATTTGGGTCCGACGAACGAACCGATTCGTCCCGCGGCCACGGCAGAACCCACGCCGACGCCGCGGATTATGGTGGGATACGGGATGGGCGCCATCGCGTAGAGAAACGCCTGCGCCGCCATGACCGAGCAGCCCAGCAAGAATACCACCGTGGCGATGATGTCGATTTCATGGGGCGCCCTGGCCAATACCACGAGCAGCACAGGCAATGTTCCGAAGGTGACGATCACGCCCCAGTTGCGCAGCCGCCCTCCGAGCAAAAAACCGATCAGCAGCGCCGCGGCGGCACCGCCGATGTTGAACCCGATTTGGGCGCCTGCCGCTTCAGTGCGCGTCAGTCCGTTGCTCACCAGAAGCAACGGCAGCCAATTGAGCAGCAGATACAGCAGCAGCAGCCCGGCGAAAAAACTCAGCCACAATAAAATCGTCGTGAGCGCGCGCCCGCCGGCGAATATGGCCGCGAAGTTGCCCCGCTTGAGTGACTCGGCACGAACGTTGATGAATGCGGCCGACTCCTTGAGCCCGAACGCCATGAGCGGCGTCAGTATGATCGGCAGCACACCGCCCACGATGAATATCAGCCGCCACCCCGGCGCGGCGATCAATAGACTGATCAGACTCGCCCCTGCGCCGCCAAACGGTGTTGCCGCATAAACCATGGCCACTCGGGGGCTGGCGCGCGCGGCACTGCCGGATTCGGACACCAATGCAAGCAGCATGGGCAGAGCGCCGCCTATTCCGAGGCCGGTGAACAAGCGCGCCCAGGTGAGAGAGGCGATGTCCCACGCAATCGGCGTCAACAAAGAAAAAAACCCGAACAGACCCACGGATGTCACCAAGACGGCCTTTCGACCGATGCTGTCGGCGAGGCGCCCGCCGATGAGCGCGCCGATGAACAGGCCAAAGGTGCTCGCGCTGAAAAACGTGCCTAGTTGAGCGGTCGTCGGGTGGAATTCGGCAGAGATCCCGCCGGCCGCGACTCCCGCCGCCTGCAGATCGATTCCCTCACAGAGCGCAACCAACACACAAAAGATGAAGGTGGAACGAGCGGCCGTCTGGCTTGCGCCTAAAGTCATCAATTTTCCCGTCTCTGGCTTTCGCGCAAGCCTGAGCCAATCTCCCGTAATTGTCACCTCGGCGCCGGATCCCGGTTCGTCACCCGCAGCACATCGTTTGACAGGCGCGATTTATATGCTACGATCTGTAGCGTTACGGGAGATACAATTGAGTAACGACCTGCCGAATCTCGGCGAACTCGAGCATGAGGTGATGCAACTGGTCTGGGCCCGGGGCACCATCACCGCCGAACAGGTGCGCGAAGAACTTGCCCGCCCCCTCAAGGAATCCACCGTTCGCACCGTGCTGCGGCGGCTGGAGGACAAAGGTTATGTCACCCACACGGTCGAAGGCCGCACCTACCATTTTGTTGCGGCCGAAGCGCGCGGCGCCGTCGCCGCGAAGGCGGTGCAGCGGATCGTCGATTGGTTTTGCAACGGGTCGCTGGGAAGTGCTGATCGGCATGGTGGACAATGCCGCACTCGACCCGAAGCAGCTGCGATTGCTGTCAGACAAAATCGCCAAGGCCAAGGCGCGCAAAAAATGATGCTGTCCTTCCTGTTCGATTCCGCGCTGCGTTCTTGCCTCCTGGGTCTTCTCGTGTGGGCGTTGCTGAAGCTTGCACGCAGGTGCGACACGCGGACCGAGACTGCCATTTGGACGGTCGTGCTGATTGCGGCGGTGTCGATGCCGATTCTCAGCCGCTATATGCCGGCCCTGCTGCTCAATGTGCCTCGGTTGCCGGACGCCGCGCCGGGATCCGCAACTGCGCTGCACCTGCTTGCGGCACATCCAACAGGGCGCGCCGCGTGGCTCTCGCGCCATGGAGAAACCTGTCTCCTGGCGGTTTACGCTCTGGGGCTGTCGGTTTTGCTGACACGGATCGTCACCGGCCTGCTGCTCACCGTGCGCATTTATCGAAGGGCCGTGCCGATCGAGGCAGCCTGGGCAAAGGGACTCAACATCCGCGTCAGCCGCGAACTCAAGAGCCCCGTCTCGGTGGCCGGCGCAATTCTGTTGACCGCAGACCACGAGCAATGGAGCCTGGCCAAGCGCAATGCCGTGTTGGCGCACGAGGAAGCCCATCTCGCACGCGGTGATTTCTTCATTCAACTCACCGCGCTGATCCATTGCGCGTTTTTTTGGTTCAGCCCGTTCGCCTGGTGGCTGCAGCGCAAGTTGGCGCAGATCGCCGAGACCGCGAGCGACGAGGCCGCGATCCTGCGCCTCGAAGACCCTGTCACCTATGCCGAGATCTTGATCGAAGTTTCACGGTGTGCGCAGAAGACGCCGCTGATCGTCGGCATGGCCGCGGGCCCGTTCATCCAACAGCGAGTCGAGCATATTCTCTCCGAGACGCCGACACAGAGTCTGGGTCGGCCGCTCCGGCTGCTCACGGTCGCGGCGCTGGCGGTGCTCGCGCTGGCGGTCGCGGGGGCAAAAGCGGTCGTCAGCCCGATGATGGTCGCCGCGCAAGCTCCGGTGGTACCGGCCGGCACATCACACAACCCTTCGCCGACGGCATCTGGGCCGATCGCATCTGGGCCGACGGCACCTGGGCCGACGTCATCCGCAAAGCGCGTTTCGACGCCGGCTCCCGTCGTCCGGAGGGCGCGGCCGATCCAAGAGGCTGCTGACGGGACGCGAAAAGACGACGTTGACGCCACCTACAATCCCAGGGCGTTGCTCGATCTGAGCTATTCGCCAAAATCCGACGAAGTGTCTCCGTCGACGGTCGTGCACGCGGGAAAAACTTTTTATATCCGCTCAAACGAGAGGCCCGTCGCCGAGGTCGCCCCGGTCGCAACCGGCGCCGTGAAGAGCGGGACGTCTCGCGGGGCTGACCCCATACATTAGAATTGAAACGATCCAGGAGATTTGTTGTGAGGGAGTTCAAAACACTGATCATCGCGGTACTCACGATCGTCGTCGGTGCGAAAGCGGCGCTCGCGGGGAGTTTCGACGGTAACTGGGTCGCGCTCATACCGCCGCAGGGACAGTGCAATCGAACGGCGATCATGACATTGACCCTCTCCGGCAACGCATTTCAAGGACAAGCCCGCAATCCTGCGCATACGGAGGTCTTCAGCGGCCAGATCGATGCGGATGGCAATGGGACATTTCTGGTATATCCCCGCTTTCCCGGCATCATCAAGTTCACCGCCGACCATTTCGATGCCAACTGGAACAACGATTTGTGCAGCATCCACGCACTGGGTGACCGAGCCTTGACCAGCGCGGAGACCTCGGCGGCTTTCGCGGCTCGAAAGCAGTCTCAGGCCGCTTATGCCGGTCTGGCAAAGAGGGCGGACGCGGGCGATAGGTCCGTCGATTTCACCGCTCTGCGCGCCGCTTATCCCTATACGGATCAGTGGGATCCCTTTGGAAACAAGACGGCCGCGCTCCTCGATCAGGCGGCGGCGGCGGCGAAGGGAAAGGATTGCGTCACCGCTCTGCAGAAACTCGAGGAGATTTTGAGGCTTGACTTCACCATCGACGCGGCGCATGCGCTGCGGAGTGATTGTCTTGCCGACACGGGAAATGCCGCGGCGTCGAAGATCGAGGCCGACATCGCCGATGGTCTCATTCATTCATTGATGGACAGTGGCGATGGCAATACGGAGGCCACCGCTTACGTCGTGGTGACGGAACGGGAAGAAATGGATGTGCTCGCCAATCGTCATCTCGTCTTGAAGGTCAGGCAAACCCAGGTGCGGGGCAACAATGGCCGCTTCTATGACGAGGTGCAGGCCACGTCGGGCCGCAGTGGAGAGAGCGTCAAGACCGTGTATTTCGATGTCAGCAGCCTGGTGAATGGGCGGAAGAGTCGCATGGCGGCGATCGACACCCTGGCATCCGCGATGCCGTGATCCGACGCCGGCAATGCAAAAAGCAAAGGTTAACAAGGAGTAGGTCATGCGAATGCTTGCGGCAGTTGTTATGGTCCTGTTGATGGCCCTGTCGATGTGGATGGGGCCGGCGATGGCGGGCAGTTTTGACGGCAACTGGATTGGACAAATACCGCCGTCCGGGCAATGCCATTCAGTGTCGACCATGACCATCACGGTATCCGGTGATACGTTATCGGGCGTCATTCACAACCTCTCCAACGTGAGATCTTTCACCGGCAAAGTCGATGCGGAGGGCAATGCCACGTTCGAGACGCAATATCACTATTCCGGCACCATCAAATTCACGGCTGATCACTTCGACGCGAACTGGAACAGCGGGGACTGTCAGCGTCACTCGCTGGGGGACCGGGCGCCGGATGCCGCGCAGACCGCCGCACTGATTGCGCAACGCAAACAGGCCCAGGCCACTTACGATGATCTGGCTGCGAGGGCGGCGGCGGGCGACAAGTCGGTCGACTTCACCGCCTTGCGCGAGAGCTATCCGTTCACGGAGCAATGGGATGCGTACGGCAAATCCGTCGCTCCGCTCATGGAGCAGGCCAAGGCAGCAGCCAAGGGCAAGGATTGCGGCACGGCACTGGAGAAAATCGACGAAGTGCTGAAGATTGACTACATCCTGATCGCCGCGCATCGGGTGCGCAGCGATTGCCTCAAGGGTAGTGCCGCACGTATCGAATCGAGAATTGCCGACGGTCTCATGGATTCGCTGAAACACGTCGGTAACGGAAAGAATGAGAACACCGCGTATCCGGTGATGACCCTGAATGAGGAGTGGGAAATCCTCGCGGAGAAACATGTGGTGCTCAAGACGCGCGATACGGAAGTGCGCGGCAGCAACGGCCGCTTCTATGATGTGGTGCACGGCATTGCGGTAGGGAATGGCGTCTGGTTTCCCGATATCTATTTCGACGTGACCGCCGAGGTGAACGGCCGCAGCGGTCGTTTGGCTGTCGAGGCAGCGGCTGCCGAACCACCGGCGGCGTCTGCGTTGAAGGCGGATGTGGACGCTCCGCATGCTTCGTATTAGCCGTGTCTCTAAAGCGAATCACTCATCGAGGCACTGCAACTACTGTTGCCGTTAACGCCTCCGCTATTGCATTACTCATGCTGCTGCGGTGTGGGGTCGCCGCGTCCGCCGCGGATCAGCCGCCCGATCTCATCCTCGTTCACGGCACCATTCATACCGAGGATGCGAGTCGCAGCGTCACGCAGGCGCTCGCGGTCCGGGGCAACACGATCATCGCCGTCGGCTCCGATCTGGACGTGAGTGTCCTCAAAGGCCCAATGACTCGGAGCATTGATCTCGCGGGTCGAGTGGTGCTTCCGGGCATCATCGACGCGCACACCCATCCGGCCGAGAGCGCGCAGGATCAGGACAAGTGCAGCCTTGGAGACAAGATGCTGGCCGCTGCGCAAATCAAGGTCAAGGTGGCGGCATGCCTGCGGCGGCAGCCTGCCGATCGCAATCTTTGGTTCGAAGTCGTCCAGGTCAATCCGTCCGGAGTAACGCTCACTCTTCACGACCTCGACGCGATGCTGTCCGATCGCCCGATGCTACTCGAGGGCTCGGACGGTCACACGGTCTGGGCGAACTCGGACGCGCTCAAGGCGTCGAACATCGGACCCGCGACCCGCGATCCGGCGGGTGGTCGAATCGAGCATGACCCCTACGGCAATCCCACCGGGACGCTGCGGGACGTGGCGGCCGAGATCGCTTTGCGAGCGAAGCCGGCACCCGGTCTCGACTTCGAATCCTCGCAACTCGAAAAAGCATTGGCCGGCATGCGCGCGATCGGGATCACTTCGGTACAAGATGCGGACACCGATGACCATCGCATGCAGCTGTACCGGCGGCTCTACGATGCGCGCCGGCTGAACATGCGGGTGCGGGCAACGTTTGGCCTGAAGGAGACCGACCGGAAGGCCGATGCCATCATCGCCGATGCGATCGCTTTTCGCGAGAAGTGGGCGATCGATCCGGACTTCCTGCGCGCCGACGCGATCAAGATTTTCGCCGACGGGGTGATCGAGTATCCCTCGCAGACGGCTGCTCTGCTCGCGCCATATTTGGATCGAGCCGGCCGCCCGACCGGCAATCGCGGGCCGACGTACTTTACGCAGGATCAGCTGGACCGCATCGTGAGCGCGGCGGATGCCGCCGGCTTCACGGTTCACGTTCACGCGATCGGCGACCGCGCAGTGCGCTCGGTTCTCGATGCGTTTGCCAATGCGCGACAGCATAACGGCATGCTCGACAACCGCGATCAGATCGCCCATTTGGAACTGGTCGATCCGGCGGATTTTTCGCGTTTCAGGGAGCTGGGGGTCATCGCCAATTTCCAGCTCCTATGGGCAGAACGCGATCCGTACATCAGCAAGGCGACACTGCCCTATATCGGGCCGGAACGTTCCCGATATCTCTATCCGGCACGCTCGCTACGGGATGCCGGCGCGCTGATTGTCGGCGGGAGCGACTGGGGAGTGAGCAGCTTCAATCCTTTTGTGGCCATGGAGCACGCCGTCACCCGCCGCGAGGCTCAGGATAGGGCAGCACTCCTGCCAGAGCAGAGCATCCGCCTCCAGGACGTCGTCGATGCCTATACCATCAATGCCGCCTATGCGCTGAAGCAGGAGCACACCACCGGCAGCCTGGAGCAGGGCAAGCGTGCTGACTTCATCGTGCTGGATCGGGACATCTTCGCGATTAACCCGTTTGACCTGCACGACACTCGAATCCTGGCGACCTACCTCGATGGGCGAGAGGTCTATTCGAGTTCTTCGCCGAGACTTGTTGCGCGCTAAAGGCGTGCCCAGGATGGACGAACTTTTCAGCGAGCTTGCGGTGCGACAATTCGCACGGCTCAGTTTAGTTGGTTCGCGAATTGGCTCGTATTATTGGGTACTATCGGAAATCCAATGATGGCGATAATCCAACAGGGTGCCGTGGATAGGGGCTTTTCTGAGTGCGACGAGTGCCAATGATCGATGAGACCTGGTCCGCTGTCGATGCGTACTTTGAGCAGCAACTGATACCAACGGACCCAAACTTCGAAGCGTCACTTCAGGCGAGCGAAGCGGCTGGCCTGCCGTCGATTAAAGTCTCCGCCAGTCAGGGGAAGTTGCTGTACTTGCTCGCTCTCGCTCAAGGAGCGCGTCGGATTCTCGAGGTCGGTACTCTCGGCGGCTTTAGCACCCTGTGGCTTGCCCGGGCGCTGCCCGCCGATGGGCACCTGGTGACCTTAGAACTAGAGCCGCGGCATGCCGATGTCGCCCGCGGTAATTTTGTGCGCGCCGGTGTAGCCGCGCAGATTGAGGTCAAGGTCGGACCGGCGATCGACACCCTGGCCCGGTTACGAGCCGAGCGTGTCGAGCCCTTTGACTTCGTTTTCATCGACGCTGACAAGCCGAATAATGTGGGCTACGTGCATGCGGCGCTACAGCTATCGCGAGTCGGGACCCTGCTCGTCGTCGATAACGTCGTGCGCGAGGGCGCAGTCGTTTCGCAGAGTCACGACGCGGCAGCCGAGGGAGTGCGGCGCATGATCGAGTGGATCCGCCATGAACCACGGCTCAGCGCGACGGTGATTCAAACCGTTGGTGTCAAGGGCTATGACGGCTTCTTGCTGGCGCGGGTCCAGGCGGGACCGAAGAATTGACGCTGAATTGAAGCGTGACGGCCGCAACGATCGGCATTGATGTCGGCACATCGGGCGTGCGAGTTGCCCTGATGGATGCTCATGGCGCAATGCTCGGCATCCGCTCCTCGCACCTTGCGCCATCGGATCGCCGCAATCCCGCTTGCTGGTGGCATGCGGTGGAATCG
>Ga0116227_10015119_pt1 | contig 11504 bp, 7 predicted proteins | sample S1TSphgellanicum_FD_89693 | JGI IMG/M metagenome (GOLD analysis project Ga0116227, IMG submission 89693) | Host-associated microbial communities from peat moss isolated from Minnesota, USA - S1T2_Fb - Sphagnum magellanicum MG | ecosystem: Host-associated > Plants > Peat moss > Unclassified... | reverse complement strand
TTTTTATCTTTGCGCAAGTGGGACGAACAAAAAATTTGTTAAAAAAAAAAAAAAAATAAAGAAAAAAATGGGTTTTGAAAGGGGGGGGGGGGGGTTAGTATCACCGTATTTCCATAAATTACATATGGAAATAGGTCAGATTAGGTTCTAGTAGGAGAGACAAGAATACAGCATAATGCTCAAGTTTTTAAAAAAAAAACTGTCATGTCTTGTTTGAAACCAAATTTGGCTAAATCTCCTTATGGATGATAACATTTCATTTGTAGTCAAATTTGGCTAAATGTTCTTGTGGATCATCATCCCCACTCCATTTGTGGTCAAATTTGGCTAAATGTTCTTGTGGATCATCATCCCCACTCCATTTGTAGTCAAATTTGGCTACATCTTCTTGTGGATCATCATCCCCACTTCATTTCTAGTCGAATTTGGCTAAATCTTCTTGTGGGTCATCATCCCCACTTCATTTACAGTTGAATTTGGCTAAATCTTCTTCTGGGTCATCATCATCCCCACTTCATTTCTAGTCGAATTTGGCTAAATCTTCTTGTGGGTCATCATCATCCACACTTCATTTATTGTCAAATTTGGCTAAATCTTCTTGTGGGTCATCATCCCCACTTCATTTATTGTCAAATTTGGCTAAATCTTCTTGTGGGTCATCATCCCCACTTCAACTAGCATCATAAAATAGAAAGAAAACAACAAAAAAGAATACATTGATTGGCAGCACCCAATACAGGAGGAACTTACTTAACTGACAACTGAAAAACATTGGCAGCAGATTGAGTGATTGTAATGGCAGAGAGAGAGAGAGAGAGAGCCTATGAATGATTGCAACAATCTGAGCAATAATCAAATCCCTGGAAACATTTGGACAAAGATCAGATCTTCACATCTTGACTTCCCCCCAAAACCAAAAAAACATAGCATTCAACCTCCCTCCCTGTGGTGGTGAATTTGTGATGATGATGATGATGATGATGCAAGGTGATGATGATCTAGCTCTCAAGTTCATCAAGAAGAAGAAGAAGAAGAAGAAGATCCCAACACCATTTTGGAAATCCCATCATACCCTTTCTCAACACTTTCTTGATAGAATTTTTTTTCTCAAAGAAGTAGGTTAAAGTTTTTTTTCTTTTTCTTCTTCTTCTTCTTGTCTCTCACAAATTTAGTCATATGTAGCAAACTGGAGATCACCCACAATAAAATTTAGCCAAATTTTGGCTATATACCAGATATGAAAGTAAAATAAAATAAAATAAAATCCTTTTATGTTTTGTCTACCTTCTAGACCATGTTGTAGAAATCTAGTGATTTTTTTATAATTTTTAAAAATTCAGAACCTAAGGAATTATGGCCTTTTTTTGTTTTTTGTTTTTTTGACAAAAGTCCTTTGCATCTATCAAAATTGTGTTTTTTCAAGTTGAAAAAATGAGAAAATTTTCTGTACAAAAAACAATGAATACATCTAGGTATATGATGAAATTCATGGTGCATGTTTATTTGAGTTGGTCAGACCTACCTATGGAACTACTTATGAGCTTCATTCACAACTAGTGCTAAGTCAATGGTAAGATTTTTCTTGATTTTTGGAGGGCATTCACATATGTAGTGTTGTGTAGCATTGCCAATGATGTAGCATCCTTTGTTGACAAGTGGTGCTAACTTGGTGTTAGCATTTGTGATAGTTAATATTCAAGCCTAGCCTAAAGCTAGCTTAGGTTTTGAGGTTTTAACAAGAGTTGGGCAAGTATGTCCTTTCAACCATATTTGATGGACAAGGTAAAGAAAAGAAATTGCATATTTAGCCTATAGGACTTGGGTTTTGTTCTAAATTTTGAAAAACTAAATTCTTTGGGAATTGACATAAATTTTATTTTTAATGACATTTGGGCATGCATAATATGTATGAGTATGTGATATGTTTTTCAAACATCAACTTGAGCATGTGTGTCAACAAAACCGTATTCAAAACTAGCATCTAGGCTAAGGAAAAACAACAAATCAACATGTGTTTTGACAAATTTACATTGAAAATTATCAATGACATATATATGGTGTGAAAAATCTTCATTCAACTTGAGAAAACCATTATACACATATGAACAATTACGACATGTCACCTAGAATGCTATACTACTTACTAGTTATTTACAATATCTACACTTGAATTACAATTTAACAATAATTTGTCTTTCTTCACATCTTTCCTTGTAATATCTTTGAATTGTTTTCAATTACACATGCAACTAACAACTGCCTATTTTAAACCATACACATGCAAAACAACAAGACCATATGACACAAATCAAACAACCTAAATATTCAAAATATATTCATTGGACAAACATTCATATGAGCACATGACATTAATCAAAACAACACCATAAGACTCAAATATATTCATTACAAACAATAAGATATGACTTACTCATATACTTAATGATTGATTGATTTACTTATTGACCTACTCATTGAGTGAAATATTATAACATTGAAACCTAAAACCTAACCACAAACAAAAAAAATGCACATGGATAATTGCATAAAATCATATGACCTAAAACAAAACTAACAAATAGACTACAATAAGGAAACCTAACACAAGTAATCCCAAGAAATTGCACATTTCAATTTGCTTGAAAATGGCAATAGACACATAAACATATGACCCAATACAAAACTAACTAAGTGACTGCAACAAGTAAATCCAACAAAACTACCCAAAAAAGTTATAGATTGCAATGTGCTTCAAAATGGCTACAAAAATTCAAAGGCATATGATCGAAAATTGACAAAGTGATTGTAACAAAAAAACACGAAAACAAAAAAACCCAAAAAAATTACACATTGTCATGTGTTTCAAAATGACGACAAAAACTCCAAGACATATAACTCAAGACAAAATTAATTAACTTGAAAATGGCAATAGAAATAGAAAGACCCATATTCAAAGAAAAATTGACTAATTGAGTGATTACAACAAGGACCAATAGAAATAACCTTAAAATTTTAGTATGAAATTATGAATAAATTAGAAGGGTTCATTTTTTTATACCATTCATCATTGAAGCACTCTTCCCCATTATGTGTAAAATTATTCACACTTCATGGCGACTTGCAATGTTAGTAGCAATCCATAAATGCAACCAACGTAATTTGCAAGGTTTACTCATGTATTGTTCTTTGATTGTCCATTGCCACCATAATTCAATCAATCACCTTCAAACAAATTGAAATTTGGAAGGAGCTTTTCACTTTTTTTCAAGGACAATATCTTCAACAGTCAAAAAAAATTCCATTGATTTGAATTGTACTTCATTTTAATAGCCAAACATAGGACCTAGGGAGGTCATCTCCATTTTATTATAATAGTGCGCAAAAAAATATAAGATGAAAATTATAAAAATAAATAAAACATAGAATTTACTTAAATAGGGTGTTGATAATTCATTTTAGGAATATTTTGAAAATATAATTAAAATGTACCTAAAACATGTTAAAATTATGCCATTATTTCATAACATATTAAAAAATTATCTTTTCCCTTAGGAGTGACCTCCTCAAGGCCTAGGATCATTTAGTCAATTCTTCATGATTAAAACTAATTTGTCCAAGTTTTTTTTATCCCAAGTCAACAAATTTTCAAACTAATGGTCACCTTGGCCATATTGAAAATCCTTTCAATTTCAAATATGATGCCATAATGTTCATCATTTGGTAAACAAAAAATTCAATTTTCAAAAATTATTGTACATGTTATAACCACCAAATCAAGGGATTGAAAAGTTTCATTGCCACCATAATCTTTCTAAATAAAAATAGTTTTAATCTTAAGAGCCTCAATGCAATTTCATTAGTTGAAGCCAAGGACCTAATATTTTCAATTCATGCCCAACATTAACAAGTTCAATAATGATAAGGGTTAATGTCAATTTGTTATAAATAATCAACAGAAAGGCATCAGCATTTGATGATCATGCATTGTCACAATATGCATGGCCATATCAAGGCCTACATAATTTCAAATAAATTGTAGACTATTAAATCATGGGTCCAACATTAAAACCAACATATTATGTGCAATGTGGGGTTGATATGACAAAGCAAAAGCCAAAAATGGTTTAAACACATTTATGATTTTAATTTGCATGCAAATGTTAGATGTATTAGTTCAAAGTCAAAGTCTCCAATCTACAAGCAACATTAAAAAAAATAAAAATTTACAAAGAAACTAAAAAATAGAATCATCAACATAACTTTTTTTAAATGATAAAAAAACACAAAACACATATATGCATGACATCATTTACATGAATATTCGTGTTGCACCTCTTGCAACACATAAATATGGTTGAAAAAATATGTTAAACAATAACCAATACTTACAAAAACTTATTCAAAACACATTAAATGACCATTGGAATTAGAATCTCATTGACTTGTTGTGCACAACCCATTTACGAAGATTTGAAATTTTGTTTTGTAAGGCAACGATTTGCCATAAAATCATCGAACCAAATCACCTTTCCTTCTTTCTAATTGCTTTGCAATACAATGTTTGATAGACAATCACTTTTTTAAACAATACACATTCAACTAATCCCCCTAACCCTAATAGAACTGATGTCCTTACTAATGCAAACAACAATTGATACCTTCTTCGCCTATGCATCTCATAGGTTTCAAGCAATGTGAAGGTTATCTAGGCATTAACATTGCTAAGGTATAGATAAACAAAAGCTTGTTGGAGTAAGTCTTTTTTTTTTTCAATCATTATTCAATGGTTAAGGCTTCACATGCCCATATTCATACATGTATGAAGATACCCAAATTACACCAACATACCCACCCAAATTGGTCTTAACTCAATGTTATGTAAAAAGGTCAAAAGCAATTCTTAAATTCAATGTTAGAGAGCATAAGCTCAAATTGTCAAATATAACTCAATATGATTATATTAACATTAATTGTAATAATCTTGTTTGTTGTCACTAACCATTAGCATTCATCATGATGATATGAATCCATTGTGACAAAGATAAACTACTTTACTTTTTAAAACCTTAATTTAGCTTTAACACTAACCTAGGTGCAATGAATGAACATTAAAATTGTTAATTAACATTTTATGTTAATGCTAATTTTAACATGGGTGAATTTTTTATAATAATGTTATCTAAATGTTAGGCTATGGAACAAAATAAGCATTAACATCATATTTGAATGATGCTTAATCTACCTATCTTTTTTACCTTTATGAACATCCTCTATATAAGTATATAATGTATATATCAACCCCCATTTCTCTTGGCACTTTTATTCTTCCCATTTATCCCTAGTGTTAAATTCCCCTCGACAAAATGTCAAATTTGTTCATGTATTTGTGATATGTGGTCCCCATGTGAAAAGTCATGGGAACTACTTGCAATTGTAAATGGTGAGATATTATAACAAAGAAAAAAAAGAACAAAAAAAATCATATTGAGTTATATATCCCACAAAGAAAGAAAAAAAAAGAAAGGTGCACTAGTAAAAACTTATCATAGGTATGATTGAAATTTCTTCTTTGGGTGTGGAGATGGGACAAATGGTACTCTCTAGAAAGATATATTTGAGAGAAAGTGAGCATCATTTTTGGATCACGTTGTGGGTAGTAACTTAGTGTCTCCTTTCCTTGCTCCTTGAGAAGAGCACTTTGGCCTACTTTTCTGGAAGAAACATTTTTGTCAGTTTTGCTTTATAAAATGTCAGATTTGGTGTACTTTCTTTCTTTGTGGGTGCAAATTGATGAATATATATATATATACAATGTATTTATTTATTTATTTATTTATTTGTCATCCAATTGAAAGGAAGGGTAAGTTAAGGTGTTTGGGCCCAAACACCACACTCACTTTTAGTAGTAGGTAGGTGGTCCACTTGTGTAACTTGTAGTAATAATTGGACAAGTGGACCTTCATAGTCTATTGGTTTCCTTCCAACAATTCCCATGTATGTGAGTAATCATCCGTCGCAAATTTTGTTATTTGGGTGATGATTTTGAAGAGTACGCAAATCGTTGTAAGTCCATCCATCCGACCAAGAGCCATCTAGAGGGGAAAGATGTTTTTTCAAGGGGTTTTCTTTTCACCCATTTCTCTCCCATAGTTTCAACAATTTAATACCTTTGTAATGGTAAAGTATTTTGGTCCAACATCCACCTTGGGAGCAAGTCTCAGAAAACCCTAATTTCAAGCATTTTCCAAAACTAAAGAATTGACTTTAGATATTAAAATTAGCAGTAAAGTCAACCTCTCTTTCACACCCGTATCCCCCTCTTTCAGTGGTATCCGCAAAGTAAGGAAATTTGATTAAATCTCAATATGAAATGCTGAAACTTAGCAATTGGTGCACAAGGTTGGAGAGTAATTATAGTAGTTGTACAGGTAAGAGTAGTGAAAATATATGTAGCAGCAGTGGAGGCAAAAATGAAAGAGGGGATGGAACTCAGTTTACCATCAAATTATTTCGTTTTGTAAAATTTCATTCCCAGTTAAGCATTTGATGCCCTATTCTGCAGGAACTGGCCGTTCTTGCCCCGCCCCCCCTAATCGCCTGACTTTACGGATAACTTTATTGGACAAAGAAAAATATAATTATTATATAAGTTAAAAGAAAAGTGGTTTAAAAACCCAACTTAGTTTTTGAACAAAATACCAAACCGCATTGACAATTTTTAAGGAATATTTAAGTGTTCTTATGGGAATGTGTTGTATGATCTCCATTCATCTTTTTTCCTCGAATCTGGTTGTCGCTCTCTTTACTAAGCTCTAAAACTTTCTTCCATGGGTGAAAAAAGTTTTAGCTACGAGTGTTATTTTAAATCCACATGTTTGTCCATCATGGTGAAAAATCAAAATGACTTTGATACCAAAGGTTATGTGCCTATTAAATCTCAAATGGGAGAAATTATTTTTTTTAAAGGAAAATTATTATATAAAATGGGTTGAATGGTTGAGTGGAGACTTTTGATTTATTGAGGATAAATGGGAGTTCAATTTTTGCATAAATAATCTAGCACATGAGTATGTTGTGGAAGATTTAAAAAGTATTGTTTCTTTAAAGAAACCATAAACCCCATTTTCACAAGAAAAAATAATCTTCAAAAGGCAAGATGAAAGTATGATAGTGGGAGCTAGTGGGAGCTCTTTTTTTTCTCTTTTTCCGTTGAAAAGTTGTCCAAAAGGAATATGCAAATGCAAAAAACATGGGTATAACATAAGCGTTTCATGAAAACTTACACCAATTTACAACAAAAATTAAAATAAATTGGATGTATTAATTTCATTATGCTTTTTCAAAAATTTTAGACTAATCTATCTTTGTAGATAAATAATTAAAGTATGTCAACTTGTGCTTGAACCAAACCTATTGCACATAATATGAGATTAATGTTCATGTGAAATTACATGTAAATTATTAAAATTAGTTGGATGTATATATTATATATAATCCTTTTCATTAAATAGCCTTGAAACAAGAGTTTGCAAAAAAATAATTCTTCATTTAATAACATTGTTGTTCACCCAAGTGTGAACTCATTACCTAAGTACTCTCACCTTCCAAAATTAGTTTTTGTAATTTAGTTGAATTTCAATTCATAGAGATTACTCAAAAATTAATATCTCTCACACCTTAAGTCTAAAAATTAAGAAATCACATCCATAAAATTAAAATCCCAAACTTCAAGGGCTTTCCTTTGGTACCAAATACATACCTCAAATTCTCTAACATTTTTAATTTTGATTTTGTTGAATTTTCAATGACCAAATTATCCAATATTCAAGAATTGTTGCATTGTAGTCTAAACTCCAAACACTATGAAAATGCATCAATGAACTCGCTACTCATCAAGGGCTTTCGGATAGTATCAAAAGCGAAGTGGGGGGGGGGCATCGTGGGTTTGGGAGATTTAAATGTGACAAACAAACAAAACAAACAACCTTCCTTAATAAATAAATTATTATATTTATATTGTAGTATAATGGCAACTTCCACAACATGTTTGTTGAATAATTAATCAATTTTAAACATCCCATGTTAAAAAGTAGAACATTCTCAAAAAAAAATCCAAAAAGTCTCTAGTTTCCCTTACAAGCTTTATTCTTTGAAAATTTCTTTTTTGAAAATTTGAACATATTTGAAAATGATATTATTAGTGTCAAAGTTGCCAAGTTTGTATGGGTTTTCAAAGATTTTGTCACCACTAATTTGACCACCATTTATCCTTGGCTCTTTGGCTTTTTTTCTTGCTTTGTGTTCCTTCCATTGCTCCTTTGCTTGTGATTTGAACTCACATTTTCCTTAAGGGAGATGAAAGCTAATGATTCAATCATGTATTAACACTCCATCATCCTTTGATTTTCATTTGAAATCCCTTTTCATTTTCACCAAATTAACTCATAATTTGGTATTAAAACCCTAAACCAAAAACTAACCCATATGTGATCTTTAAGATTTTTAAATCCCATCATTCTTTGATTTTCCTTTGAAATCGCTTTTCATTTTCACCAAATTAACTCATATAATTTGGTATTAAAACCCTAAACCAAAAACTTAACTCATATGTGATCTTTAAGGTTTAAAAACCCACCATTCTTTGATTTTCCTTCGAAATCACTTTTCATTTTCACCAAATTAACTCATAATTTGGTATCAAAACCCTAAACCAAAAACTTAACTCATATGTGATCTTTAAGGTTTAAAAACCCACCATTCTTTGATTTTCCTTTGAAATCCTTTTTCATTTTCACCAAATTAACTCATATAATTTGGTATTAAAACCCTAAACCAAAAACTTAACTCATATGTGATCTTTAAGGTAATAATAAAACCCACCAATTTTGGAACCCAAGAAAAATGGTCTTAAGACTCTTTCGACATGCCAACTTCCGAACTAAAAATGTGTACATTCATTCATTCATTCATCCATCCAATTCAAAGGCTTGATTTGATTCCAAATTGGGTGCCCGTGATATTCATCTTGATTCCAATGTCAATGCACAAACTTAAACTCTTTGGTACATTCATTCATCCAATTCAAAGGCTTGATTTGATTCCAAATTGGATGCCCGTGATATTCATCTTGATTCCAATGTCAATGCACGAACTTAAAAACTCTTTGGCAACCGTAAAGTAGGGAAAGCACAAAGTATTTGCATAACAATAACAAGAAGAGAATAATGCTTATTATTATTATTGTATACAAAAGGAAGAAAGAAAGCAAGAAAGAAAGAAAAGTAATGCATTCTTTTCATGGAAAAGGGTTTCCAAAAGGCGTCACACACTCTTTGGAGTTGTTCAAAAACAAACCCTTGGATCCGAGCCACCACACATGGCGCCGCTTGACTATATTGCCATACGCCTCATGCGATTCGTCCAGCACCAAAGTGCCCGAGTTTTTGGGGGGTTACTTGTTGTTGGTGGTGTGTACCAAGTTGACCAAAACACGATTTAAAAGCTTTCCACTCAGATTCCAAACATTACGAAACAAACTTTCCCCACTTGTTGTGAATGACTTTCACTTGGAAAAAAAAAAAACCCTAAACAAAAACCCTAAACAAAACCCTAAAATCTTCTTGACTTTGCCTATGATTGTCCCACCACCCAATCCACACAAACAAACCCTAAAATACATGAAAATTAGAGGGGCCCAAAACAAAAACAACCTTGAGTGAGCCCAAATCCATAGTCTCCTTCCCATACGGAGAGACTTTGTTTGAAGCCGAATGGCACAACAACAACAACAACAACTTAAGTTCTTCCCGCTCGGTCGGTTTAAAACATAGTGGTAGGAATATCAAGCTTGCATTTGTTTTTGTTGGCGTGTCATTTTTATTTTTTATTTTATTATTATTTTATTTTATTTTTATTGCAATTTATTTGGGGGTTTTAGGTATGTGTTTGAGAAGATTTTGTGTACCATAGTTAATACTTGGGTTGGTTTGGTAGCAAGGTGCCTAATAATTAATTAATTAATTATCTGTGGGTTTTATTTGTGGAAGTAAAAATAATTATAATTAAAAATTGAGGCATTTATACTAAATAATGAAGCTCATTCTTATTTTTGGCTTGGTGTTTATATTTTCTCAGAATTTTCCACAAGTTGGTTTTTTTGGTTGTTTGTTGGGGTGCCCGGAAAACCTTGCTTGGTTGTTTCTCAAGATTCTTATAGCATCATCCTATCAATGAAATTATTATTATTTTTAAATCACAATTATTTTTCTTATATACTTACTTCTCTTTATTCTTGTTGCATTGTTGCCACACACCCCAAAATAATAAATAAATAAATAAATAAATATATATATTGCGGGCACAAGGAAAAAACCTACCCATCTTAAAAAATTGACATAACCCAAATTAGTTTTCCCAACAACCAAATTAATACCCGATATACTTAAATTTCGGGCAGCACGACCAAGCTCCCTTCTACCCCTCCTCAAACGCCAAGGCGGGCCCCCAAAAAAAAATAAAAAAGCCAAAATCAACGACGGTCAGGTGAAAATTTTTTACCCCCTTTCTTTATCTTCTTCTCTTTTGTTTAGCGGGGGAAAAAAACAAAGAAAAAGAAGGGCAGCAGGAAAAAAAAAAAGATAATTCAGGTCGGTGATAAGTTCACTAGCAAAACGAGAAGTTCCTGGATGTGCGGGATTCAGTTAGAGTTTTCTCATCCATCTTTTCATTCATTCATTCAGCCACCACTAGCCCCTAGTTAATAATATCATCCCCCCGGGCTGTTGGAAGAAAAGACCCGTCGCCCCCCTTACGTAGGTTTCAGGTGTGAACACTTCTCAGATGTAGTAGTAACACGTGGCCTCCGTGGCCTCTAAAGACCGGCAATAATTTTCCCTGTAGTGCGCATGCCGTGGCCGCCACGTGGACTTCGTGTGGTAGATTTGCGCGTTGAATTAGATAGGCAAGAAATTTTTGTTCGTGCAAACCGTTGTCCACGTCACAATTACTTAGTCACTAGTCACTAGTTACAACTTCCAAAGTTACTTCTGCCCGATAAAAAAACAATCAAAAGTTTTTTACCCCAAATTTTAAAAATATTTTGCTTCGTTTTGGGGCCCCCCCCCCTTTTTTTTTTTTTTCCTCCTTTTTGTCTCGTGACCCTTCTTTTTCTTTTCTTAAGGGGAATGGGGACATTCTTGAGCCCTAATGTAGAATTTTCCGTAGAAGGCAATGGGCGGGCAATCGGAAGGAAGACATGTTCATGACCCCGTGAATCATCATCACTATGGAAAAAAAGAGCACGTAAACTTGTACTTATGGAACCGAGCAAATACCGTTGATATTGTTGTTGTTGTTTTCATGCCAAACGGACGAGGGGGGGGCCCAAAAAAAAAAAAAAAAAAAAAAAAAATTTTTAAAAGAAAAAATAAAGAAAAAAAAAAAAAAAAAAATTTTTTTTTTTTAGATAAATTTTTTCAATATATTAACAACAACACACTTTTTTT
>Ga0116227_10015115_pt1 | contig 11507 bp, 11 predicted proteins | sample S1TSphgellanicum_FD_89693 | JGI IMG/M metagenome (GOLD analysis project Ga0116227, IMG submission 89693) | Host-associated microbial communities from peat moss isolated from Minnesota, USA - S1T2_Fb - Sphagnum magellanicum MG | ecosystem: Host-associated > Plants > Peat moss > Unclassified... | reverse complement strand
ATTTAAACGGTTTTTCACTTACCCGTTTTACATTCAACATTTACACGCACAACACTCCAACCCCCAAGTCCACGAAATCCGTTGAACCCCCCCCCCCACCCCAGCTCCACCGGAGTTCATCCAAGCCCACTCCCACTGAAATTCATCCAAATCAAGTAGTCCAAAGTTCCGAATCAATTTTGTTGCCGCTCAACAAGTCAGTCTGCTGCCGCTGCCGTTCATCCATACGAGGAGCTGCTGCTGCCGCCACCACCGCCGCCGTTCTCCAACGAACGCTTCCTTGCTCATCGTCGTCGCAGTCGTGACAGTCGGCGAAAATTGCAACCTGGTGACCAGCACGCATGAATGCAGAGGAATGATTCGTGTACAGAGGAAGAGACCAGATAATCCTGAGATAGAAGGAAAAAAAAGAAAAAGAAAACAACAACAACACCCAATAAATAAAATTCTAAGTGGATGAGGTACAAGACTCATCTGTTGATCAAGCATTTTGCATGTTGAAAACAAAACTCTCTCTTTGTTGTTGCTTTAGTTGCTGCCGCTGTTTTTGGGGGTAAAGTAAGAAAGGAAGAAAGTGTGCTAGCAAGAAGAAGGTGGCGAAGGTTTGCTGTCTTGAGAGATAAGATCCGAAAGAAAGAGATTTGGTGGCGTTGAGTGTGAAGACAAGAGAAATCACCATCATCATCATCATCATGTGGTTTTTAGGTCATCCAACTCTTGTTGGGTGAGGAGGCAGAGGAGGAGGAGGAGGAGGAGGAGGAGGGGTTTGTTTGTTTGTTTTTTTCTCTTTTTTGGATGCATGGATAGGGTGCAAGTTTTGGGTTGTGAGATTTTCTTGGTGAGGGGAAGATGAGCGGATAGTATTACGGTTGAATTCTTTCGAGGAGGAATGCGATGGATGCTTTAAGGAAGTTGGGAAGCATGAGGAGCAGGAGGAGGGTTTCAGCGGCGGCATCAGCTCAAGCTCCTGAGAAGCTCACGGAAATTGCAGGAACTGCGGCACCTCTGAATAACAAGGAGGACATGGGTGATCAAGTCTCCAATGGAGTCTCGGATTTTGTACAAGACGAAGCGTCGAATGGCGAATTTTTTCTGCATGGAGAAGAAGAAGAAGAAGAAGAAGAAGAAACAGAGGGTGAGGAGGATTCAACTGCGAGGCTTACGCCTATCCGTGCACCGGTTTCCGTTGACGATGATGGAGGAGGAGGAGGAGGAGATGGCGACGTAAGCTCTGGGAGCGGGGAGAGTTTTGATAGTGCGCTAGAGCGAATGGCGGCTTCGTCTACGCCTAGTTACGAGGCGAGTCCTGTGGGTTCATATAACGCTCCTTCTTCTTCACACATTCTTCACAACATGATGATGATGCAGGAGCAGGAGCAGGAGCAGCAGAAAGGTTTGGGAGTGGGACAACAGGGTGCTTTGATGCGCCTCAATCACATGATCAGCGGACAGTCCACACTTGATACTGCTGTCATTGAGAATTGCACAGAGGAAGAATTCAAGCACAAGATGGAGGAGATTGCAAGGAGTAAGGATTTGTCTCTGGATGATGCTAGAATTTCCAGCATCATGGATGCTCTCCTACCCCTTCTTCCTGTGCATGATCAAGGTGGCGGCAGCCAGACAGCCTCTGAATCCAAACCTGAGTATGATGAGAGAAATGTTGTTCTGGAGGAGGAGGATGACAAGAACAAGGAGGATGTGGATGATGCCTCAGCTCCTGCTGCTATGCCTGTTGCAAAACTATCTGCAGAAGATGAAGATGAAGAAGAGGAGCTGCTCATTGAAGGAGACCAAGGTATGAACAGTTTATGATCTCTCTCTCTCCCTCTCTCTTTGCAGTCGAAACCCTTGCTTATTTCCCATCTTGTTCTCCCTCTGGGATTTTGTGTCGGCTGGGAACTCCTTTTCTGCATTCCTTGAGAAATGTGTTTGTTTGTGTTTCATTTAGTAACTTCTCAACCAGAGTACTACACAAGTACTGACATGATATAACAAGTATGTCTCTCATGTTTGTTCCAAATTGCTGCTACGTTGGGTGTTCTTGATAGTCTGTTTTGTTTTTACGGGTTCTTTCTTGAGACTTTTCTATTTTTCTAAAGTTTTCTTTTGTTTCTCAGATGGGTCAGTCCTATTCTTTATCATCCTTCCGAAGAATAGAAGGCTAACCAATGAAGATTTCTCTTACTAAAGAGGACTCAAGAGTTTGCTCAATAAAAGAGAAACTTTTGTTTTTAGAATTTCATCATTCAAACGATGTCTTCCAAATGATTTTGTGTATAGAGTCTTTGCAAGTGGTGGGAGCTTTTTGAAGTGCAGTTGTCAGGTCCTTGTTTGTGGTTTCCCATGTCGTCTGTTATTCTACATTTCCTCTTCTTGTCGGGTATTCTCTTTTGTCTTTTTTTTGGGGGTTTTTTCCCCTCTTTTTCTCTCTATGTTTTTCCCCCTTTGTGGTTTTAGTTGCTAGCCAATATTGTGGGCCTAGTCTTCCCATTGCTTCCAGACTTGCAATACAAAAAACTCAGTACACATGCTAGTGGTTACACTGCCGCCCTATACCCACTGTAGGGAGCTGATAAAGTCAGTGAGTAAGTTGTGACAGATAAGTTCGTATCATACATGTTACTATTGATGGTCCCTGAACAAGTGAGAGACTGGCACTTTTGTTCATACTGCTTGGTTTTCTTGTTTTTTTTCCTCCTTCTACCCTCCTGTGTTGTTCATTCTTCCTGGTTCTGTAAGTCCTTCTGTCAGTCCTCCGCAAATCTTTCTTTTAATTTCAGGGAAAAAGTTTTAAGCTTGTTTTGGCTTCTGAATTGTGAGTATGGAGATTTTCTTGATTCTCTTGAGAGTTAGTGTTTCATGTTTCATTATGTACATTTGGAAGATGTCTCTGCAATGAATTCCCCAATGTAGCTTGCTTTGTATTCACACATCTACTACTCCTAAATGCTCTCCATTGCATGGCAGCCTTTGAGGAGAAGGGTGAGCGACCCAATGGTGATGAGTTTGTAGAGGCAAATGAGGGAGCAGATGAAGGGGAGGAGGATGAGGAGACTTTGTTTGATAACAGGAAGGGAAACATTATCAAAGGAAACTTATCAAGGATCATTTCTCAAGAGTCAAGGGATGATGACAAGACTGAAGAAGTAGCAACTGCCCAAGCTGCCACAAGTGAGGAAAAGCAATCAGACTTTCCTGCAGATGGAGTTCTGCCCAAAGAATTGGGTTCTGTCCTTATTGCACATGAAGAACCCATACTGCAAAAGGGTGCCACCAGGGAGACAAAAGAAGAAAAAGATGGAGACATTGAGGATAAGACTGAGGTCCTTTTAGTCCCTCAGGAAGAGAGTGAGGAGTGCAAGGAAACTGAATCTAATGCAGAGGCTCTTGCTGAAAAAGAATCAGCCACTGGTGGGCCATCTGAGGAGGAAACTCTGCCTTCGGTTGTGTCTGAAACAAGGTTTGCACAGCCAAAGGGAGAGGAGGATGTGGCTGCAGCACCTAAAGAATCCAGCCACATTGAAGCAGTAGAGGTGGGGAAGGAGGCTCCAAAACCTTCACCTGTCGTTGAAGACAAGTCTGAGAGTGAGATTGGAGAAGACAACAGCACTGTTACGGTACCTATCAACACAGAGCAAGCAATAACTATGAAAGAGGAAGAGGAAGAAGGGGTGCCTGAAGAAGTTGCATCTGAAGAAGCTGATGGACTAAGGGCTGTAGAAAACAGAGCAGCAAGTGAATCTGCCATCATTTCCAAGCCACCCAGAGGTGAAGTCAACACTGAGGAGGAAGAATCTTTGCTGTCAGCTGTTCCCAAACAGGTCAGCAGCAGGGATGTGATTGAGGACTGTGAGAGTGTTAAGACCAATTCTATAGTTGACTCTGTGACAGATAAAGATGGATTTGACAATCAAACCACCCCAGAATTGCCCATTGCTACTGAAGATTTCACTACAGAGGAGGACAGAGCCAACAAAGCAACAACAGCAGTACTCCTTGCTGCTGAGAATGACAAAACTTTAGATGCCTCTGATGTTGATTTGTCTCTTCCAGACACAGTTAAGTCAGTGAATCCTGTAACTGAGAATGGTGGTGCAGAGACTGCTGCTGTGATAGAGGCCAAGCCCAAATCTGCCTTTCTTACTGAGCTTCAAGACTCAAATGGTGACTGGGTTGGGGAGGAAGAAGATAAAGAGGAAGTAAATCATGAAGAAGAGGATGGGGACGAGGAAGAGGAGGAGGAGGAGGAGGAGGAGGAGCGTGGTAACCTGGATGCTGCTGAAGCCTTGGCTGCACTAGTCAAGTCAGCCCGAAGTGAATCTGGTATATTCTGCACTGCAAAATTCTCTCAGCTTACGATATACCTTAAGTATGTGGTTTGATGGGTTTTTGAGGCTTGCAGGGTTTAGGGGCTGCACTTGACTGCTTTTTTTCATCAATGCTATTCAATCAAATAAGAGTCACAAGACAAAAAGGAATTGACTTTTTTGGAGTTATACAAATCATTAGGTAGTATAGGGATCATCTAGTCAGTAGGAAGACAATCTGATGGAGTTACACATTGTGCCTTTCACAACTTTTTTGCAGAGTCTAGAAGTGAGAACTCTAAAACCCCATCATTAGGTGCTGCGGGTCCTTCTCTCCCACAACGACCAACAGGACGCAGCCGACCTACCACTGCAGTAGAACCACCGAGGAATCCACCCCATAGCAATGTGGCAACTGCTTCCCAACTTGCTGCCCCTCCCGAGGACAATCCCTCAAATGGGGATGGAAATGATGGGAATGATGAAACTCGTGAGAAACTCCAGAATATTAGGGTTAAGTTCTTGAGGCTTGCTCACAGACTTGGTCAATCACCCCAGAATGTTGTTGTTGCACAAGTACTGTACCGTTTGGGGTTGGCTGAGCAGCTAAGAGGGGGTCAATCGGCAAGCCGAGCAGGTGCTTTCAGCTTTGATCGTGCTAATGCTATTGCAGAGGAGCAGGAAGCTGTTTCTGGACAAGAGGAGGAACTGGACTTTGCATGCACGGTTTTACTTCTTGGGAAAACAGGGGTCGGAAAATCAGCCACTATCAACTCCATTTTTGATGAGCCTCGCACAAGCACTAATGCTTTCCACCCATCAACAAAGACGGTGCAGGAGATTGTTGGCCATGTTCATGGAATCAAAGTACTCCTCTGCACCTGTCTCAATCACTTGCATTTGATCTTTGTCCTGTTTGTTAGAAGCAAGTCACACGTTATGGATGGGTACATGTGTTGCCTAACTGCATCCCAGCTCTGTCATATAGTTATTTCTATTGTGGATATGATGCTTTTACATGGTTTTAACTCTAAATCCTATCCAGTATTTTATGGCTTTCCTCTGGAATTGCAAGACACTGCATAGGCAGGCCTTAGGAGCCTGTGGTCCTCTCAAGCCCTTAGTGTTTCCTTGTGCATTACCTTAGTTTGTCAAAATGGGTTGGACTTATGAAGCCACAAATCCAAGCCCCTTAGTGTTTCCTTGTGCATTATCTTAGTTTGTTACAATGGGTTTGACTTGTGAAGGCACAAGGCTGTTGCAAGAACCAGTTTGTGAGAATCTAGTAAGTTCTTTTGGCTAAAAATCCAACTTGAAACTGATGACAGGTCAGGGTGATAGATACCCCAGGGTTGCTACCTTCTCTTATGGATCAACAGCACAATGAAAGGATCATGGGTTCTGTCAAAAATTACATCCGAAAGTCATCACCAGATATTGTTCTCTACTTTGATCGACTGGACATGCAAAGCCGAGATTATGGAGATCTCCCTCTTTTGCGCACCATCACTGACCTGTTTGGGGCTGCTATTTGGTTCAATGCTATTGTTGTCTTGACACATGCTTCGTCTGCCCCTCCCGATGGACCCAATGGTGTTCCACTCAGTTATGAAATGTTTGTAGCCCAAAGGTCCCATGTGGTACAGCAAACAATTAGACAAGCGGCTGGAGATATGCGGCTCATGAACCCTGTCTCCCTGGTGGAGAATCATCCTGCCTGCAGGACGAACCGAGCAGGACAGAGGGTTTTGCCAAATGGCCAAATTTGGAAACCTCAACTGTTGTTACTCTGCTTTGCATCAAAAATCTTGGCAGATGCAAATTCATTGCTGAAGCTTCAGGACACTAGCCCTCCTGGAAGACCCTTTGGGCAACGTCCACGTGTGCCTCCCCTTCCCTTCCTATTGTCATCTCTCCTCCAATCACGGGCCCAACTGAAAGTGGCAGATGAACAAATGGGGGATGAAGATGATGCCGACTCAGATGATGAGTCTGATGTTTCAGATGGTGATGACTATGATGAGCTTCCTCCTTTCAGGTAATGCAGACTACTACACTTAATCAGAGTTGGACTATATATGAGCCTCTGCATTCACTAAGCTCCACTAGGAAATATGTTGAAATAGATACCTTCAGCAGATGGGATTTTGGTGTTTTGATTCATCAGGCCTCTTGCAAAGGAAGAGTTGGAGGAGCTCAGTAAAGAACAGAAGCAACAGTATGCAGAGGAGGTAGCCGACCGTGAGAGGCTGTTTCAGAAGAAACAGTGGCGTGAAGAGCTTAAGCGGCGCAAAGAGATGAAGCAACGTGCTGCAGCCATGTCAAAAGAGGAGCTGGCCCATGCTGAAGAGGGAGTTGATGATGATGGTGGACGGGCTGCAGCTGTGCCTGTTCCGATGCCTGACATGGCTCTTCCTCCCTCGTTTGACTCTGACAATCCTACTCACAGGTTCTCATCAACTAATATTTTTTTGTCTTAATTTCATTATCATTAGTTGCATTAGCATGTGTCCCATTGCTTGCATAAAAATTGAATAAATAGATTGAACTGTGCTTTATAATTCTTCCCCACTGATGGTACAGGTACCGTTATTTGGAGACTGCCAATCAATGGCTTGTGCGTCCGGTGCTGGAAACACATGGATGGGACCATGATGCAGGTTATGATGGGTTCAATGTAGAGAAGCTCTTTGTAGTTGCAGACAAGATTCCAGCATCAATCTCGGGTCAGGTGACAAAGGACAAAAAGGAAAGTCAAGTGAACTTTGAAGCAGCAGCATCATTTAAGCACGGAGAATGCAAATCAACACTGGCTGGATTTGACATCCAGACCATTGGGAAGGACCTCGGTTACACTTTGAGGTCAGAGACACAGTTCAACAACTTCAAGAGGAATAAGACAACTGCAGGGCTGACGTTTACTCTCTTGGGTGACACCATCGCAGCAGGATTGAAGCTTGAAGACCGACTCCTTATTGGTAAAAGGTTTAAAGTGGTTGTGAATGGTGGGGTACTTACCGGGAGGGGAGACAAGGCCTTTGGGGGAAGTTTGGAGGCCACATTGAGGGGGAAACATTACCCATTGAGTCGCACCCTTTCAACACTTGGGCTTTCCGTCATGGATTGGCATGGCGATCTGGCCATTGGTGGGAATTTGCAGTCACAGTTTATGGTTGGGAAAACAATGATGGTGACGAGGGCTAACCTGAACAACCGTGGGGCCGGCCAGGTTAGCATTCGGGCAAGTAGCTCTGAGCAGCTCCAAATGGTTTTGATTGGTATTGTTCCAATTTTCCGTTCCCTCATCAACTCTCGGTTTGGCACCGCTCAGCCTTCACAATAGGCAATTTTTTGCTGTCTCCAATTATTTTTGCCACTGTGATCCCTCCCCCTGGTCTTGTGAACCGTGGCTCTCTATCGTACATAAGGCTTGGAAGGATGATGGAGCAAATTTTGGTAACACCCATAGGCATATATGAGAGAGACAGAGAGAGAGAACTAATAATCTCAGGTTTCTTGGGAGTGCTTCACATCAAGCTCTTTTTTCTTCAAAAGAGTGAACCTAGTGATGATAACGTGAAAGCAAAATACATTTGAGTTCAAGACTCACCTTCAACCTAGCTTCCAACTAATGTTCACTTCTTGCATTATCTTTAATTTGCAAGCTATGTGTTGCTCTGTGTGATGGGTTGCGAGGAGAGGAGACACCTGTGTTTTCTGCGGCCATGTGTTTTGAATTTTTGATTTTCCTCTAGTGATTAGTTTATTTGTAACAGGTGAAGATACCAGAAAATCACTAACATGTGACAGAATGTGATGTGCAAGTGACCGAGTATCTATTGGCCACATTTCTCCAGTTTCTCTGGAGACTACTGCTGGTTCTGTAATTGCAAGGTTCTCACCCTGTCACTCTATCATGACTGGATTTAACTAGGAGAAGTGGAACACTAATCTAGGACATTTGGTCATTAATAAAACATGTTCGTAACTGCCATTAACCTTGGTGCTTAGAGAGCAATGCAATTCAATAGCTTCTACACCATGGGTCTAAAGTCTAAACATTATGTAACCACCTTATTGCACCCCTACTCATTGAGTGCCTTCCAATGATATCAAATGCGTGGTGCGACAAACCAAACGAAACAAACAAACTACCTTCTTTAGTATATCTATTAGGCTAGTGTGGCTTGAAGCCCAAGGTGTGAACTTGTTATCCAACTAATTTCTCCTTCCAAAACTAGTTTATTTAATTTAGTTTATTCTTCAATGACTTAAACCTACTCAAAATTCAATATATCTTGTGGCTTAGGTCCAAAAATTATGAAATCACCTCCATAGAATCCAACTCATGGAGCTCTTTCTACCAATATTAAGAGTTCAACCAAATTCTCAACAAAAAAATTGTTTTGATTTTTATTGAATTTGCAATGAAAACATTGTTTAATATCCAATAATCCTTGCATTGCAAGGTTAAACATTACTAAACTGCCTTCATACACCCTTTTTCATCAACTATTTTCCAATGGGACCAAACGCATGGTGAAGGGCACCATGGTTTGGGAGATTTCTTGACATGATAAAGAAAGAAAGAAAATAAATAAACAAATGACCTTACATATAATTATGAAGTTAATGAACTGAATTAGTGATGAAAATGTGTGATGAAGTTAATTTAACAGTGTTTTAAAAATATCACTATAGAATTTGGATAAATTTAAAATGAATTTAATGAAGATAAAATATGAAAAAAACTTTTTAATTTAGTGTAAACAATGCATAAGATATTATTTCAAACAATATGAAAAATCTTGTTTTGTTAATTTCCAAGCTGTCACATAAACATTTAAGATTTTCCTAAGGTCTATATAAATGGGCACATGTGGCTCATGTTATCGTGCTAACGTTTTAATGTGAGACACCATTCACACCCAAAGAAAAATTGGAATGTCACATGTCAATTCTCAAATGTAGTATCCCTTGGAATAGCCCTCATTGTGTTCTTTGTATCATTGGAAAGCCCTCAATAGTTAGTGTATCAAGGTAATTTTGTAATATTTAGACTTTTAGACACAAAAGTTATCATCGAATAAGATTGTCATTGAATTCAATGACATCAGAATTAGTTTTAAAAGAGAATCAGGGCACACTTTTGGTAATTTTGGAAAGTGCTCAATGAGTAAGGTTTTATGGAGGTGGTTTCATATTTTCTAAATCTAAGGTGAAGGAGATAATGAATTCTGAATAACCTCTTTCATTAAAAATTCAATAAAAGATCAAAACTAGACATTTTAGAGTTCATGTTTGGGCCATCAAGGGCTTTCCCACAATACCAAGAGCATTCCCAAATTTCCTTAAATTTTTTGTTTTGATTTGATTGAAGTTTTAATAATATAATTACGCACTATTCAATAAATCTTGGATTGCAAGTCTAAACAATATGAAATCACCTCAATGCACCATTATTCATTCATTGAGCACTTTTCAACAATATCAAGAATGCACTAGTGGAGAGGCACCATGATTTGGGAGATCTCAATGTGACAAAACAACCTTGCTTGGTAGATAGATGTTTATGGTTTCTTCTAAGTTTAAATCTTGCACAACATAGCTTTAAATGTTTTCAAGCTATTCTCAATTTTCATGGTGTTCGGTATGCAATATTAAATTTGTGTAAACCATTCAAGTAAACAATGTTATAGGAAATTTTGGCCAAACGGACAGACTCAACATTGACTAAGAAATTGAAAATTGTTTGTAGATGAACTTAAAGAAACTAATACCTACATCACATGGGTGCGAATAAGTGTTTATGGTTTTTGATTATGATGTATAAAGTTCATCCAAAAAATACACTGGTGTGGATGAAAGCTCAATGAATTACATCTCTAGTAGATTTCACATGTGGAATATATCTATGAAGAAAGGTAGTTTGCTTGTAGTGTTGAGATCTCCCAAACCACCATGGCACCTCTTGTCACACTCTTGATACCATTGAAAAGCCCTAAATGAATGAGTAGGGGTGCACCAAGTTGGTTTCACAATGTCTTGACTTATTGTGAAAAAGTTATTGAATATTGAATTCATTTATATGAAACTAAATTTTATAGGGGTGTTTGGGCATGGTCTTGGTGTTGATGGAAAGCCCTTAATGAGTAGGATTTAATGAAAGAATTTTTAGTCCTAAGGTGTGAGAGATACTGAATTTTTAGTAATTTTTTAAAAGGAAAATTCAATTAAATTCCAAAAATAGTTTTGAAAGGGGAAAAATAGTTGAGTAATCATAACACACTTGGGCCAGTGGTGAACAAAATTATGTTACAAGGTTGAACTTGAAACTGTTGTAGTACATTTTCATGTTCAGTTGTAAACAAATTATTTGTTTGAAAAGTGAAAATTTAAAGGAAATTACAAGGGAGAAAAAAAGAGCTTCTTGTTTCAGGCCAATTTACCATTACAAAGCAGGTATCCAATAATTGACAACATTTTTTAATCCTATAATTTGGTGGAACATTATGTCTCCTCATTATTTTTGCAGAAAAAAGCAATAAAAAAATGTTGTAAGAGATCTCATTATGTTCAAGGTTCAGAATCAAGAGGACTTGTGAAAGAAGTAGACCATACATACTGCCCAAAACTTCATAAGTTTTAATAAAAAAAATGTCAAAGTGAAATTTAAAAAATAAAATAATTATTCAGCACATGAGTGCCAAATCTGAAAAGGAACTGCTGTGGTATGATATAAATAAATAAAAAATAGAGTAATGCGTAAAGTCAGGAAAAGACTGCACCAGGACATTAGCATTCAGTTTCACCCTGTCTTTCTTTTTTCCTGAGCGCCTCCACTGCTGCTACATATATTTTCACTTGTCCTACCTGTACCACTACGATAATTCCTCTCGAACCTTGTGCATTAAATGCTGAGTTTCAGGCATTTGGTCAACTTGGTGTAACCAAATTTTTGTCCCAATGGACACCTTGGTCCATATGGCGACCGAATATTTCAATCACAAATTGTTTTTAATTATAAAAAAAATTCTTGATTATCAAGATGGTGTTTGCAATTTAGTTGTCACATCTGCATGATTTGGATTTTTTTTTTTTTTTTTTTTTTGTTTTTAATTAAATTTTTTTTTTTTCCCAAATTTTAATTTTTTTTTTAATTTTTTTTTAAATCTTAAAAAAAATTTTAAACCTTTT
>Ga0116227_10015113_pt1 | contig 11508 bp, 6 predicted proteins | sample S1TSphgellanicum_FD_89693 | JGI IMG/M metagenome (GOLD analysis project Ga0116227, IMG submission 89693) | Host-associated microbial communities from peat moss isolated from Minnesota, USA - S1T2_Fb - Sphagnum magellanicum MG | ecosystem: Host-associated > Plants > Peat moss > Unclassified... | reverse complement strand
CTTTCTCCCCTATTTATTATTTTTTATTTTTTCTTATCCTTTTAAAAATTTTTTTTCTTTGGTTTTTCATCCCCCTCTTCCTCTTTTCCTTTTTTTTTTTTTTTCGGGGGGTTTTTTTTTTTTTGTTTTTTTTTTTGTGTGTGAGAGTTTGGGATGGGGTTGGGACGGTGTGTGTGTAAGTGTGGTGTTCCCTTCCTTGTTTACACCCTACCATCTCTCATTGTGCAGGCTCCACTTGAGTGCATCTTGTTGAGCAAGTGTAGTTGGTTGATTTGGTTGGGCATCATCTTAAGGGAAGTTTCCGATCGCCGATCATTGATATGTCCCACCACCACCACCACCACCACCACCATTGTCTACTAATTAATAGGTGGTATGTGTTTACTTCCCGATACGGAAAAAGAATTTCATATGGTAGGTACATCTTTGGTTTTTTTTGGGGTGGAGGGATTCTGACACCCTAATAAAAAATTTATGTGTTACTTCTCAATAGAGAAAAAAGAATTTCATATTGGTTTTTTCTGGGTGGGGGTGGGGGGATTCAACACCCCCAAAAACAATTGACCAACCATACTTAGTAATAAAAGGATTTGATAAAAATATCTAAATTCTTTCATTATGAAATTGTTATAAAATCCTTTTATTCAAAAATAAATAAATAATTTAAATTTAGTTCGATGGTTGCCGTTTAATCTCCGTTTTTAATTTTCTCGAAGAAGTTTCCGATTGTATATGAATGGGGGCTTTATTTGCATGAATATATCGCCTAGAAAGGACAAGGGATCTTATTCCTCCTCCTATTCTTAGGAAACGAAACTTAAACCTAAAACTTTCGTCTCACTCCTAAATAATTGTGTAAGATCGTCCTACAAATATTAGCCCCGTAATCTACTTATGTTTAGACTTATGTCAAGGTTCACCTGGTGCTTTATGGTGGGTAAGGCCCACTAGTGGCCCGGACATTCAGAAAAGTGTAGGGTAAATCCCCAGGGTAGGGCCATTTCCCGCGAGTAGGCACATAGGATGAGGCAATAGGAGAGGATGATCGCCCCTTTGTAAAGCTTCGGCAGAATTTTTTCAGGGTGCATTATCAAGCAGAATTTGTCCTCCACAAATAACAAGGCATTTTGAAAAAAATGAAATGCCGGCTATAGTACGCGGACATTTTGAAAAAATGAAATTCGCACTATAGTAGGCGGGCATTTCATTTTTTGGAACACCCCCACCTCTATTTTTTTCATTTTCCCCCCTGATACCTGCCAGGTATGGTGGGAAAAAAGAAAGAAATAAATAAAATTACGTTGATACTTTGTCTCGATGTTTGGAGCAAGGCTTCCCCCCAAGATATTATTACCCTTGTGTACGGCAATTTGTATTTTTTTTGGTTTTCTGTTTTCAAGAACTATATGAATTTGTAAAAAAAAATTTATTGATGTGCAAAACCAGCCTTTCTTTATTGACAAATTTTCACCAAAGAGAGAAATTCAAAATTAAAAAATGACATGATTTTTGAAGTTCTTAATCGTCAGAATTGAGAGGGGGAAATAGAAAGAATCTTTGTATTTCTATATTTGGTTTAAAGTGTGTAGCCAAATACGTAGAAGGATGACGAAAGATTTATATTTCATATCTGATTGTTACCCATATTTGGCTAAATCTTCCTATGGATGATTGCCACTTTGGCTACAAACAAAAATTCCTATAAAAATGACACCGGGCAAAACTAACCTACAATCCAAAGTTCCAATTCATTGTACTTTTTTTTAATGTCTGGAAATATGAGAGAGACATGATGTCCTATCCTTTGAATGCACATACACACGAACAAAACCCTTTGTTCACATGCAAGGAATTATGTTGGCACAATAGACAAACGACAACTAACACCCATGCAAGTACCGTACATCCAAGACCATGTGACTATGGTGCCACAAGCTTATGATCTTCACCTAGACAGCCCAGCATGTTCAATCGACACACTATTCATCATCCAAACTCTGTTGAATCAACAAATTGCCCTAAGACTTCACATTATATCATTAATGTCTGGTCGATCAACATTCCAATTTCCAGTGAATGATCAACAAAATTGATGAATTGTTAAAAATTTACTCAATGAAGTCAAGCATAGACATGTCATTGGTCATGCACTGAAGCATGATTGAAGCTATTCTATTTTTTGATAAAAGCATGCATAAATTATGTTATAGGTATGTAGGGGAAAGAACATACTATTCTAAGTTAAAGTGGGATGTATTATGCTCTGTGAGGGCAGCCAGCTACCCTGGTGGTTAGGGTTTGAGGGTCTGTTGCCAGAGTTATGCAAAAACAAACCCACTTCCCTAACTTTGCTTGGCTTGCAACCCAGTTCTTCCTTCAAAATACAAGGAAAGCTAAACCAATCCCTTATTAGGAGCCAGCTATATGGGCTTCCCATCCACTTGCCCCCTCTTGTGCATCCCCCATAAGTTAACCCCCTTCTTCAAGGGCTGGACACTCCTCTTAATCTTAAATCATTGCCTTCAATATTAGCTTCAAATATCACATCTAATTTGTGCCTACGCTCTTAAACTCTTTCCTTCTACCCTAAGGAGCAAAGTAAAAGGTCTGGACTACTAGTGTAAACATAGGTCAGAGTTCCTGGCTCTGGCTATTGTCATACCCCTCTTAGAGCATCTCCACCGGTGCTCAGTATGTGACTCCAGACAGTTAAATATATTGAGAAAAAGTCAAAATGTGCCAGTTTAGCTTAGGAAATTGGTTTTTCTGCACCAAATTCATGCAACTTGCCGTGGCTGGTAAAAGGCGCAACACAGTCGTGCACCTCCAAAAAAGAGTGTAATAAATTGGACCTGACTGTGGCTCGGTATTTCTGATTGGTTGATCATAATGATTGGTCCAGGTGGTTTGCTATTAGTAGTACCCATGTATATGCAGTTCCAGTTATAGTTTTATTGGTGGGGTTGCCAAAAAAAACAGCTAAGTTAGACATTTAATTTTATTCGAGAGTGCCATACCGAGCACCTGTGGAGATGCTCTGATGCTTAGTATGTGATCCTGCACAATAAAATTGGATGAAGAAATGTCAAAATATGCCGGCTTGGCTTAGAAATGGTTTTATCTCAGCATAATTGCACAATTGTGCTCGCTCATAATAGGCACAGCACTTGGTGTTTCTGATTGGCCCATCATAATGATTCGTCCAGGTGGTTTGCTACTAGTAATCCCCCACCAATTTGCTGTCCCCACTCCAGTTTTATGGGTGAGGTTGCAAAAAAGTGAATAACTAAACTTGGATGTGAAAAACATTTTTTCAGGGTTACATATCGAGCACCCTGGAGATTGAACCCATATGACATACTCCTTACTTCTTAGTGCAACTCCTTACATGTAGAGTAACTCCACCAGTGGTTAGTATGTAACCCTGCACACTATATTGGATGAAGAAAAGTCGCAATATGCCAGTTTGGGTGAGCAAAATTGTTTTGATAGAGCATTTTTAAAAGGGCACATCAAAGCCTTAACACCTGTAGTTGATTGGCTAGATAGTTTGATTGGTCTAGGTCACCTATTTGCAGGCCCAGTTCTGCTTTTATGGGTGGGTTTGGGAAAAAAAGTAAATAACTAAACTTGGATGTAAGAAATATTTTTGCAGGGTCGCATACTGAGCACTGCTGGAGACTAAGGACTCATCCTAATAACTCAAGTTGAAAACCATACAAACAGATTACAATAAAACTATAACACCCCGTTTCATTCTAATCATGGTAGTACCTTGGCATCTTGAGCACAAATTACTTTCTTTTTTTAAATGCTGAAATTTTCAAACAAAGTTTTTCTCAAAGAATATTTTTAAGGAAAATGAAGAATCTTCTGAAATATTCAGGAATATTTATTTTTCAAACTGAAATCTTCATAATTAATTAACTATTCATCATACATGTGTTGAACTTGCCCCTGTACAACAATATTCAACAATATCCAACATACCAAGCATCCATCCATGTGTTCAAAATTAATAACTTCAAGTCTCACCAACAAAGACAAAGCATATATGTTGAAAACCCTTTAAACTATGCCCCTTCCCTCTCTACCCATGATATAACTCCTTAGGTAGCTACCAACAAGCCCAAGCTTACTCTCCTTCTCTCAGTTCCCTTTCTCACCCACCACAACTTCAGCCTACTTGCATCCTCCACCATCTTCGTCAACCTTGCTCTTTGTACCTAGGATCACTATAGCCAATCCCTTTAACAAGACATACCAATCATGTGTTACACATCAGCCAGCCTATCTCAGCACATTACTTCACCCTTTCAACCCTAATTGGCAACGATCAACAAGTGGACACCTTTGCTTTTCCTCTCCTTTTCTTGGACAACTTTGAACAACAAATTAAATCCTTGACCTGGGAGAATTCCAAAACACTCATGAATGTTTTATTAGTTTAGAATAGCTTACTCAAAACTCATAAAAAAGCTTCATGCTTACTCATAGCAACATTCCTTTCTCACACATCTTCATACCAAAACGTTGTCCAAGACCTCCTTATCAAACTTTACTCCTTGTTTAGTATGATTGAAACATGGATGAGATAGGCTTAGTTTAATTCAAACATGGATAAGATAGGTGTAACTATCATGTCCATCTATGGAAGCCTCTTATGATGTGTGAGGTAGAGTTCACAAACAGGTATCTTGTTTTGTGATCTCCAAGGCAGCCTCTTATGATGTGTGCGGTAGATTTCACAAAATTTTATTGTCCAAACCATTCAAACCATATCTTGTTTAGTGTTCTCCAAAGCATGATTTACTCGAGGTTAATTCTAACATTGTCCTAGCCAAGAAATCTAGGGTTTTATCCAACCCCTTTCACATATTTCATCCAAACAAATCAAGGCTTTTCCAACCATCCTAATTATTCAACAAAATTTGTCATATGACTATAACCTATCCAAAACCAATTGGGCACTAATTGATGCCCAACAAATTAAAATAATCACATGCAACCCATGATGAAAATAAAATGGAAAATGTAAGGTGAACAATGGCAATGCTACAAATATCATAAGAGTTATAGGACATTCGTTTACTCTTATGTAAGTGCATAAAAATATTTTTGGATGTATTAATTGAAATAAAAAAATAATAGGTGTTAAAATGTAGGAAGAGGAATGTGATGAACCATGAATTTTAAATCACAATAAAACCATTTTGTGCAAATGAATGCATACAAAATTGTAGTGATGATTATGTACAATGAAATAAGAATGTAACAATTTAGAACAAAATAATGTAAAAATTTGATGTTAATGAAGTCGTGGTAAAATATTGACCAATTTATTTCAATACATGAAAGGAAAATACATAACATGTCTTGCTAAATAACATATTAAATGAAATGGGAATCATGAAATTTAGGGTCAGATATAAAATATATATTTTTGAAAATTATTACAATAAAAATTTGCAACTTTAATAAAATTAAGTATGTATTAAAACTAAAAGTTCACAAGAAATTATAATCAGAATATAATCTTAAAACTTTTAAAACTTTGTATCATAATAGAATTATAATCAACAAAAGAATGGTTAGAATAAATTGTAGTAAAAATGGATTTTCAATTTGTATGAAAAAAATTGGTACTATAAAATGAATTCAAAATTTGTTGAAGCAAAATTTATATTACATACATAAATTTCTTGTATGAATAGATACTTAATATTTAAATTTAAATTGTGATATGAATAAAACTATAATACCTATCTAAAATGATAACTTAAAAATTGTAACAAACAACATTAAATAATTTACACATGAAGGCAAAAAGAAATAGCACCAAAAATTTCAAACTTTATGTTTTGATTTAGTGGATGATTTTAAGTGCACAAAATTGCAATGGACCACATGCAATTTTTATGCCTAATGTCCAAAATCATGAAAATATTGGTTGTTAAATACCCACCAAATGATGAGGAAAGACAAGGAAGATTGCCAAAATGGATCTAATTCAAAAATATATTCAAGCCAATGTTCTTCAAATCTAGGAAGAAAACCATTTGATAGACATTGAAATTTACCTTTAATTTACCTCATATGTAAATTTTAAGGAACTAAATATCATGAATGACAGCCTATAATTACCCCAACACAAAACATATAAATATATATCAGGATTTTTATCATTAATTATAAAAATAAGATATTTTATTTCACTAAACTTGTCATTCATGGATGTGTTCATCCTTTTCATCCATGGTGGATGATATTCATATGTCAACATTCACATTTCATTCAATGAATGATATTTATCCATTACCATCCGAAAATCATTTATGATGGATGAAATTCATTCACTAGCATCATGTTTCGTTTATAATGGCTATTTAGGAAAGTGTTCAAAGTTTCTTAATTAAATAATGGTCCATATGGAGCTTCTATGAACTAGGTCCTTAAATGTGTACAAATAAAGGTACATGTTTTGATTTGTAAAATCACATTGTAAACTCCATTGGTGTATCCTATGTTGTTGGCCCAATTGTGAACTAGTTACCCAACTAAATTTTCTTGAACCAGAACTATTTTTATAATTTAATTAGGTTTTCAATCACAAAATTTACTCAAAATTCAAAATCTCACACACCCTAGGTCTAAAAATTTCCAAATCACCTTCATTCAATCTTCCTTAATGAGGGCTTTGTAACAATACTAAGAACATGCCCAAATTCGATTATAATTTATAGTTTTCATTTAAATAAAATTTTAATAAAAAAATTGTTCAATATTCAATCACTTTTCCACTATAGGTCAAAACATTAAACCAAATTATTTGTCAATTCATAAAAACAAAATAAGCCAATTTGGTGCAACCCTACTCATCAAGGGCTTTCCAATGATACCAAAGGCATGGCAAAAGGCACCGTGGTTTGGGAAATCGTCACATGACAGACAAACAATTTACAAACAAACTATATTCATAGATAGATTACAAAACTATATTGCCTTTTATGCCTTAACATTGCAACTACAATAATTGGCATGACTAAGTTACTTATCTAAAATGATTAAAGGGATTTTTTTTTGTTCATTTTGTCCCTTCCAAAAAACGGGCATGTTTTATTTGATTAAGTTAATTAAAAAATTTAGTCAAATTAAACAATGTCAATTACACGAAAAGCAAGCCATGCTTACATGATGTTGATGCCTATTATGGTGTGACTCATTTTAATCAGTCCATGGGTGTTGTAGTTTGTTACATATTATATGTGCTAAATTTTCATAATTGAAAATGTTACTTATGTGCATGTGTCAAGGGTAGGTGTGTAGGCCCCCAATTAACATGTAGATAAGTAGGTAGGTAGTGGATAGGTGATATAGGTGGGTTGGGTTGGTAATAAGTAGGTAGTTAAGTAGGTAATAGGTAGGTAGATTGGTTGGTTATGGTTAGGTAGACCTAGGTTATGTAGGTATGTAGTTAGGTAGATAGGTATGTAATAGGTAGGTTAGTATTGGGTGAGTAATTTGTAAGGTGTAGTGAAATATGTGCCATCTACCTACCTAGTACAACCTACCTACCTACCTTGATTCATGTCTATAATTATATGTGAGCATAATATTTCACTTGAATCATAATTATATGATTTATGCTACTTATGAATCAACATCAACTATCACATGTATGTTAGTTTTTAGTCAAAAAAAAAACAAAAAACAAAAAACAAGGCACATCAACTAACAAAATTGTTTATTTCTACTTAAATTAGACTAGCCGCATCAATTATCACATGCTACTTTTTAATCAAAATAAACATGAAAGTTATCCACACAACTAACAATTTAATCATGCCCAATTGACTAAAATGTTAATAAGTGTTGTTCAAAACAAATAGTCATTTTTTACTACATAGTCATCTAATTGTGCAAGTTTTTTTCTTACTAAAATTTAGTCTAAAAACAACAAAACAACCAACATTTGTAGTGGTGAAAAGATTGGAACTCCTTAGGAATTTCAACTTTACTTCTCAAAATGGGAATGTTGCGTGAGACTCGAAAATCATTTCGCTTGACTTGATTTTTACACACCTCTCACTTTGTGTGGGAGTGTATTTCATTATTTTTACCTCACATTATGTCTTGAACTTACTCCTAGCTCAATTCACTTTGTTTTCACCTAACCTTAGTCATGTGCTTGAGGCCTACTGTTCATTAATGTTCTTAACAATTTGAAGTGGCAAAACACGAAGCTTGAAATTTTTTGAATGCAAAAATATTTAAAGATTAACCTTTGATGTGATTGGTATTTTCTAATTAATTTTGAATCCAAATGGAAAACATGAATTCAAATTGCTTTGTTCACAACCATGGTGAGAAAGTTAAATTGGGCAACAACCAAACATTTGTTTTGACTATTGTAATTTTTTCAATCATAAAATTAACATATCAACTTATGAACTTGAGGTTATAACAAATTATTCATACTTAGTCCTCAAATGTGTTCCAAGTGAAATGAAGTTTTGTTTTGATTAATTAGAATTATTGGCAATAAAAAAAAAAACTTTCTTGTAATTGTTATACAAAGCATTTGCAATCTTTCCTCTTACTTACTATAAAAACCATTGTAGCTAATGTAGTTATTGCCTATGGTTCACATGAACAACTTTTAAATATGGAAACACAAAGCAAACATTGTGTGTCAAAAAAACATATGACCAAATTTGGTTGAAAAGGGGGAACATTGGAAAAAGTTATGGTAGATTTGACAATAATAAATCATCATATCTACCTTTTGAAACCTCTCCTAGAGCTCTAGAATTTGATCAATTAACCCTAGACACTATGCCAAAACATGATGTATATTATTTCATTGACTATGTTTATAGTAAATATATGGCATTAGTGACTACATGATTATGTAGTGAATCGGACTCATGACTTTTGCCATTAGTAATTTTTTTGGTCGTAATAATTCATGTCATTTGTCATGTGATTTCTATAACAATTTAATTAGGAAAAACAATGACTTTTATTACTACAACTAATAAAGATAATTAAATAATAGGTATTCATTAGCTTATGAAATGTAAACATGTGTTAAATTATAGTAAAGCCACTTTGACAACCTAGTTAGACATCTTTATTGACCTAAAACTAGGTAACTTAAAAGCTTAAGTAGGTAGGTAGGTCAAAATAATTAAATAGGTAAGTAAGCATAATCTAGGTTTGTAAGTAGGCTTAAATAAGTAGGATCCTATTTAATTTGTTGGTCACAAACCTTTTTTGTTAGCTCATCCCAAATGGTATTTGCATTATGAATATTTCTAAGGCATTTACTATGTGTAGATTATTCTTTCATCTAATTACATGGTTTACAAAATTGAAATTGTTGACAAAAGATATGGGATAAGTTTTATAAAAAGAAACATTACAACATCCTTTGTCTTATACAATGGTAGCCTACCTATTTACCCAAACTACTTAATTTAACCTAAGCTTAAGTAAAATAATATATGTGTAAATAGGTATAAATATGTAGCCTAATTAACCTATCCTACCCTATAACTTACCTATTTACATAGCTTAACTAACTATTAATTTAATTAATATAAGTTATGTAGGTAGCCTATATTTAATTATTACCTACCTAATTTACATAATTAAGCATGTACGTAGGGAAGGTGAATAAGTAGGCCTAACTACCTATTATTAGCCCCCAATTTCCCCTTATATATATATATACACACACACAATATATATCTAATATATCCCTAATAAACATTTTTATACATCTAGACACTCTAGGTCCATGTCATCATTGTGACCAAATATTTGGTTATATTTGTAACTAATGTGATATGTGATGGGCTAGGTTGATGAAAAATCATTTGCAATTCATCTGCTTAGAAAGATTAATTACCACTAATTGTGCATCCCAAGGTGTAAATACAACTAGTGGAAGAAATGACTATATTTATGTAATCATAATAAATGTTTATTAGGGATATATTATGTATGTCGTAATGAAATGAATTAGTTATCAAGGTATACATGTACACAAAAACTTACTTAAAATGTGAAAAACAATTTAAAAACATAAGACATGAAAAAGAAGACATTAATTGAATTCAAAATATTAAATTTAGTTATGACAACAAAATGAGAATGCCAATAAAAAACTAATGAAAATGTTTTTTCTCATTAATGAAATTTGACATTTCATAGTGATATGGGTAGTTCAATGCGTGAGGTGATAAATGATCCCATTGATATCAGGAATGGAGGCATTATATGAAAATTTGGCTAATGGATATTTCATGACTTGCCAAAACTATCAAAAAATATGGATTTGTTAACTTAGATTATCACCTCTCTCATACATCCATAAACTTTTAGGTTGTTCCCACTAGTCATGATAGTGTTACATATTTGTGTTGGAATTGCAAATTGTCTGAGCTTGTGAGAATGTGATGTTCATTGAAAACCATTGCTTAAATTAGCTAAACTTGATGAGGTCAATTGTAACTTAAGGTTCATTGCTTAGTGATGTTCAATGCATCTTTGAATGTGATGGAGTTATTTGGACTGTTTTTCCTAGTATTATTTTAAGGTTCATTATTATACCATCTTTTGTTCTATTATGTTCATCCTATTATGTTCAATGGAAAAGGTAGTAGATCCAACAATTAATATGAAAGTTATTGGACATCAATGGTATTGGAGTGTGCTCTTTCATGAAAGTGATAGAAATGCAACAAAATGCACCAAACTAGTTTTATGGTCTATAAAGTTTTTGGCTTACAAAAAGAAAGAATAAAAGCACTATCAATCTATAGGACAATTCATGTGCTTATGGTTGATTCTCAAACTTCAGCATAACTATAAAATTTGCATGCATGCAATTTTCAGGAAGATCCACTTAGTATTTATATTTCTAAGTATAACTTTCAAACACATTTGTGTTTGCATTCTTATATAAGTCTCAAGTTCCAAGCCAAGTGTCTTGTTTTCTCATGGTTCTTAGGGTTTCATTAGATTGATTGCACCATGGCACTTCTGTAGGTATTCATTAGGTTCAAATACAAATTTTTTTCTCTATTGGGTTCCCTAATGCTATCAATGTTGCTTCATTGAGTTAGGTTCATCCTCATTGGCCTTGTTGTTTGCATCGCATCTTGTTGCACTACAATCAATGACAATGGCAAAGGTGTTCATGAACATTGTGCTACAACCATATTGTTGAGTTTGGATTAGTGTTGGGTGGGTACTTGGACTGCATGGTAGAAACCATTGATTTCAATTTTGGTTCTAAGTATTTGGAACCTACCCAAAACTAGGCCCAATTTTTTAAATAAAAAAAAACTAAAGTTGGACTTAGGGTTGAGTTTCAAAACCAAAGGTGGAATCAAACCCCCCCCCCCCCCCCCCCCCCCCCCCCCCCCCCCCCCCCCCCCCCCACATCTCCTCTTTTTCCATACTCAAACTCCACCACAAACAAAATACAATAAAAATAAT
>Ga0116227_10015112_pt1 | contig 11509 bp, 9 predicted proteins | sample S1TSphgellanicum_FD_89693 | JGI IMG/M metagenome (GOLD analysis project Ga0116227, IMG submission 89693) | Host-associated microbial communities from peat moss isolated from Minnesota, USA - S1T2_Fb - Sphagnum magellanicum MG | ecosystem: Host-associated > Plants > Peat moss > Unclassified... | reverse complement strand
CCAAGGGTGTCCCGAATGCTAAACTAACCCGATTTGGTTGGTTTTTGGATGCAGATTCACACGAGCTAAGCTAGTCCCTCTTCCTAGTCTAATCCCTGGGCTCCCAACTCGACCCTCTACCCCCTTTTAGAGTTGGAAGCCGGGAGCGTGCTACCAAATCTCAACTTTCCGCAACTTGACTTTGTGAAACCCTCAAGTGGGTTTCACCCCGTCACTTGGGAGCGCGTCAGACTCGTAGTTGAGTGTATCAAAGAGCTTGGGGGTGCGTCAAGAAGTCCTTCTCCTTATCCAATTCTTCTTGTAGTACTGCATTTTCCTTCTCCCCTGTGGCCAATTTGGTTTTGAGACTTTTCATTTCCATATTCAAATTCCCCGTATTAAGACTTACAATTGCCATAGTTTGAAATAATTCAATTGCCTTCTATGTTTTCATTACTCGTACAACTACCTCCTCCACGGACTTTGGTGTACTTGTTTATGTCATAGGATATTTAGATCCTTTTACAAATGTTCCCATCTCCTACACCAATTTGCTCCCCAACTCAAATTATAATGCAAATCCCTTTATAGATCCTAGTATACTAACAAGTACTTATATTTTTAATGGTCCAATCATTGCAAAAGAAGGCTACGTTTCCACTCTCTTCGTCTATAGTCCAGTTTATTGACCTTCCTTTATTTGTTGTTGTTGCAAATGTTATTATAAATGTTGTGGACTTCCGATGGTCTCCATCCAATCTTCATATACATCCCCATCAAAGTGCAAATGTTCTTCACCCTTTGGAAACCTTATGTCATTTCCCTCTTAACTTCCTACTTCTACTCCTTCAATTGTTTCTCATGTGGAGATGTCATTTATGGTACCTCTTGCCTTTGCTCCCTTAATTGTTTCTCTTATGAAAATGACATCTATGGTACCTTTATATGTTGTCTAACTACTGGTACCACTATTGGCATTGCCTTTCATCATTTAATCTACCTTTACTTTTGTGCTTTTTTATTCCTTCTTCATTCCTAAGCCTGAGGCTCCACTTTCCTTAGTTTTATCCTTCCTCTTAAAAGCACTTCTTGGATATTCTACTACAACCTTCTTTTTATTGTATAGTGTTGTTTACATCTCCTCCCTAATTTTTTTTACTTTGGTTGGTGGTTTTTATGGATTTTTTTTTTTTATGAACAAATAAATAGTTAAAGATTTTTGCCAGTACCAAGGTAAACTGACAGGTATCCTTTTTATCCCCCTTATTCTCCTTAACATACTTGTACCACCAATCTTGACGCACCCCCAAGCTCCTTGATAGATTCAACTATGAATCTTAGGTGAAAACATCGAAACGATAACGAATTGAGGTACTCTTTCTAGTTCATAACACATTTCGAGGGTAGAAGGGCGTGCTAGAACTCCAAGATGCGGACTAGGACAAATGACAAGCAGGTCAATTATTCACACAGACTTGCACATTCCAAACTACAAGTTGATTAGTGCATAATTAGAGCACTTTTGGTGCACGAAGAAATCACAAGCAAACACAGACTCACAAGACTCACAAGACTCACAAGACTCACCACGGCCCGGACTTGGGGGGAAACCACCACCTTCCCCCTTACAGTATGTTTTATTCCTCGCCATGGGCCTTGCACCCAAATGTCATTTTGTCTTGAAACTCCCAAATTTTAACCCAAGTGCAAAGTTGTAACCCTCGTTGAGACCTTTCCAACGGTATGGGGCACAACTTGCACGCAAGTAAATCATGGCGATTCCCAACTTTTAGTGGTCGAGAGTCAAATTTGCAATTTGACTCTTGGCCTTTCTTTTGGCCATAACTTTTGTTTTAAATACCCAAATGGGTCACACATGCTCATTTTAGACATTTACGTTCCAAGAAATTTGCAATGGTATAAGGAACTTTTCAATCTAATAAATTTTGACCCCTAAAATGGCCCTCTGAAAATTTGGAAATCCATCAAGACTCCAACTCCCAAAGTGAAAGCTCATTTTGGAGTGTGTGAATTCATTCCCTCACACTCTCCTACACTTTCGAGGACATGAATGTGATTCCCAGGCTTCACTATGGGCCCGCACCTTTATAAGCCCTTGCCTTGGTTGCAAGCCCAAGGTTAAGGTTGCGATAAATTTAATTCAATACACAAACTATTGTATATAATTTGTACCCAATCTACCTTCTACCCCTTTTCTGTTATCTTTGTCACAACCTTAACCTTAAGCGCATACCTAAAACAAAAGCAAGGAAAGGTGCAGGCCGAAAGTGCAACCTAGGAATCACATTTGCACCCCAAGGAATGTGAAAAAATGAACCCACACATTCCCAAATGGACTCCCACTTTGGGAGTTAAAATCCCTTTGGAGTCCCGAATTTTCAAAGAGGTATTTCATGGGCAAAATTCATTGAATCAAAAAGTTCTTTATATCATTTAAAAGCTCTTGAAACTTAGATGTCTAAAATGGGCTCACATGACCCATTTGAGTACTTCAAACACAAGTTATGGCCAAATGAAGGGCCTGGAGTCAAAGTGCTAATTTGACTCTCGACCACTAAAAGTCGAGAATTCCCTTTATATATGTGTGTGTAGGTGGCATGCTAGATATCATTAGAAGCTCTTAACAAGGGATATAACTTTTTTTTGGACCTCATGTCAATTAGAAATTTGTACAAGAAGTTATGGCCCTCCAAAATGCCGAAAGTCTCAATTTCGAAAGTTTCAGGACTCCCAACTTGGGTCTCCTGGGACAAAATGACATTTGGATTAGCCCTAGTGGTTAATCATAGATAATACTATAAAGGGGAAGGTGGTGGCTTTTCCCAAGTCCAGGCCGTGATGAGTCTTGTGAATCCATGTATGCCCATGACTCATTTATGCACCAAAAATGTTCTAACTATGCACTAATCAACTTATTATTTGGTTTGTGCAAGTCTGTGTGAATAATAGACTTGCTTGTCAGTTGTCCTAATCCCCATCCCGAAGCTCCACCACACCCTTCTACCCCTGAAATGCTTCGAGCTAGGGGACGTACCCTAACTCCTTCTTCTTTTGCTACTTTCACTTTCGGACTCACATTTGAGGCTTTCAAAGTGTGCGTCCCTCATCAATGTAATAACATTCTTGTTCTTAAAATATTATACCTTCTCTCTTTGATAAATGATGAATATAATGATAAAATATCTAACAGAATATGGCAAACCTAGACTCTCTACATTCCACTGATTTGCAAAAGAATTTGCAAGTGCAAGTGTACATCTCTATAATGCCTGGACTAATAGTTACTTACTGACCTTCCCTTTTCGGGTCTTCCTGGATGTCAAATGTGGAAGGCCCTCTATATGGACACCTGTTCCTCATTTGACAGGACACCTCAAATTCTGGAAGGGTCTGAAAACAAACCCTTTTCCTGTACTAACCCTACATAAACCTACACTTCCTTACATGTACCTTAAACTAAGGTTACTTTCACTATGTATACCTAGGTAGGTAAGGTCCCCTCTGGTCCTAAATAGAAGACAGAAGATCCCTAGGACTCTGGCATAGTAAGCATAAAATCCCTGCAAATAGTTTAGGGCATAAACTATATATTTATTTCTAAGAGGAATATTTACCGATATAAAGTGCCTTCAGATTTCTTGGTACTGAATTTTGGAAAATGTTAAATCGGCCTAAGATTGTAAATGCAGTCAATACAAAAATACTTCTGTGATTTTTTCCCCAAATCTGCCCTTTGCCCCCTTTGTTTTTAACTTGTGATACTTAAACACGTTTTGGGTGATACCTGGGCACATTTTGCACTCATAACCTTCCATGTTATAAATGTTCCAAAAGACACATAACATCCCCAATGACATGTTACACACCCCTAATACCCATATCATGCCCAAAACTTGCATAACATGGACCCAAACCATGTTTAAGTATCACCATATTGCAAGGAAAAAAAAGTTGAACATGCCATATTTAGACCCCAGGTTCTTGTATGTCAACAGTATATAGTGGGGTTTTCTCTTTGACCTGTAGCCAAATTTGGCTAAGTCTTCTTGTAGATGATTGCCATTCTACCTGCCGCAAAAAATTGAAAGAAAAAACCCTGCTCCACATAAAGTAGAAAACTTCTTTGAATACCGGATGTTGAGGTTGAAAATTGAAGTGTAGAAAATTGTGCAGCAGCTTTGATGACAGTGCAAAACTATGTTAAGCAGTGGAATGGGTTTCAGTTGACACATGATGCTGGTGATGGAAGCTGCCAATGACAAGCTAACCAACTTATGTTGAGTGAGCATGATTGGAGCAAAACCCAATTTATAACCTTTCAAGCATGAGCTGTCTTATAGAAGAGCGTTTGCTCAGGTATTTTGCCAACTTCGCTTGACGTGCTTATTTAGTACATTTTGGCAAATGGCTAAGTTTACATTCCTATTTGACTATTTTGCTAAGTTGACTTCACAAGATCATGAAGTCCAAGCTGTCAAATTGCAAAATCCACATTGCCAAGTCTGCACTCCCAAGGACCAGCTTCGCATTGCCAAGTCCAAATCACCATGTGAACTGCTCAAATGAGCTTCAGGCTGCTCACCAATTTTGAGATTTCCGGGCACACAGAATTTTTTTCTGTCAAAACTTCTGCCCCCAAAAATCAGATCCCTCACCCCTTCTCCTTCCTTATCTCTCTTTTGAATTTACGGCTTTTTGGGCTAGTGTTGCTTGGTTCTTAGGTTTTTAGAAGAGTTGTTGGTTTTGATTCTCTGCAACTTAAAACCGGTTGGTTCTGGGTCAGGTTTAACCTCTCTTTTTACCATAAGTTCCCAGTTCTAATAACTCTTATTTTGATAAAACTTGTTGGTTCAGGTTTTAGGGTGTAAGGAAGGGATTGCAATATGTAGCATACTAAGGTGATCAAAATTCATATGAATTTGTTGAGGGTACTAAAAATTGGGAAAGACTTGGTCATGACGGTGCATAAAGAAAAACTTTGTTACAAAACTTATATTATGAGTGGTTACATGTGTGGATGTACCAAAGTTTCCACCACTCCCACCAGCTACATTCTACATTTTAGAAAAAAATGATCATTTATCGGACACATCCTAGAAATCATTATGGAAATCTTCATCATGGATGGACTTCCATTCCATTAGGATAGCTTCAATTCCTGATCATTCATAAAAATAGACACAAAGAAAACATGAAATTTCAAACCTTTCACTTTGCTCTTAATGTGTGCCAAAAAGAAGAAGAAGGTAGCTTAAATTTTTGAAAGGCCTCTTCTCAGCCTTCAAAGATGATAGAACCAAAAGAAATTACAAGAGAGAGAAGGAAGGAAAAAGGAGGCTGAGCCTGGAGGCGGGTGCCCTAGACAGCCTGTGAAAAAGATTTCAAGATTATGGGCAGTCTAACTTTTTGGGGCAGATGTTTTGGCAGACCAGAAAAAAAAATCAGGAATTGTGCAGCCCAGAAATGTTTTTAAAAAATTGGGCACCTTGAAGCTAATTCACAGGCTGAAGTGGACTTGGCAATTGGGCAATGTTGCCCTGGCAATGTGGATTTTGGAAAAGCAAACTTAGCAATCAAGGCAAGTCAACTTGGCAAAATAGCTGAATTATAGCAATGTATACTTGGCAATGTGGCAAAGTGGGATCGGTAAGATACCTGAGTAAAGGGTATTCGATACTCTCTCCCTTATCGGAAGGACCAAAACAAAAAAGAATCATCAGCAATGGGAATTTATATATATCCATCCATCATCCAAGCACATCCATGAACAGTTCCCAGGTCCACCAAAAGATGAAGCTGATGATCCATAGACTCGATATGTTTATCTAAGGTAAGGCCCCAAGGTGGGAGCATTCCGGAGATAAGAGGACCCAAGACAATTCAGTGGTCAACTAGGGCACTGCATTTTGGAACCCACCCCCACCCTGGAGCCTTATTCATCACAAAGAACAAGGCAAATTTTATTTTAAATCTAAATTTACATAAACTATGAGGCAATCGGAGCAAGATGCATCCTATGTCGACAAGAGGCATACTTCCACCTACTTAATTGTAGGTAGTTGTAAGTATGCTTAAGACTATGTAGGTCTAAGTATGCCTAGGTTCATGTAGGCTTAGGTGTAAGTAGGTGTAAGGGTCTTTTTACATTAGGTTGTGATCACACCACACTGATCACAGCAGCCTAATTGAAAACTATTGACAGAGGGCCTTGTTTCTTGTTGCATGAACATGTGTTTTCCATTGGAGGGTTGGAGTTGCATTGAAAATATGTAGGGTAATAGGTTGGCAACTGAACACATAGTTTCTCAGTCACCTTTGTCTCGTTCAATTTGTCTCCTTTCCAGTTGTGTTCTGAAAATAAAATGTAGCCCACTAGAAAGTGCACCCATGGTTGTTTAAATCGCTCAAAACCAGTCAAAATTGAGGAAGATACATTCCTTCAAATCTTGGCGGGTAAAACTTGATTTTAAAAAATGAATTGTACATGTGGCAGCTCATGATGGCTTGTTTAGTCACCGAAAACCAAACAAACACTCGCCCACTAATGAACAATGTCTACTTCCACCTCAAACTAAATGAATATTGGGATGAAACATTTTGATAAGTAATCGTTCACTTTTGATCATAAGGTTTAGATTGCACCCAAATTAGGGCTTCTAAATCAATGATAATGGGTAAGTAATGTCATGTTCACCAAATCTATTGCCCCTCTTGCAAATGTTTGTGGGCACAGATTTTTTGTCGCTCCCACCAAGTTCCATACATCCTACGTGAGTTGGGAGCTTTGCTTCCATACTTATCTGAGCTTATGTTTTCTTCTCTTCACCTAAGGTTTGGAAACCTTCAAAGAGTTTTGTGTTTTTCTCTTGTTGTTTTGTTATGATCAACATTGTTTCTTTCTAAGCTTGCACACTTGTCTCTCTCAACACTTTGGACCTTTAAGCTCTTTTGCTTTGTTCTTGGTAATCAACATCTCTTATGTCATTTTTCTGAGCTCATGCATTCCTCTTTTTCAATAGTTTTTGGACCTTGACACTCTCTTGTTTATCTTTTTATCCTCTCTTTGAGCTCTAATTCTCCTCTCTCTCTAAATATTATCATAGTTATTGGCGATGGCCATCAGCACCCCTTCTTTCATCTTTCTCAACCCTTTCGTCTTTTTAAGTTTTGATGTTCCTCTTTTTCTCTAACTACTTTCAAAGCTATTATCGATGGTAATTGATGCCCCTTTTTCATCTCTTTCAATTCTCTCCTCTTTCTAAGCTTTGTTGTTCCTCTCTCTTTATGAACATTTTCATAGCTAGTAGCAATAGTGAATCATGAATTTTTTCAAATATCATTCAAATAATTTAGTAGTGGCACATAATTTCATCATCTCTCCTGAGTCTATTTTGACCTGCTATGAAGGGTGGAATCATTATGCAATGAACTTGCAGATTGCTTCAAATATTCAATTAAAATATAATTATATCAGTCAGAATAGATTAGCTTTTATTTATGTAATGAAGGTCATCCACTACCAAGATGTGGACATGAAGCTGGTGTAGCTGGTTTTCATGGAAATGATCCATGGCCAGGTGCACCTTGAGGATATAAATCATGTGTTGGCGGTCCTCAAGGATATAATAAATGTGCAGGTGATCCTTGAAGATACATGATAAATTTACAACCAATTCCTACGGATATGATTCATACTTACAACTATGGAAATCATCATATTTAGCATACCGATCTAAAAGGCCATGTTGCATACCTTAAGAATGCATGAAGTTGGGCCTAATTGGTATTGTAGCCCTTCTTTAAAGGCTATTCTCAAATAAATATCGTTTGATTGTTGAGAAATTACTACACACAATCAAAAGAACTGATCATAATAGTCCTACTTCTTTTGATTCATACTTCTTTTGTTTTGCATATCATGAAGCAACAATTGCTTGCCCTTCACTTCTTATTTCACTAAATCAAATTATAAATGCACGTTGAACCTTTGCCCATGTCGTTGTTGGATGGGTAGTCTCATATCTTTCGAACTAATCAATAATTCTTCCCTTCAAGGAATTTGGAAAATATTGTAATTTGTGGCAATCTGTATATTCTCCATTAATTACACATACCTTCGTTAATTATCGAATATGTAAAACTAGATCTTCATTATCATGATATTTAGATAACTATATCTGTAACACATTTGCAAAAGGTACTACCATGATGGGTGATGGGTGGAACATTCATTGTCAATGCAACAATAGTCAGTGGTAACTTCAAAAAAATATTAGTCTTGATGCGTTCAGGGCTCTTGAAAAATAATTTGAAAAATTTTCTTTTAAAAACTTCGTTAGCAATGTTGTTACTAATGGCTTCTTCTGTTGCATCATTTTTTGACCGTTTTCTTGGTATATGTGGCCATCTCTCTTTCATGATCCAATTGAACATTCCGTAAACATTAATTGTAGCCTTTGGGTTATTTTGCATGTAATGAACACATCAAGGACCTTGTGGACTTATGTGATAGTCATGTGGGAATGTTGCATGGACGCATTGTGACATGAAAACGTGTGTGTGTAACTAAATCAACAAAAAACTTGAGAAATTGGGATACTTAAGGGGTTAGTTAGAAATATGTGCAATCTTGGGTTGAGGTTAATTTAGTAATCAAATAAGATGTATCCTTTTGGTGTTGATGAGGAATATACATAAATCTATGATTTATTTAGTTGTTAGATTTCTTAGGTGTAGTCTCCTTTTTGCTTACAATGGAATTCTTCCAAGCTTGTGTTGCCCCAAAACAATTAATTAACCATTGGAATTCAGCTTGCATAATTACATAAGCCCAATCCTCAAGTGTTGTCATCTTTAACAAGTTTTTTCCATGATTTACTTATGCATTGTAATATATGTAACAATTTCACATGTTCAATGGGATCATCATCAAGATCTTGTAATCAATGCCAAATATGCTCATGCACAAGGTCATTGAACAATATAAAGAATAATGAAAAAGTAGGTGTTGTAAGGCTTGGCTACAACCATGAATTTTTTTTCATAACATCAAAAAGCTCTTCGCTTATTTTGTTAACACTTGTAAGTTTAGACATTGAAACTCTCCATATTAACTTCATGCAAACTTGGGATCTAGATGGGAGGATTGTGATCAAACCTTGAGTCAATTGTAACTCACGCTTGGGTGTGTAAAAATAGAAGTTTGGGGAAAATAATCGTGAAAACAAATAGATTTCAAAAAAAGAAGTTAAACAAAAAAAAAGGTGTTACTCAACAAGGCTTAAGATGCATGGTTTAGAATGCATTCTTGACAAAGTCAAGTAAATTCCACCATGTTGAAAACTTTAAAACATTGTACTTTAAGGTGCCTAGTGTCAATGCTTATGAACTTAAATGCATTAAAAAAAAGTAGGTGTGAAGGTAGGTGCAAGGGAAGGTCAAGGGTTGGAAGTTGCTAATTTTAATGCCTCAAAAGCTTCAAATGTCTGCCTTTAATGTTTTTATAAAACTTGGTAGGTGTAAGGGGAGTTCAAGTGTTTAGGTTGATAACTTGATGAAGAAATGAATGGAGAAAGAAAGGATGGGCAACAATGTAAGGCTAAGTGGAGATTGACAAGGAAAATAGGAAAATGTTGCACAAAAAGAACCTTTTTGTACCTTTACTTGATAAAAATAATGTTTAATGCATGGGGGATGAACCAATACAACCATTAGCCTTGGGTACATGGCAAGTTTGTTAACTTGCCATTAGCTTGGATTCCAATAAGTGATGACCTTCACTTCAAAGCTAACTAGTAAACTAATTTATAAGCATGCCTTGGGCATAATGCATCACCATTCAATATTAACTTGGCCCCCCAAAACCACAAAGAGGTAATTTCAAGTTTATAATTCATGGGGACTATGTTTAGGGTTCAAGTGAGTTTAGTTTCCAAAGATTGTTTTTAAAACTTCCAAAGACATAGGTCCTCTTTATAGCTTTGGCATGTTATGTTTTGTAATTCATGGGTGTAGGTTGTTATATGATTTTTTTTCAAATTGCTTAAACATTCATTCTAAAAGCATGTTGTTCCAAAGTTTTTAAGTAACCATTCATATTTGTTATGGGTAGTTGGTTTTCATTTTCATATTCTCGTAATCGATCTTAATTTTAGAGGCAAGGTTTTCCTCATTTGAATATTGTTGTCTACTACTTGATAAATTCCATTTTGACTTCTCTTTTTTACAATGAACCTACATTAGGGTTTTTTCACTATAAGCTCTTGTTGGTGGTTTTGGCCACTAAAAAAAGACTATGTCCTCAATTGATGTGGAAAAAACCTATAAAATCCCCGTACTGGAATCAAATGAAATTTGATGTAGGACATGTTATTCTAGAAATAAAATAGAAGAAATATTTGTTGTATTACAAGATGAATTATGAAGCATTTCAAAACTTGGTGTTAAATTGATTCATCTTTTGCAATCTCAATGCTTCAACCTTCAATCATGTGAGTTCACAACTAGAGATTAAAAAAATAATTGCAATTTTTCTTTTTAAAAAAATCATGAACATACTACTACTCATATGGTTGATCGTTTTAATGTGGGTGCATCAACAATCTAGAAATATGTGGACATTGTACATGATTTTCTAACTAATAAGGACAAACTTTTCAACAAATACATTAACATTTCACAAGGAAATTGATTGAGATTGATGATTTGATCATTCCAAGGATTGATAGGTTTGCCAAACATATGTGGATCAATAAATGGAATGCACATACCATTGGTAGATCTTCCAAGCAAGAGGGTGACATTTGTACAAAGTGATTTTTTCAATTGGAAAAAAATTCATAATATTGTTTTACAAGGGGTGTGTGATGCATACAAATAGTTTTGGAATATGTGTGTTAGAGAACTAGGAGGTGTTCATGAGGGTGGTTAGTTTAAGGTTTTCAACTTATATACAATTGAGAGTCCAAAAGATTTTTGTAAGCATTGGTTTTTATGGTTAAAGGTGTGAGATCTACCCTTTACATCATTGGAAATTGAACTTATCCAATTCAAACATATATGTAAACAAATTGCAAAACTAAAAATTTATGTATGGTGAAAAAATAAGCAATGATTGTAACATGGACAAAGGTAAAGTTGTAATACAAAATGATTTTACATTAGTGAATAATAGGTGGTGGATTCAAAGGCATTTCAATTCAAAAGTGGATGGAGTAGCAAAAGTGGCAACATGTTGTGTACTCCACAATTTTTGTGAGACATGGAATGAACTAGAACCATTGTTTGCAAATTTGGGAAATAGGTAGGAAAACCTAATCAGATTTGGTGCACACACGTTGTTTGTTCATAGAGAGATGCAACTAAAGCAAAAGGAGAAAAATCAAGACTTGCCTTATATCAACAATGGGTGTTTGATATTTCATATGAATTGAACATAATTCATTTTAAATTTTTATGTACAATCCCATTAGTACCTTCACCATTTCAAATGAGTCCTCATAATACCCAT
>Ga0116227_10015111_pt1 | contig 11510 bp, 8 predicted proteins | sample S1TSphgellanicum_FD_89693 | JGI IMG/M metagenome (GOLD analysis project Ga0116227, IMG submission 89693) | Host-associated microbial communities from peat moss isolated from Minnesota, USA - S1T2_Fb - Sphagnum magellanicum MG | ecosystem: Host-associated > Plants > Peat moss > Unclassified... | reverse complement strand
GACAAAGACAACTGGGTAGACTTTATGATGAAGTACGAACTGGGACTGGATAAACCAGAACCCAAGCGTGCTCGCAACAGCGCATTGAACATTGGCATATCTTATATAGTAGGAGGACTGGTACCATTGTCTCCCTACTTTTTTGCCCATAAGCCGACCGATGGTTTAATGTGGTCGGCAATCGTAACAGTGGTATGTTTATTTATTTTTGGGTTCTATAAAGCACGGTTTACAGGACAAAATTCATGGAAGGGTGCTATACGGGTAACCGTGATAGGCTCAGTTGCTGCCGCAGCAGCATTCTTTATTGCACATTTGTTTAACCATTAACTATTTATTTCGTTATTGTCAGCATCAGGCGATAAGCCTTTTTATTGAGCTTATTGGCAATATTGTCAATAACTGAAAATAGTGGCAGTGGAATAATATTCAGCAAAAGTTGCAACCTTGTTCTTACCAGTAATTTATTATTAAAGATCTTTGTCGTATGTTTTGTTGAACTATCGGGCAACAATTTCATTATCGTCTTTTCGGTAAACGAATGTATATGGGCATTATGTGGTGTTAACTGATTGCAATGTATGCACAAAGAATATTTCAATATCTCATTATAGGGTGTGGTAATTATCAATTTTCCCCCGGGCTTTAACGCATACAATAGCGCCTCCATAAATTGCTTTGGGTTATTTACGTGCTCAATTATTTCGGAAGCGATAATGCAGTCTAAACTATTCTCCCTGATGGGTAATTGAAACACGTCTGCAACAAGCCCATAATGTGTGGCAAAAGGAATATCCTTAATTGTTTTTATGGGATTAACGTCTGAAATATCCATGGAGATAATGTCCTTGCCCGCATATTGCATAGCTTTTGCCAACCAGCCACCACCACAACCAACATCAAGTATCCATTGAGCTGATGCGGGTATCTCTGATAATATATGCTGATGTAACCGGTTCACTTCTTCACGCTCGATCGGGTCCTCTATTTTGGCAAAATAATCATAAGTTTCAGCATCGTTTTGATAATGTGTTTTATAGTCGATATTACTTCCTGCAACATCGTTGTTAGTGTTGTGGGTCAATAATATAGGTACATTGTCTTTAACGGCGAAGGTGTCCGGGTGAGTATTGTCTGTGAGTATATTTGTAGCTTCAGTATACGACAGTGGTGTTTTATATGTGGGATGTACGAGTATATTTAAAAAACTATGTTCCATATTGTATATGTGCGATATCGTTTTTGAAGTTTTGCCAGATCGTATCTTCTGTCTAAAGGTTAAAATTATTATTTTAGCATCTTATCAAGCTGCCTTGTGGGTAGCTTATATCTTCAAGATACAGGCCATTGCCTGTGACGCTGAAGTCTGCCCTGGTGCAATCCCTTCCCTCAATTAGCTCCTTAAATTCACCTAAGGATATGCGGCCGCGAGCTACTTGTAGCTGTGTGCCTACCAGACCTCGTACCATTCCCCGAAGGAAGCGATTACCCTCTACAACGTAATGCAACTCATTACCATGCTCTTCCCATTCCGATCGTGTCAATTTACATAAAAAGGTCTTGGATTGTGTATTGCGTTTAGAGAAGCTCTCAAAATTACTATAAAGGGGCAGCAATACTGCTGTTTGCTTTAGCAGGGAAGTATCTATGGTGAATGGATAAAAGAGCGCCCTATGGAGCAAGAAAGGGTCTTTTTTGTGGTATATGCGGTATCTGTACCGTCTGCTGATAGCATCGAAGCGTGCATTGACGGTGTCGGCCCCAGAATATAGCTGCTTTACAGCTATTGTTCCCGGCAATATCGCATTCATTTTGTACTGGAAGTTTTGATGTAGTGCCTGGGTGGTATCAAAGTGATAAAAGTTGCAAAGGGCATGAACTCCCTCGTCGGTACGACTTGCACCAAATGAGATAATGTCTTCGCGCAGCAGGGTGGTCAACGCCTGGTTGATATATAGTTGCACAGTAGGCGTAGTGCCCTGCAATTGTGAACCATGAAAAGCGGTACCATTGTATGCTACCTCCAGGAAATAACGGGCCATTATAATTAGTAACAGTAAATTGAAAAGGTAAAATTAAACTGTAAGGCTCATTGTTTCTCAATATCGTGTTTCTTTCTTTGCAATTGCCGACCCAGAAGGCCAAAAGTAATGGCGATGATCAAAAAGAACAGGCCTTTGTTCATGCTATCCCAGAAAAACTCAAAGTATCGGGTGTATAGATTGGCCAGTAGAAACAATATGCCCATATCTCGCGCTACGTCGTCTTTGTATCTTATTCCTGATGCAAATGATATAATAGCTGCCAATGCAAATACTACAGAGTAACCTATAACGTGCAGCTGCCTCATCCTGGTCCACTCAGAAAGATAATTTACGTTGCCAAAGATAGATACCGCCCATAAAGAGCTAAAAAAGAGGAACAGGCCGATGATGTATGTAATGCGTTGGGAGAACAAGAGCTGTTTGATGTGCAATTGCGCCCATGATGCCAGCAAAAGCACTAGCCCGAATACTGTATATCGTACCGCATAGTTCATGCCCAGGAAAAGATAAGCCTTGCTATGGTCTGTAGTAAAGTTGCCAAACCAGATGACCAATGCTAATAATGCGCATACCCACAATGCCCTGGACCGAAATAATATACTTAACAGGAACAGCAAAATACCAGATACGGAAAACAAAACCGTGTAGGAGCCACCAGGTGAAATAGTCTTTATGAAGTATACCAAGGATGTAAGCATACCCAATGCGCCAAACACCTGGTATACTTCGTATGCAGCATTACTCAGCCTGTTTTTTGTACGGTATATATACCAGAACCAAGTGGTAGTAATAGCGCCCGTTACAAGGGCTATTACTATATCGCTAATAGAAAAGTATTTTTTTAGCTGTTCCAGGAGCTTCTCGTCAATAAAAATGGCACCAAATGCAAGAAGGGAACAGGATAAAGCAATGATGAAAAAGTACTGAGCTACCGTTTGCCGTTGGGAATGCTGAACGTTCAGGTCGGTCTTGAGTCGCGCTACCTCTTCTGGTGTAAGTAAATTTTCCTTACCCCACTGGTCAAGTGCGTTCTGTAATATCTCATATTCTTGTTTGGTTACATCCATGGGTAGGTAGCGACATGAAAGTTACATAAACAAAATAAAAAAAAGGCCCTGGACAGGGCCCTTACATATAAAGGATAAGAGAGAAAAAAATTGCCACCGTTTTAATGGTGTATATATGAGTTCGTTTTTACTGCTATTGTTTCACAAATTTTAAACGATAATCGCGTAGGTCAAAACTTTTACTGCCTGTTAACTATTCATTAGCAAGTGATTAACAAGAGGGGAAAGGGGTAAAAGCCTATGTGCCTTTATTTTCGGCCATTTTTTGCCCGATATTGAATGATTATCTTTGTAACGCATTTTATAGATATGGAGCAGAAAAATAATCCTTTACACGGCAAAACGCTTGAAATGATACTTAACGAACTGGTAGCGCATTATACCTGGGAGGGTTTGGGAGAACGTATAGAGATCAATTGCTTCAACATAGATCCCAGCATAAAGTCAAGTCTAAAATTCCTTCGTAAAACCGATTGGGCAAGGGCAAAAGTGGAAAGACTGTACTTGGAAACGTCATTTTCATAACGGGGAGTGATCTATTGGTCAAGTTTGAAACAGATCTCACATGGCTTGTAGTTTCACCAATTCACCGCACAAGTATTGAAAGTGTGGGCGTGCAGATACGTCAGGTGCTGTAGAAATATCTCTGAGCAGTTCTAATTTTTTTACGGTCACGTGTTCTAATTCGCTGTTTAATGAAAGCAGATCATCGAGCAGATGGCCAAATGAGCTTACCTCAAGTCGCTCCAATGCTGAAGCTACTTTTGTATCCGTTCTATCATAAAAAGAAGCAGCACCAAAATCGCCGAACAGTGTATTTCCTTCATTGTCTACCAAGGTATTATGTGCGTACAGGTCGCCATGCAAAATGCCGTTATTGTGCAGTTGGTTGGCAACAGAAGCTATAGTGCTGGCTATTTTCAATATTTGTTCTGTAGAAAGGGATATATTGTTGGTGAAAACATCGCGAGTGCAACTATCGAAACTTGGGGGTAAGCCCAGGTTGTAAAAACGTTCGGCTATCAACTCCATCACCAAACCTTTTTTGCCATCAGGATGTCCTTCAATTTGCCCTATCAGCGGTATCAAACCAGGGTGCAGACCAGCAGCTATAGACGCATTCATTTCATCTTCAGGTAGCCCATCGCTCGTCACATCGCCTTTAAAAACTTTTACTGCCACAGCTTTTTTACCAGTTGCATTATGCCAAACAGCTTTTGATATAACTCCTGATGCCCCTTCACCCAGTACGTTTTGTAATTCCAGTTCTTGCCAGCCAATAAGAGGTAGAGGCTTAATATAGCGACCTGTACTAAACAAGTTGCCCGAGAATGCCAACCAAGATAGCTTAGGCATAGATAGTAGCCATTCTGGTAGTTCCTTTAATCTATTTGCAGAGATACGCAGTAGCGATAAGTTGCGACAATGACTCAATTCGACCGGCAGCTCAGTCAATAAATTACCCGCAAGCGCGAGCTTTTGCATACGGTGACAATTGCCTATTTCTTTAGGCAATTCTTCAATGCGGTTATTAGTAAGGATAAGCCAACGGAGATTTGTGTTAAGTGAAAGTGCATTAACAGTTGCTATCCTGTTGGCTTTAAAACCTACCATCTCCAGCAATGGGCAGTCGGCCAGTACTTCGGGTAACCCTGTAAAAAGGTTATCTGAGCAAAAGAGGATCTTTAATTTCTTTAACCTCCCAAGGTCCTTCGGCAATTCTTTCAGTTCATTCCGCGATAGGTCAAGTACTTCTAGTGTGTCTGCAAGTTCAAAGATCTCTTCAGGGAATTGGGCAAGTCCCTCGGAGAGTTTCAGTGAAACTGCTCCCTTCAGCGCTCCGCTCTTTAACTGTGCCAGTGTTTGCATAATATTTGATATTGTAATTATCACTTTCAACACATATGTGTAAAACGCAATAAAACAAAAAACCCAACTTGCATTTGCAAGTTGGGTTGTGCGGAGGGAGAGGGATTCGAACCCCCGGACCTGTAACAGTCAACAGTTTTCAAGACTGCCGCAATCGACCACTCTGCCATCCCTCCGGGCGCAAAATTAGATAAGCAGCCGAGAAAACAAAATTATTTTTCACTCTGCTACTATATATTTTCAGATGTCATGTTATCATTGTATCAAATCCAGCTTTTCCCAACACTGGAGACGTATATATTTTTAGAATTTTTTTTCATAAAAGTATTTTGTATAAATGCTCTAATTCTATTTGTTTAATATGCTAACAGACAGTGGTATATGTAGTTTTTGTAATTCATTTTGTTTCATAAAATTTGTTTCAGTATTATTGAGTTGTATTGCTATTTGTTTCTGGCACTATATTGTACCCAGCATTATTAATGAAATTCACAACTGAAAACATATCTACTGACAAGCCCCAGGTCAATATCCTAGTCGTTGATGATAAAGAAGAGAATCTTTTTTCCATGGAAGCGATCTTGGAAAAAGATGGATACAATATAGTAAAGGCGAATTCTGGTAAAGAGGCACTGAAAATACTTCTTAAACAATACGATTTCAGCCTCATACTTATGGATGTTCAAATGCCAGAATTGAACGGCTTTGAAACGGCCGGGCTGATATACGAGCGGGAACGCCTGAAACATATACCTATTATTTTTATTACTGCGAACGACCACGGAGCTGATAGCCTTTTTAAAGGATATCGCCTTGGTGGGGTCGATTATCTGTTCAAGCCCATAGATCCAGATCTGCTTAGGGCCAAAGTTGCTGTATTTGCTGACCTGTACAATAAGAAGTACCAGTTGATGATGCAGGAGCAGAAACTCATCATGGCGAACAAAAAACTGGAGCAAGAGGTAGAAGAAAAAAGGATCAGCGAAGAAAAGATACAAGTACTCAACAACCAGCTTGTTGAAAATATAGATCATCTAAAGGCTATCAACGAGGACCTGGAAAGGTTTGCATACGTAGCATCACACGATCTTCAGGAACCTTTAAGAAAGATCATTTTGTTTGGCGACCGCCTTTCCGGTAAGTATTCTGATGCTTTGGGTGCTGAGGGAGTAGATTACCTCAACAGGATGGTAAAGGCAACAGGAAGAATGCAAGAGTTGATAAAAAATATACTTTCATTTTCCAGGGCTACTACCAATATCGATGATCTTGAGGAAACCGACATCAATGTTATACTAGACAATATTATATCAGATCTTGAAGTTTCCATATCTCAGAAGAAAGCGATCATTCATATTGGTCGCATACCTCATTTAAACGTAATACCTTCACAAATAAGGCAGGTTTTTCAAAACCTGATCATCAACGCATTGAAATTTAGTAAAGAGGATGTTCCTCCGGTCATCACAATTAGTGCAGAATATGTCAATGGTTTAGATGTTGAAGGTGCAGATACTACCAATGCCAATAAAACTTACTGTAGGATATTTGTGAAGGACAATGGTATTGGTTTCGAGCAAAAATATGCTGGGCAGGTCTTCCTTATATTCAAAAGGTTGCATTCTCATGACCAGTTTGAAGGCACCGGTATAGGTTTATCTATCTGCAAAAAAATTGTTGAGAAGCATAATGGATCTATTAGTGTAGAGAGTATACCAAATGTTGGGACAACATTTACTATTACATTACCAGTAAATATTAAGGCAGATAGCTCTAAAAATGCGGAGTTCAAAAAAATAGGATCTTTATGAAAGTAACGCTTGTGAACAGGCTGTACCTGGGGTTTGCACTAGCCCTTATTTTATCGGCAGTTGTAGGTTATATCTCTTATTACACATTCAGGCAGCAAACAGAGGAGGCTCGTTGGGTAAAGCATACTTACGAGGTGATAAATGAAGCCCAGCGGATACAGAAGCTTTGTGTAGATATGGAAACGGGCCGACGGGGTTTTAGAAGTACGCATGAAAAGGTATTTCTTGAGCCATATTCTATAGGTTCTAAAAAAATAGGGGCTTCACTGGCTGACCTCCGGAAACTGGTATCTGATAACCCGGAAGAAGTAGAAAGAGTAGACACCTTGCAGGGAAAAGTAGATAAGTTACTGCTGTTTTGGACCAATAATGGGGACGATGTAAGCTTGTACAATACGGATACTTTGGTCAGAATAACAACTGCAGAAAAGCAGCAGATGGATGGGATACGTGTAGTTGCTGATGAAATATTGAATGCGGAGAATAAGCTGCTTATTACACGAGAAAAAGCTAATGCTGATTCTGTGACGGTTGCTACTGTAGTGTCCACTGCGGGTACCTTAGTGGTACAGATCATTATAATTATACTTATCTATATCATCATTAGTGAATTCAAAACAAGGCGGAAGGCAGAAGACGCACTGCAGGCGAATCTTGCAGAGCTGGAAAAGTTGAACGTACAAACCATTGAAAAGAACTGGACACTTACAGGCCTATCTAAAGTGAATACAGCAATGCAGGGTGTTAATAATGTTGCCTCCCTTTCAAAGCTTATTCTTAATGCCATTATCGCTTATCTTGAACTGCCCAGTGGCGCACTTTATATTTTTGATGATCAGGATCAGCAGCTGGTCTTAAGAGCCTCCGTTGGATTACCTGACGATATAAAGACCGTATTTAAGATCAATGAAGGCATAGTTGGAGCAGCAGCGACCAATACTGATATAACTATAGTAAAAAATGTACCTGCTGATTATTGGCGCCTGGCATCTGCAACAGGCAATGCGGTGCCCAAGCAGATACTTTGTTTACCACTATGGGTAAATAACGAGTTGAAAGGTGTTATAGAGCTGGTTGGCTTTACTGCCTTCAGTTCTTTACAAGCCGATCTGTTGCGGTCTTTAGTGAATAATGTAGCGATCGCTATCAATTCTGCAGATGCGCGTGAAAAGATCATTTTGCTTCTTGAGCAAGTACAGCATCAAAAAGAGAGCCTGCAACAGCAGGAAGAAGAATTGCGGCAATCAAATGAGGAACTGACCCAACAGACAGAAACTTTACAAGCTTCAGAAGAAGAGTTGAGAGTTCAGGAAGAAGAGTTAAGACAGATAAATGCCGAACTGGAAGAAAAAAATGAGGCTGTAGAGATCGCGCGTCAGTCACTGTCAGACAAAGCCAGGGAACTAGAAATAACAGGCAAGTACAAATCAGAGTTCCTGGCAAATATGTCTCATGAATTGCGTACACCCTTGAATAGTGTACTGATACTTGCTAAGGTATTATCGGAAAATAAAAATGAGAACCTTACAAGCAAACAGATAGAATACGCAAATGTTATTCACCGGTCTGGTAACGATCTTCTGAACCTTATTAACGATATTCTTGATCTTTCAAAAATTGAAGCTGGTAAAATAGATCTGAATTTTGAATTGACCCCAATAGCCGGTATCGTAAGAGATACACGTCAATTGTTTAGTGTACTGGCTGATGATAAAGGATTGAAATTCAGTACTTCGATCGATGAGAACCTGCCCGCTGAAATATACACAGACAAGCAACGCATAGAACAGGTCATAAAAAATCTATTGTCAAATGCCTTTAAGTTTACAGGCAAGGCGGGTAGCGTTGCGTTATCGTTCGATCTTGTAAAACCACCTGCTTCATTGTTTAATGAATCGCTAAAGAGAACAGAGAAATTGGTAGCTATTTCCGTTTCAGATACAGGCATAGGGATACCCGTGGAAAAGCAGAATATGATATTTGAAGCTTTTCAACAGGCAGATGGGTCTACAAGTCGTAAGTATGGAGGTACAGGTCTTGGGCTGTCGATTAGCAAAGAGCTGGTAAAAAAACTGGGTGGTGAATTGCAGTTGGAAAGCGAGGTGGGAAAGGGTAGTACGTTTACTTTCTATCTTCCTCTTGATGCAAATTTTCTGGAAGCAACACCTGTTCCCGCAGAGCATACCGAACTGACTTTAGAGGTTGGTGACATAGTAGAACAAACCCAATTGGCTGATGATAGAAATATTATTGGTCCCAAAGATAAAGTGATGCTCATTATAGAAGATGATGCACACTTTGCAGGCATTTTGCAGGATTTTGCACGTAATAAAAAATATAAGACAATAGTGGCCCTGCAAGGTGATGAAGGATTATACTATGCCCAGAAATACAAACCTTCTGCTATAATATTGGATATGCAATTGCCTGTATTGAGTGGTGGCAAAATACTGAAAATGCTGAAGGCCGATAGTGTGCTTAAGGATATACCGGTACACATCATATCAGCCAGTGACGAGGCTATGCATGCCGCGCCGGGGGCTTTGGCCTACCTTAAGAAGCCTGTAGAAAAGGACAAGCTCGATCGTGCATTCACACTTATAGGTGCACATCTGCATAATGGCATCAAGCATATACTTATATTGTCTGGTAATTACCTTCCTGACAATTCTCTGCAACGCCTTATTAGCGAACGGCATTTCAATATTGCTTGTGACTACACAACAACTGAAGCAGAGGCCATAGAGAAATTACGAATCAACAGGTACGATTGTATTATTGCAGATATAGGGAAAGACCTGAAAAAGGGAATGAGCGAGCTACAGCAATTAAAAAGTATTACAGAAAAGAAAGATATCCCTATCATCATATACATGGATAAGGATATAGAGAACACTGATGAATTTGAGCTAAAAAAACTCTCTAATATAGTTATTCGTGATTCTGAACAGGCCAAGGACCGTCTGATGGATGAGTTGGAACTGTTTTTGTACAAAGTAGAAGAAGCGGATAAAGAAAGCATGGTACTTCCCCGCAGGAAAACTGCTATTATTGATGATAAATTTTTAGTTGGCAAAAAGGTATTGATAGCAGATGATGATGTAAGGAACGTTTTTGCCCTTAATACTTTATTAGAGGAGCAAAGCATGGAGATCTTTACAGCAGACAATGGTGCAGAGGCGCTTACGCAGCTTAATGAGCACCCCAATATTGAAATTGTGTTGATGGATGTAATGATGCCGGAAATGGATGGCTATGAAGCAATAAAGAAGCTAAGGGAAGATAGCCGTTTCGCAAGGTTGCCGGTAATAGCACTTACTGCAAAAGCTATGCAGGGCGACAGGGAAAGATCTATAGCAGCAGGTGCTTCAGACTATATTACAAAACCGGTAGACAATAACCGCCTTTTGTCTTTAATGCGCGTATGGCTATCAAAATAAACTATGACCGAACACCAAAACATCAACGCTACTGAGCTGCACGAAGTGATAGAGTTGATAAAGCTGAATTACGGGTATGATTTCAGTAAATATTCACATGCCTCTATTAAGCGCAGGATACTGCATTGTATGAAGAAGGCAAATATTGCTACTGTATACGACCTTAAATATTACCTAACTAACGACGATCGTTTTTTTTCATGGTTCCTGGAATCTGTGACCGTGAATGTCACGGAGATGTTTCGTGACCCTTCTTTTTTTAAGGAATTGAGAGAGAGAGTAATAAAAAAATTAGCGGCATACCCCATAATAAAAATATGGCATGCGGGCTGCGCCACGGGTGAGGAAGCATATTCAATGGCTATATTACTCCATGAATTAGGTTTATTAGACAGGGCCAAAATATATGCTACTGATCTTAATCCTGCAAACCTGGAAAAGGCAAGGACCGGTATTATGCCTCTACAGTATATGAAGGACTATACTCAAAACTATATACAAGCTGGTGGAATAAATGATTTCTCGTCCTATTATACCGCACGGTACGAACATGCTATTATGAGAAAGGACCTGCGGGAAAGTATAATTTTTTCGCAACACAACCTGGTCACCGATCAGGTCTTTAACGAATTCCAATTGATATGTTGTCGCAACGTGCTGATCTACTTTAACAAGGAATTGCAAGCACAGGTATTTGACCTTTTTTACAACAGTCTTGCACCACTTACTTATCTTGCACTAGGTACCAAAGAGTCTTTACTTTTTAGCGATATTCGAAATAAGTTCACAACCATTAGCCTGACCAACAAGATCTTCAGGCGCAAAACCTGATGATATGGTCGAAATAGTGGTAATTGGTGGTTCTGCAGGTAGTATGCCGGTCATTGCAGCTATTATTGACGCTATCCCTACAGACTTCAATTACACGATCGTAATAGTACTACATAGGCTTAAGAATGTTTATAGTGAAATGGATAGATTGCTTGCTTATAACAGAACTGATCTGAAGATAGGAGAGCCTGAAGATAAAGAGGGAATAAAAAAACAGCACATATATCTTGCTCCACAAAATTATCACCTTTTAGTTGAGGAAGACAATACGTTCAGCCTCGATTATTCAGAACTTGTCAACTATAGCCGTCCCTCTATAGATGTCACGTTCGAGTCGATCGCACATGTATTTGGGAACAAGGCATTGTGCGTACTTTTAAGCGGTGCAAATGGCGATGGCGCAGTAGGATTGTCAAAAGTCCTGAACAAAGGAGGTATGGCGATAGT
>Ga0116227_10015110_pt1 | contig 11510 bp, 9 predicted proteins | sample S1TSphgellanicum_FD_89693 | JGI IMG/M metagenome (GOLD analysis project Ga0116227, IMG submission 89693) | Host-associated microbial communities from peat moss isolated from Minnesota, USA - S1T2_Fb - Sphagnum magellanicum MG | ecosystem: Host-associated > Plants > Peat moss > Unclassified... | reverse complement strand
GGGTGTCGGGTGTCGGGTATGGGGTGTCGAGTAGGGTGTATGGGGTTCCCTACACCCTAAACCCTTTTTTGGCCTAGATCTGAGGTAAGTTCAGTCGCTGAAGGACTAGCTCTGGATTATCTAAAAATGGATTAATTTGGTTGAAATCATAAACACCATTCGACAAATTCACTAGACCTGTTGCTGGATCTATGTCTCCAATATACTGATGTAGCAAAACTTTACAAGGAACTGGGGGTTTAAGTTCTACCTTCTGTCGGTTCCAAGGGCTAATTTGGGATTTATTGCCATAATGAGCAAGCCAGATACCTTGACAGTTCGCACCTTCTTTCATTGCGGCGCTTAAATTTATTAAAGTTGTCTCATCTGAACCATTCAGGTAAACCGCCGGGAGCAACTTCACCTTATGACTTGCGTTGAGAACAGCCTCTGACCATCCTTGGTAAAACTCCTTAGATAATGAGGGTTGACCGTCAACTCCCTCAACATCAAGAAAAATGTAGAAACTATCCCCCTGTGAAACAAGGTAATCTTCCCCGAAAGTGTCTAAAACGTCTTTTGCATGGCTAGTGCCTAATTCCACTCCATCTTGGTGTGTACCACCAACTTTATTGGTTTGTCGAGAAATCGGTAGAACTCGAATTCCAGCATCATGCAATGGTTTATTTTCCTGCTTATGAAGATATTCTCCATCTCCGCTATTGCCTTGGAAATATCGCCCCCAAAAACGGGGCTTTGCTCCCATGAATTTCTGTGCTTCCGGAAGCATGGCATCTGTTACCCGTACCAGGGTGTCAACACCACCGATTCCCGTCAACTTCAATGAACCTGACGGCCACTCTGGTTGCCATCCAAATAATTTATCATGATGATCAAGGGCAGTCCATGTACTCGCATCGACAATTCCATTTTCTGTCAAGCCGCTATCTTTTTGAAATTTTTTGACTTGTTCCAGTGTATTCGGACCAAAAATTCCATCGAGATCTAAAGGTTCATATTTACAACCATTTAACTCGTCTTGAAGAAAAACAACCCACTCTCCTGAGTCTCCTTGTTTAAGGTCTGGCCGTTGATTTGGTTTGGGATTCTGTAGTTCGCTCATTTTGACTTGCATCCTGATAACATGTCTTAATTGTGATCTGACTTTGCTTTTAGAGGCAGGTGGCATTTTACATAATTAATTAGATGTAGTCGGTTTCAACATATGCACTTTAAAGGACACTGAATTCTTTTGTTTTCAATAGAACTTTTATTAAGTCAGTACAGTCTAAACAGGTGTAATTGCTAGTTAAAAAGAATACAAAATCATCATGAAATCTAAACATTGTTTTCACCCAATCCGCACATCTGCTATCTATACGCTTTTCATCACCATTGCACTGATGACCGATAGTGCTACTATTGCCCAATCCAAGCCTCAATCTAGGGTCGCCGCGAATCCTACACGTTGTCAAACTAGTCAGTTGTCAGTACGGCGTGTGAGTGATCAAGGGGCTACGGGTCACATTGGAGTGGTATATGCTTTCACTAACACCTCCTCATCAACTTGCACTCTTTATGGCTACCCTGGTTTTGTGCCGCTAGATGCTAAAGGACAGCCACTGAAGGGGATTAAGGTCACTTGGTCTGAACGCAATTACATGCATCATGCGCAGCGACAGCGATTAACTCTCACCCCAGGTGCTCAAGCCTCGTTTGAGGCTGTTTATAGCCACATCCCTTCTGATAATCAGTTATGCCGAAAATCAGCTAAAGTTCAAATCACACCCCCCAACACCTATCACCACTTCTCTCTCGCCGATAACCTTAGTCCTTGTCGTGAAATTCTTGTTACCCCGGTGGAGGCTGGTATTATCCAGAACTAGTACCGCTACGCGGAATTTAAAATTCAAGAGCCAAATGTTGCATCTAGAGAAGCTGCTATTTGCATAAATACCTGACCTGCTGTAGAAGTGGGATCTGTTAAAGTCAGTGGTTGTCCAGAGTCGCCTCCTGCACAAATCTGTGCATTGATCGGCACCTGTCCAAGTAACGGGGCATGGATTTCTGTTGCTAGCTTTTGACCACCACCACTGCCGAAAATGGGAGTTGGTTCCCCACAGCGATCGCAGATGAGATAGCTCATATTTTCAATAATTCCTAAAACTGGAACGCCCACCTGACGAAACATATAAACGCTACGACGGACATCTGAGATTGCTACCTGTTGTGGCGTTGCCACTAAAATAACCCCACAGATAGGACTTTCTTGGATGATCGTGATTTGGGCGTCGCCTGTACCTGGTGGCAGATCAATGAGTAGGTAGTCGAGATCGCCCCACTCCACTTCGTGGATGAACTGAGTCACAATTTTATGTAAGACAGGACCGCGCCAAGCCAAAGGATGATCGGGTTCTGCCAGTAACCCAACTGACATGACCTTGATGTTATGGGCTTCTAGAGGCAAGAAACGTTGACCGTTTGGGGTGTCCAGCATGTTCACATCTGTTTTTCCCAACCCCATCATCTGAGGCACATTAGGCCCATAGACATCAGCATCTAGTAGCCCCACCTTTGCTCCTTGTAAACTTAGGGCAACTGCCAGATTGACTGAGACAGTTGATTTGCCAACGCCACCCTTGCCGCTAGAAATTGCTAGAGTTGTTCTGACTCCTGGAATTGTACAAATATGAATGTATGCTTTTTTACACCAGGATAACGTTGACAAAGCAGACTGAATTTGCTCTTCTAACTGGTGTTGATGTCGCCCAACGTAAAGACGCAGGTAAACATAATTATCTACAACCCGTAGATTACGAACCATCCCCAAATTGACAATATTGTTTTTGAGAATCGGTTCGGTGATTTGCTTGAGACAGTGAATGACCTCTTGTTGCTGATCGCTGTGAGAGTCTTGCTTTTCATGAGAATCATCGCTAGGCATGGGCGGATTCCTGCTGTGATTCCTGAATGGCTTGAATTGCTCGTTGTGCGTAAATACAAACGTCTCGATCAGGGTCGTCTAGCGCTTGCTGGAGGGCATTGAGTGCATCTGGGTTCTTTAGAATACCAAGTGCGATCGCCGCATCTCGACGAACATCCGAGGATTCATCAGTCAAGACTTTCACACATGCAGGTAAAAACCGATTATCCGGTGTTTTCTGTAGTACCTGAATAGCAAATCTACGGACTTGCCAATGTTTATCCTCCAGGGCAGTCCTGAGTGCTGGCAATGCTTCAGTAGATGCATGCAGTGCAAGGGACTTGGCTGCATTACGGCGAACCTGCCAATCGGCATCCGATGTCAGTGCTTGGCATAGTAAGCTAACGACCTGTTGGTCTGCCAAATGTCCTAGGGTAAGAGCGGCTGCACGGCGCACTGTTGCATCTGAGTCTGACATTAGAGCGAGGGCTGGCTGACACCGCTCCACCTGGTTGAGGTACCGGAGCGTGATCACAGCTGCTTCTCTTAAAGCTGCCTGTTCCGCCTCAAAGAATGGCAACACATAAGGTAGAGACTGAGCATCATGTATTTTCCTTAACAGAGTCAGTACACTGATCTGTACGTTTGGATTGTCTTTCTGGAGAGCATCCAAAAGCAGCAGGAGATGATCAGGTGTAACTAGCTCCCCCAAGGCTGACATTGCTTCAGTACGAATCTCTGCATCAGGTGATTCTAAGCACGTCAACAAAGCTGGAACGGCATTCTTGTTCGCCAACTCCCAAAGCGCCGTCACTGCTAACTTTTGCACTGCAAGGCTTTCATCTTGTAGTGCTGTGATCAATGGCTGTAGCGCTGCCTCCTCACCCAAATGTTGCAGGGTTTTCACCGCAACCAAGCGATCGCTTAACTCTTTTGATCGCAGCATGTCTAACCACGGGTTTAGATCAGAATCCGGATCAGCAACCATGTTTTCTCCTCTCTGGTAGATTACCGTAACAGAAAAGGGATTTGCACCGTAATCGCGTTTGTTGGGCATTCTTTCTCACAGGGTAGGCAAAACCAGCACTCGTCGTACTTCATATATGCTTTGCCTGTTTCAGGGTTCTTTGCCAGCACGTCTAACGGACAAACCTCAATGCAAACTCTACATTTTTCTAGACACTTCGACTCATCGACAATCACAGGAACATCGACTCTTTGGGTTGCTAAAGCCATAAAATTTTTAGGGAGCAGGGGAGCAGGGGGGCAGGGGAGTAGGGAGTGGGGGGGAGTTGAGGTGTTTGTTCCATTGATCACGGGTGGTGTGATCTTTAGCGAACAGCAACATCGTAGACTTCTTTCTCTAGATCCACTTCCACCACGTATGGCTCGACTTGGCGTTTAAAGAGAATCATTTCTCCTGACTCATGCTTTTTCAAGTTTACATGGCAGAACCATTCGTCATTGTTTTTCTCTGGGTAGTCTAATCGGTAGTGGTATAATCCCCATCGGCTTTCCCGCCGATACAGCGATGACTGTGCTGCCATCTCCGCGCAATCGCGAATGAAGTGAACCTCCATACACCGCATGAGTTCGTGGGGATCGCAGGCACCCATCATGTCCAAGGTTTCGTTGTAGCGGGTAAAGTAGTTCAACCCAATTTCCATCTTGTGACCGACTTTAGGCGGCTGTAGATAATCGTTGACAAATCTCCGCAATTTATACTCTACTTGCGTATGTGGGATTCCATTCGGGCGAGTGAGCGGAGCATAGATCCGCGCTTTCTCTGCCTCCAAAAAGTCTAGATCTGGCTCGATATGCTCCAAATCCTGGAGGTAGTCTACAGCATGAATGCCCGCCAATCGTCCAAAAACAAATGCCCCAATCATGTAATTATGGGGAACACTTGCCATATCGCCTGCTGCATACAATCCTGGTACAGTCGTTTCCGCCTTCTCGTTCACCCAAACGCCAGATGCACTGTGACCACTACACAAACCAATTTCAGAAATGTGCATTTCTATACCATGAGTGCGGTAATTTTCTCCTCGCCCTTCATGGAACCGCTCACGACTAGGGCGCTCGTTTGACCAAAGAATGGATTCAATCTCAGCGATTGTATCCTCATCTAGGTGGGTCATTTTAAGTTGGATCGGTCCTTTACCAGAGTTTAGTTCCTTCCAAACCTCCAGCATCATCTGACCGCTCCAATAATCACACTGAATGAAGCGATAACCTTCAGCATTGGCAGTGTGAGCACCAAAGGGACCAGCAACATAAGCACACGCCGGTCCGTTATAATCTTTGATCAATGGATTGATCTGAAAGCACTCGATATTTGTTAGCTCTGCTCCGGCGTGATATGCCATTGAGTAGCCATCCCCTGCATTCGTGGGATTTTCATAGGTGCCATAGAGGTAGCCAGACAGAGGAAGCCCCAAACGCCCACAGGCTCCTGTACACAGAATCACTGCCTTCGCTTGAATAACGACAAAATCCCCTGATCGCACGTCAAATCCAACTGCCCCGATCGCACGTCCATTTCTCACCAAAACGCGAGTTGCCATGACGCGATTGGTTACTCTTGCTTGATGTCGTTTCACCTGACGGGTCAAAATCGTCTTGAGATCCTTGCCTTCTGGCATCGGTAATACATATTTACCCACCCGATGCACTTGTTTTAAGTCGTAATTTCCTTGAGTATCTTTTTGAAACTTAACTCCCCAGCTTTCCAGTTCTTGGATCACCTCAAAGCCTAGTTTACCAGTTTGATAGACTGCTTTTTGGTTCAGAATGCCATCATTCGCAACAGTCACCTCGCGAACATACTGTTCTGGCGTTGAATTGCCTGGAATAACAGCTGTGTTGACACCATCCATGCCCATGGCGATCGCTCCACTCCGACGAATGTTTGCCTTTTCTAAAATCATCACATCACCATCGGGATTCGCTTGCTTCGCTTTGATAGCTGCCATTGTTCCAGCCGTCCCCCCCCCAATGACCAGAACATCCGTTTGTATCCGTTGTGTATTGATTTGTATATCCACCCCGAATTCCTCTCTAGTAAAAGCTGATAAACTATAGATCTTCAACTGATACTTTTAACCGTAACATTCTTCGACATCTACGACCGGAGTGAACATCGAGTATAACATTACCGACAGAATCGATAAAGGTGGTATCCCACAACGCATAGCTGGAAAATCCCGACGGCTCCATTAAAATCGCGTGGTATTTTGTAACCACAATGAGGACATTTGAAGATCTTAGAACCGCCAAGCTTATGGTGAACATGCCCACACTTGGTACAAGTCTTTGACGTATATTCCTCAGTCATTCTCACCAATCTGGAACCGTAGCGGTTACACAGATGCTCAAGGGTTTGAGAGAATTGATAGAAAGCCCAAGTCATCATTGCCCGTACCGTTTTATTCTTTAGCTTCCGCTTCTTCCTCACCACCATCTCCGATGTTTCAAAAGTAGGAAGAACAATGACATCGTAATTTCTAGCAAGGTAGGACGCGACTTGTTTGTGACACTCAGAACGCAGGTTTTTAATTCTAGTTCTGACTCGTTCCATTGCTTGCCTTAACTTGTGAAGCATTATCTAGGATCTTGGAAACACTTAAATCTATGCACCAATTAGGGATTAAACCAGACGCTTTAAGCATCATCCTGAATCCCCTTTTTCCTCCAGCATCACCTATTTTGGTGTAGCCTTGATTTTCGTTCAAATAAGCGATAGAGATGTTGTAAACCTTACGGACAGCAGCTACCCACTTCTTCCATATTTTCTCTAGTTCCTTGCCCGGATACACTCGGTAACTCACCGTCCTCAACGATTTTTCTTTTGTATTTATGAAGTCCGTAGAGTCGGCAACTGAAAACGTGGATGATGGCAAGGATATCTTCCACCATTTCGCGCTCTGCCCCGATGTTCGCTTTGTTGAGAACCAGTATCTCAGCCTGCTGCCTAGCACAGAGCCATGAGATAAGATCGAACCCAAAGCGACAAAGCCGATCTTTGTGGGCAACGACAATAAGTTTACAAGTGTTTGTGAGAACTCTGTCCAATAAGGTTTGAAGCCCCTTCCGCTTGAAGTTGAGTCCGCTTCCAATGTCTGTGATGATTTCTGCCTCTGGGTAGTGAGACTTAAGAAACTGAACCTGTTGCTCAAGGTCACTTTTTTGAGAGCGGCTTGAAACTCTGGCATAAAGGATGATGGATCTGGTGTCTGTGGGATTACCAGATCGAATAGGGATAACTGAATCGAGGTTGTATCTTCTTTGACCACCTTGCGTGAAGATCCCTTCAATCTTCCCTGATTCAAGCCATCTTTCAAGCGTTCTGGTACTGACTCCCAATCTGGTAGCAGCGATCCTTGGAGGTACATAGTTAACTGGCATCTTGCATTTAACGCTACTTCTTTAATCTAATGCAAGATGTCGGGTTTTGTCGGCTATGTTAGAAAAATTAACGTCCTACATTTAACTCTCAATGTCGCCAACACGGCGGATATTGCGAATATCACTCAATTTTTTGATGTGGGTAAAGACTTGTTCAAGTTGAGCGCGAGCATGTATCTCTATTCCCAAGTCGATCAAGGCTGGTTGACCAATAGCAGTTTTCACATTAGCATGGCGCACATTGATCCCTTGGTCACTTAAGCGCGACAAAATATCCTTTAACACTCCCACCCGATCCAAGGCTTCAATCTGCACATTCACTGGATAAGTGTGAGGATGAGTGCTATTTTCTACTGCTTTGTTCCATGTGACTGATACTAAGCGCTCGCTCTCCACTTTCCCTAAATTATGACACCCTTGACGATGAATCGAAATTCCCCTACCTCGCGTTACAGTACCGATAATCGTCTCTCCAGGAATGGGATGACAACACCCAGCTAGATAATACATCAACCCTTCCACCCCAATAATTGGCGAATCATGGAATTTGATGGTGGTTGAAGTTCCATCCCGCGACACCTTGGGTGTAGCTGTTGGCTCTTTTACAGGAACTTGAGGTGTGAGCGCAATTGGTTGTTGCGCTTTCATCTCTTCTCGCCAACGATTCAACACGTTTGTGAGTGTGATTTCACCATAACCCAAAGCTGCAAGTAAATCTTCTACAGAGTGGTAATTAGATCGCTCTGCTACAGCCTGCATTTGTTCTGATTTGAGCAAACTTTCAAAACCAGGTTTCCCAAGCTCTTTTTCTAACAATTCCCGACCACGGGCAACATTTTCTTCGCGGTGCGATCGCTTGTACCATTGGCGAATCCGGTTCCGTGCAGCTGACGAGGCAACAAAGTTCAGCCAATCTAAACTGGGGTGAGAATTTTTCTGGGTGATAATCTCGACTATGTCCCCGTTTTTTAATGGCGTATCCAGAGTTACAATCCGTCCATTCACCCGCGCCCCAGCACAGTGGTTACCTACCTCAGTGTGAACTCGGTAAGCAAAATCAATTGGAGTCGAAGCTTGTGACAGCGAGATCACATCTCCTCTTGGAGTAAATACGTAGATTTCCGAGCCGAATATATCGCTGTCCAAACCTTCAAGGAAACTATGAACAGCAGCGAGACCCTGCTCATTAATCACCTTTTTGATATCAGCAAATATATCTTCTTCTTTGTTAGTAGATTGTGAATGACCAAACTCTTTATATTTCCAATGGGCTGCAACACCATATTCTGCTTGGGCATTCATTTCATGACTTCTGATCTGAACTTCTAGCCGCTTGTGCATTGGTCCAATCACAACAGTGTGAAGTGAACGATAACCATTTGACTTGGGTGCAGCGATATAGTCAATGAAATGACTACTATTTCTTCTAGGAGTTTGCGCTGGACGGAATAAACTGTGTATGATTCCCAGTGCAGCATAACAGTCGGGGATCGAGTTACAAACTACTCTAATCCCGAACAAGTCGTATACTGATTCAAAACAAGAATTAAAGTTACTGTACAGGAACTTGTTAAATTCATGGGAGGGCAACTTACTTGGAACCATACCTTTACCGTAGCAGTAAAGTTGCTTCATCTTGCCATAGATACTGTATATATTTTTTGTTCTACCTGAAACCTCAAATTTAGTATCCGTAAAACCATTCTCCAATAGCTTATGGCGGATCTCATCGATGCAATAATTCATATACTTCTCTCTTTCCGCACGGTTCTCAGAAAGCAGAGTCACAATTTTAAAGTAGATTTCTGGTTCTATTTCTCTAAAGGCAAAATCTTCTAATTTCCACTTAATTTTCCAAAGACCTAATCTGTTAGCTATCGGAACAAAAATTTTGAAAGTCTCAATGACAAAGCTCTCTTTTAGATTTTTTTTCAACCCGATAACACGATTGATATTTTCTAAAATAACTAGTCTATAAACAAGCTCAATTACCAGAGCTCTGATATCCCTGGTGACGACAATTATCAGTCTTCTGAAATTTTCTCCTTCAAAAAAGTTGATATTAGAGTTAGGTGTAATTTTAAATTTTGAGATACACTTGGATAATATTTTTAAGCTTTTTAACAGGTTAGAGATATCTGAATTGAAATTGACAGCACTTTCTATTTCTGGCTCATGGGTATCTTTATTGATTGAATTATATGTATAAATAAGCCCAGCTGCTGCTATATTCAGATCTGATGTAAGATTGTACAATTCTCGTGCAACTTGTTGCACTGTATGTCCAATTTCTGTCGAAAAAAAATTTTGCTCTTCTAAGCGGCTTAAAAAATTGAACAACTCATCAGAATTGTTGCTTAATTTTTTATCTGCTATTTCATCTTTAATCAAAGCAGCTAAGTTAAAATTGCCACTAAACTTTTCTGATGTTAAGGTCATACAACCACCTTGTCAATCATCCTGCTGTAGTTTTACATTGCGCTTCTATTTTACTTATTCCATAAATCTTTCCAGTATTTCCGGAGACTTTAGTAAGTCTAGTAAGTAGGTATAAATTGCATTCTTGTTTAAGCTAGAAAAGGACTATGGTACTTCCTATAATACTAATACTTCCATCGGTTAAATGACTAGTACTCATAGGCGGAACTCAACTTCCCATCTATTATCTTGTCAACTTCTCATAACCAAAGTGGTTTCTGAAGGCGTGACTTTTGACGAGCATGGGAGAAGTACTAGCCGAATGGGTCTATTAACCTCCTTTTGTTTTTTTAGAGACTGCTTTCTCATATCTTCCTGATGATTTCAGTTTAATTAAACTACCCTGAAATCAAGAATGTCTGATATTCTTGATACTTCTCTGATACATTCATTTAACTTTTCTGCCTCACCAGATTCAATAGATACATTTATTTTAGCAATCCCATTTATATTGGTTTCGACATACACAGATTGGACATTAATTTCGTATCGATAAAACTTTTCAATGATATCTTTTAATATTCCTATTCTATCTACACAGATAAAACCTAAATCAACAATTGGTTCCAGATATTCTTTGAGCAACTTTGATTTCGATTCACTTTTATATTGATATTTATGCCATCTTCTAATTGCATTTTTAGCTTTGTTAGTTGCCACTTGCTTAACCCAACCCAATTTAGGCTCTGCATTGCTATCTGTTAGAATCTCAACTGTGTCGCCAGTGGTTAACATAGTGATTTCATTTGCGTCTTCGCCATTTATTTTTACTTGAGCCAATCGGTTCCCAACATTTGTATGTATTTTATATGCAAAATCCACAGGTGTTGATTTTGCAGGTAACGATATCAAATCGCCTTTTGGGGTAAAAACATAAATCTCCTCCATTGTTAAATCATTTTTTATACTTTGCATATACTCCGATGCATCACAAATCTCTTCGTTACACGCAACAAGTTCATTTAACCAAGCAACTTCGCTTAATTTTTGCTGATTATATTGATTTGGTAGCGCAGAAGAGTTGAGTGAGTTCGTCAGTCTCCAGTATGCTGTAATTCCATATTCTGCCAAATAATCCATTTCTAGTGTACGTATTTGCACCTCTAGGAGTTTACCTGTACTGCTGACAACGACTGTATGGAGTGATTGGTAGTTGTTAGGTTTGGGCAAGCCGATATAATCTTGAAAACGACCGGGGATCGGGCGGAATATATCATGCACTACCGCCAAAGCACGATAGCATTCCTCATGAGTTTTCACAATGATCCGCAGCACTGCTAAATCGTAAATTTCTTGATAATCCTTTTGTGGCAGCAGTATCCTCTGATAAATGCTATAAAGATGCTTGGAACGCTCACTGATTTCAAGACACTCAATTTCAGCTTGCTGCAAACGCTGGCGCAAAGTTTCCATTGATTTGGTCAATCGCTGTTGGCGTGTTATCTGGTTTTCGGCTGCGTACTGCAAAATTTGCTCGTAGGCATCACCTTCAAGGTACTTAAACGCCAAATCTTCCAATTCTGATTTCACCCGCCACATTCCCAAGCGATTAGCTAAAGGCGCGAAAATTTCCCGTGTTTCCAAGGCAATGCGACGGCGCTTTTCTTCCGGGAGATGTTGGAGTGTACGCATATTGTGCAAGCGGTCCGCCAACTTGACTACAATCACTCGAATATCTTGCGCCATCGCCAGGAACATGCGGCGAAAGTTCTCTGCTTGGCTT
>Ga0116227_10015106_pt1 | contig 11512 bp, 7 predicted proteins | sample S1TSphgellanicum_FD_89693 | JGI IMG/M metagenome (GOLD analysis project Ga0116227, IMG submission 89693) | Host-associated microbial communities from peat moss isolated from Minnesota, USA - S1T2_Fb - Sphagnum magellanicum MG | ecosystem: Host-associated > Plants > Peat moss > Unclassified... | reverse complement strand
TTTTTTTGTTTTTTTTTGTTGGTTTTTGTGTTTGTGGTTTTTTGTTGTTTTGGGGGGGGGGGGGGGGTGGGGGGGGTGGGGTGTGTTGGGGGTGGGTCTTGTGATCAAGGGTTTGTGGTTGTTGCCTTTCGTGTGTGTGCAGAGATTTGAATGATGTTTGGGTTTTGAGAAGAAGACAATCAATTTGTTGTTGTTGGGAGATGGGTTTAAAGAGATTGAACTCTTTTAGGGTTTTGGGTTTGCTGTTGTTGTTCCACATTCCTGTTGCAAGAAGAGGTTTGAGGAAGATGGGGAGAAGGATGAGGAGGAAAAGACAGTAGTAGTGACGATGATGATACGGAAGCAAGCTTGGAGGAGGAGGAGGATAGCAAGTTCATCATCATCATCATCATCATCATTTGAACGCATTTGACCTACATCCATCATGAAGCTACGAAGCAGATGTGTTGCAGGTTCCTGTGAACTACAATCTTCTTTGTCAGGTCTTGTTAGGGTCTGTCTGCTTCTTTAAGAACAGAAGCATCTTTTTCTCATCAGATTTCAAAATCTGCAAATTGAGGATTTTGCAAAGGAAGAAGGCAGTGGCAGCTGCTGCCTTTGGAATTATAGATGGAGTGCAACAGGGATGAGGCCATCAGGGCAAGGGACATTGCAGAAAAGAAGTATGCAGCACAAGATTTTGTGGGTGCCAAGAAGTTTGCGCTCAAGGCGCAGCGATTGTTCCCCGACCTGGATGGAATCTCTCAAATGCTTGCAGTGCTGGATGTTCACCATGTTGCACAGACCAAAGTCTCCAGCAATGATTTGGATTGGTATGGCATTCTTCAGGTGGGTGGTTTACCTATCTTTTCCTTTCAACTGTAACAAGCTTTGTTTTGCAGCAGCCTCCAAGAACTCTTGTGTGGGTGATTGAGCATTATATTTTCAGACTTAATACAGAGTCTGGTCTAGGGGCCAGGACCTGCCTGTAGTAGTAGTAGTAGAGGAATTTGGTTGCAAAACCTAATGAATTCTACATGAGGAGAATGCCTGCAGGTGGAACCAGTTGCTGCTGATAGCATAATCAAGCGACAATATCGAAAGCTTGCTCTACTTCTTCATCCTGATAAGAACAAGGCAGTTGGGGCAGAAGCTGCATTCAAGCTTGTTAGTGAAGCATTTGGGGTCCTGTCAGACAAGGACAAGAGGGCAGCACATGATGCACGACGAGGACTGAAGGCAGAGGTTTGGCAGGCGCACACTCATGTATCATCACAGGCAAAAGCACATGCTACACGGACTTCTGAGGCACGTGCAGGTGGACCACATGCAGCAACTGGAGGAATACCTGCTCCTTCCTCTCTCACCTTTTGGACTGCCTGCCCAGAGTGTCATATGCAATATCAGTATTTGCGGACATACTTGAACTTCCAGGTTCAATGCCAGAAATGCCACAAACATTTTGAAGCAAAGGAGATGATGAGCAATGGGTCACAAAGGCCAAAGTGGCGGCAATCCACCTTGCATGAATTCAGTGGCAAAGGCCAGGCAGCTCCTTTCCCTCCTTCGAGACAACAAGATCGTAATGGCTCAGTGAATACCAGAGGAAATTGGGCAAAAGGGAATGGGTTTACTGGTGGTGGGGTTGAACACGTCCGTAGTTCTGCAATGCCTTCAAGTGCTGCATTCTCAAGCAAGGTTGCAGAGACTGCAAGTGTGGTCCAGGAAGCTTATCTGAAAGTGAGGAGAAACAGAGTAGAGGCAGAGAAGGAGGCCAAGAGGGAGAAAGAGAAGGAGAAAGAGAAGGAGAGGGAGATGAAGGAAATTCTGCGGCAAGAGAGATGGAAACAAAAGAAACATAAGGAAGAACTCAAAGCTCAAGAGGCTCTTGATCGAATGAAAGTGAAGCAACAAGAGGTAGCCAACAAAGGAGCAAAGGGAAAAACGTCAGAGAGAAATGGGAATGGAAGCCATTCACATAAGCGGAAGAGGAACAACAATGAAGAAGAAGAGGATGAAGATGAGTATCAACAAGAGGATGATGAGTATGATGATCAGGAAGATTCATCTTTTTCTCCAGGTGGAACCAAGTCTGTTAGAATTCCATCCGGATTTTCGGTACCAAGAAGGTCATTACGTAACAAGAGGAATGTTACATACAATGTTGATGACAGTGACAATGAAGAGCTTCCTCAATTGAAGAGGTCTAGGCTGGATGCTGAAGAAGAGGAGGTTGTGAGAACTCATGGAACACCTACTGACCTGGGCATAAAGGAAAGGATAGGAAAGGGGAAGTGTGTCAGCAATGGTGATGAGGAGTATGAAGCCTTCAAGTCCAGTGGTGAGGCCTTCAAGTCCAATGGATGTGAAAGTGCATGGCAGGGAAGCTTCCAAGTGCAATCCAAGGAGAAATGCAATGCGAATGACATTGTCGATGAGAGTAGTGAGACAGCAGCTGCAAGAGAGGCACGGAGGAAAAGTAGTGTTGAAGATCTGGAAGAAAAATTCAGAAGGGAACTGAATGCAAGTTTTAGAGTTTCTGGGGTGGGAGCCAAAGCTGTGAAAGAATCAGGAAAATGGGAGGGAGGGATAACTGTGACAGAAAGGTTAGCTGAAGAGTTTCCAGGGCAGCAATAGCTGCAGATTGGGGAAAGAAGAGATGGACATGGGAGAGATGACACCCCCATCTGCAGCAAAAGTTGAAGGGAGGAGCACATTTGATAAACAAATGCTAAATGCTTTCTCAATCATGTTCAGGTGTCACCCAGTCTGCAGGATCACTGGAAGTATAGAAGCATGAACAGAACCTGCCAGGAAATACAGCCATGAACCACTGCTGTTGTGGATTGAAGGGAATGAGAAGCCAATTGAAGCCAATCTTCACTCTCAATCAAGAGAGGGAATGTGACAGAAATCTTGTGTTAAGCAGCTTGACATGTACACTTTTCAATGAGTGTGCAGATTGCAACAACAAGTCAGGATAATGGCAAAAGTTTCTTGAAGGTTTTCTCTTATCATCTTCATGAGGGGGAGCAGAAATGCAACCATTTTCTAGGCATTTTATGATCATGAATATTAAGTTATTAGAGTAGATTTATGGGGGGAGATCCCACCTAGTCGTTTCTTCACGTGTGGCTTCACAGACATGAAATAGTGTTATGGATAGACTGATGGATAGACTGTCAACAACATTTTTCCATAGGCGTCTTTTTTGCACACCACAAGCAGTATTGTCTATGACAACTCGTTGTGCAAAAGGATCTTGTAACATACCAATTGTTGTTTTTTGTTGGGTTGATAAACCAAGCCTCAGCAAAACTCACAGTTGTAGAAAGATGAAGAGAAACTAGGGTACTCAAAAAAAACAAGATGGGCATAATATTTAATTCAGACCAATGTACCCAGTTTTTTGAAACCAGTGCAAAATTTGGGCGCTGGCATTTGGCAGTACGCTTAGTAACCACAAAATGCTTAGGAAGTTCCTGACTGTGGGTTTCGGTGTTGCAAATCCAATTGGACTGCTGTTGGTGAAAGGATTGGTTGTTGTTGCTGCTGTTGTGAAGCTGGAGATTGGGTCACTTTGTACTTCCCAGTTTTGTGGTTGGTCTTACAGGATCTGCAAGGTTTGATGCTTGTTTATTGCAAAAGCCCTCATTTAAGGTAAGGATTGACAACAGGACTGTTCTGCGAATGAGGATCCCAAGGGAGGCAGGAGCTGAGCATAGGACCCGAATTCAATCCCAGAACAGCTCCACTTGAGGTCCATCTCCAGCATAAAGCTCTAGTATAATTCTCTTTTATAAATAGAAGGCTGTGCATCATTTGAGAGGATGCGGGGAATCTTATGCATAAAGCACCATCCTCTATGGAGGCAGAAATTTTACCGAGGGTAATGCACCCTCCAAATACACTAGGACAACTCTACAGGTTCTTTATGAAATCAGAGATTCCGTGAACTCTTTGCCAAGTGTTGTTTGTGCGGGAACATGGTGGTAATTCATGTGGTGTGTTGATTTGTTGCCCATGGGTTTCGAATCTCATGAATCATTCATGATGCAATGTTGGTCTAAGTAGTGAACTGAGGCTGAATTTTCACATTGTTTCAAGGAGAAATAAAAGCAAGGTCACCTTGTAACCAAAAAAGAGGGGCAAACCTCAACCGCTAGATACTCCATATAATTTCAATAATCATAGAGTTGAGCTCTTAACATGCATGGGCTACTCATAATCTACAAATAACAATTACTATTGCAAGCTGCTCTTCACAACTCTAATTAACCAAGACCTAAACATTCAAATGGATCAGTTCACTCTGGATCGCCTCTTTTGTATTTGTCATAGTCTTTTGGTGGGTTTCTCTTGATAAACAAACTCCACACCTATTGTTATAAACCCCATCCCAATTCCCAAATCACATCTGAAACTAACATTGAACTACATCTCGGGATGATACCAACAAACTGAAACCCTAAACCCTTGGCAATAACAATTTCTCCGTTTGAGCCAAGTCTCTTCTATCTTTTATTTGGAGGAACTCAAAATCAAGAATACTCAATCTCTTAGGGAATTTCAATGGTTCAATTACTTCCGAGATCACCCTTCATATGTGATTGCTTACATCCTTGATTGCCTTAAGGAACGTTCTTTGGGAACATGGGAACACTTTAGAGAACATTATTAGTTCTCAATGCAAAAGCATTGAGTCCAAAAAAGCGTGAAACCTGAAACCCTAGAAATTCGAGAGCGAAGGAAGGAAGGAAGGAAGGAAGGAAGAGATGGCGATGGACATTTGCGTCGTGGGATTGATCGTTGCCGGTGTTGTTGTGAGAAGAAGAATGGCGAAGAAATCGTAAAGGAGAAGGAGGAGGAGGAGGAGGAGAAGAAGAAGAAGAAGAAGAAGAAGATGGAGATGGCAGATGGGGTTGGGGGTTTGTTGCTGGAGTTGGTTAGTAGAGGGCAAGCTTTGGTTGCTGAGCTACTGCGTCTGTCGCATCATCATCTGCCATCGGTGTTTCGTGCTCCGGTGAGTAGTAGTAAATATGCAGCTTTGATTTTTGATTTCAAGTACTTCAAATCACCGGAGGTTTATGAGGATCAGATCGATGGTAGCCCGGAGATGGTGGCTTTGGACGAAGAGTTCAGGGAAGAGTACTCGGTGGTGGTGGAGAGGTTTTTCCTGCTCTTCGATGGTATAGTGAAGTATTACAAGGAATTCATGAGGTATTTGGAGAGTTTGCAAGAGGGTTTGCATGTACAGGATACGGTGGAAAGCGTGTTGGAAGATGAGGATGGTAGACAGTTGCTCGTGGAGGCATTAGTTCTACATGGGGTTTTGTTGCTTTTGTTAGAGCATCGGTTGCCTGGAAGTCTACGGGAGCAGTTGCTGGTTGCTCATTGTAGATGTAGAAGCTCAACAGAGTTGCTCAATTTTGAAGCCATCTGTACACTATGTCGCTCCATGCCGACAACTCAAGCCAGCTCTGCAATCTCATCAGTTGCCTCCTTTTGGCAAAAGACTCCCCCTCAAATTCTGCCTAGCATGCTCATGATATCCAGGCCTGAAGAATTGTGCGCGCGCTTTCCATTGCCAAAGTCAGTGATCTGGGTTATAATTGGGCGGCTGTGTAGTGATGATCTTTACAATCAGTTGCAGCACTATCCTAACCCTGAGCATCGATGGGTTGCTTTGGGATCTCAAGTGGCTTGTCTCTATGTTCTCCTCAATTTTGTACCAGATCTTTTGCATTCTGATAATGCTTTGATGAAGGAGATAGTGGACAAGTTTTTTCGAAGTTGGTGGGTGATTCCTATCTACATGGGATTCACTGTTGACTTATCACATTCGTGGGATCGGTGCAAAGCTGCAAAAGCTGCACTTTCTCCTTCTCTTACTGTGCAGTCTGTGCGGGAGGCTACTCATAAGCACTCTTCAAAAGTTCCACAGCTGCTCTTGGAGTTGTCTAGGTTTTTATCAGAAGGTGTTCTGACACAGGAGTTTGTACTGAACAACATACAGCGCCTGCTTGCATGTGTGAGAGAGTGTAATGTCACCCTTCGTTGGCTTCTTTTGCATTACCACACAGCAAGCAAGAAGCCGCGAGATTTGGTAATCGGTACAGGAGTCAGTGATGGGGCCAGCAATGACTCGCTTCTCTCCCTCATGCTGGACACTGCGACTCTAGAATTTGAGCTCAAGCAAGTGTATGGCCGTCTCTTGGAGGGTAAAGAAGCCCAGTGGCAGCAATGCAAGATCAATGCTGCTGAATGCATGCAAGAACTTTCTGACTTCTTCTCAGGGTCCAGAGTTCTGTCAAGAAAAGTGAAAGATGAGAATTTGCAGAATTGGTTCTTGCAGATGGGGCAACAGGTAAGGTCACTAGATTGCAAGGCAGCACCCAGGGCAGCCCGCAAAATACAACAGATGATTTCAGCTTTGCAGGAAGTTGAACAGTTTCATCAAATTGAGAACAGTCTGCAAACCAAACAATATTTGGCTGAAACCCGAGACCAACTTCAGCACATGGTGCGCACTCTGAATGTGCAAGAAAGTGTCCTTGTCACCATTTCTGTAGTTAGTGATGCAGCATATGCATGGGGCTCCATAACAGGTTTCACTGATCAGATACATGCTAGGGTCCATGCAGAGCCCTTCACAGTTCTGAAGCTGTCCTGCTTGTTTCTCAAGCTGCGCTCCATACTTGATATCCCCTTGCTTCGTATCTCCCAGTGTGGGAGTGTGGACCTGTTTTCTGTTTCTGAATTCTATTCTTCTGAGTTAGTAGCCTATGTGCGCACTGTCTTAGAAGTCATTCCTGCGAGCATGTTTAGCATTCTCAACGATGTTATAGCAACTCAGACACAGCGGTTACATGATTTACCAGGCCGCTTAGAGAAGGAGAAATTTCGTGATTTTGCTCAGCTTGAGGACCGGTACAAGTTAGCAAAGGCAACACACAGGGTGGCAGTTTTCACCCAGGGGATTTTGGCCATGAAGAAAACTTTCATTGGAGCCATTGAGCTGGATCCGCAGCAGCTTTTGGAAATTGGGGTGCGGAAGCAGTTGGTGAAGCAGATTGCCAGTTCCTTGCACTCTATCCTTGTGTTTTCAGGAGGTGGAGCTGTCGAACTTGAAGAGCGCTTACAAGAAGCTTCACATTCTCTGCAAGCCCAACGCAGATCCATGGAGTATTTTCAAGACTATGTACATGTCCATGGGCTGAGCCTCTGGCAAGAAGAGTTCACACGCATCATTTACTACAACACTGAACAAGAGTGCAACATGTTCATGAAACGGAAAGTACAAGACTCACAAAGTGTTTATCAAGATTCTGCCACTCCAATTCCAAGCTTCCCTGCTCCAACTAAAGATCCTTCAATGTCCATCAATTTCATGGGACGCTTAGTGCACAAACTGTTGCATCTCACAGATCCCTCACGATCAATGTATCTAGCACCGATGAGTGGATGGTTTGACGCACAAGGGCAAGAGCTAGTTGGCTTGCGATTGCTTTCCATGCTGCACACTACTTTGGGGCCAGCTACATTGGTGGGGATAGATAGGTTACTAAGCTGCCGTTTGACAAGCAGTACTCGCCAGGCAATAACTCATCTCTCATCCCAATCAGGTACAGATTTAAAGGACCCCCTTGAGACTCTTCAAAGTGTGCTGACTCCAGCATCTGCTATCCCTGACCCAGGGCCTGCTGTCTACACAGATTATTGTGCACAAGTGGGATGTAATAATGCACAGTGGACTTCCTGGGTGGAAGCTGTGTCAAGGATTGGACAGATTCAGTTGCTGCGGTGCTCAATTGCATTTCATTTGCGGGCTGCCCTGAAATTTGAATCAAGCCTGGTTTCGTCAGCTCTTGATGCTATGAATCTGGCAGTCTTGGCAGATATCACAAATACTAGCAAGACAGGAGATAGTGCAAGCCTCAGTGCAGATGAGCCAGACACACAATGGGAAGTGAAAGGGCGTCTTCTTGGGGAGTTACGGAAACAACTGCACATGTGTGGTCTCTTCTCACCAATCCATTCACTTTACATGACAGCTAATCCATCTGATCGATTCGCCCTCCTTCTCTTTCTCATCACTGTCTCACAGTTACCTCGATATGTGTTGGATAGCCATCTGGGAACACTGACAAGTCGAACAAAGAAAACAGCTCTAGACTGTTCACCTCTGGTGGTGGGAGTTGGAACTCTACTTCAGCAGCTCCATCCATCGCACAGGGCTGCATATGTGGGCTACTTAGGACAGTATGTACGAACACATGCTGAAAATGCATCAACTGCAAAAAAGACGTCAGATGGACTCAAGCTGTCAAGTGAGGTTGTGAATGTGTTAGCATGGCTTCTGGCCCTGGCCAAGTACATGGATTACCCTCAAAATCTTCTCGACTCACATCTGCCACCCCTGATATTAGATAGCATTCTTGCAACTTAAGTATCCTATTGCAAAGCAAGAGGTAACTACAGGTAGTTCAACTACATCATTCTTACAACATCTTAGTTTGCATATGTTCCTTTGCCTCAAAAGTACAGAGTGAATTGTGAATAGCACCTTCAGCAACAAAAGCATTGTTGAAGGTGCTATTCACTATTCCCCCTCTCTGAAGGCACAAGTCCCCTTGGAATGGTCAAGATAGGGACCCTTGTTTCAATAGCCTGATTCATTTTTGTAGGTAACTTCTCTGTGGAGATCCTTTTGAATTGTGAAATAGGTATGGGAAAAATGTTAATGTTTTCCATTCTAGATTGTGAGTTGCAGATTTGGAGTACAGATTTTTGTACAGTTGATTTAACTAGCTATGTATTTCTGGGTAACTTGTGCTAGCCTGCTTCATGACTTGAGTTTTTTGTGGTTGGCTTCTGGAAAATGCCACAAAAACTCAGGACGCAGGTGTTTGTATTAATGTTTTGCCCGAAATTTTGGGCAGATTATTATATACTTGTATATCTACACCCCCTGGGTGCTGGGGGAGCTGATGAATTGGGTGGATAGTCATGGCAGCTCATCACTGCTCTTCATGATGCAGGTCATGATGGTGTAACACAGTGTGGCCAACTCTCTCTTTCTCGTGAGGTTGTTGTGACTTGTGAGTTCAACTCATTGTCATTGTAAGTTCAAAGTGGTGTTTTGAATCTGTAGAACTTGACATCTGGAGTCCTTTCAAACTGTGTTTCTGCAAACCATCTAGCTAGTGTTGAAAGAGTACATACACCACACTTTTGTAACAGAAATTTTGTAGATTTGTTTTGCTGCTATAATAGAAACCAGCAGCTCGTGAAGAATCAATTGACTACATCATGCTGCTGCTGTTGCTGCTGCTGCTGCTGTCAGTCATCTAAACTCTAAATCTGCTGGCAAAGACCATCCATCGGCACCCTGACCACCATCCCCCCTTTTGAATTGACTGTTTGCCTGCATCCTTGGTAAAGATCAAGATGCAGCTTCTCCTGCACTTGCTCCTACTTATAAACAGCTGGTGCTCAAACTCTAGGCATGCCAGCAGACTAGTGCTCCAGAGGCCTCTTTTCCTTGTACAAAATTCAAAGATCGGTGGGTGCTCAGCAGCCTCAGCCGGGGAAGGGAGAGACAACACCGCCCTTGTTCCTCTTGATAACAGCTGCGGTAAGCGTGACGAGAGCTGGCTTTTGTTGACGCGGCGAAAATTTTGCCAACGCCTACTGCGCGGGGGCCGGCTTCCGGGGGATGGCCTGTAGTCGTCTTTGCCTTGTCCTCGAAGTTATTCGGCGCACCTTCGTCAAGTCAAGGGTTTGCGCGCTAGCTGTGCATCGTCAGCGAGTAGCCTGGCTCGCCCCATTGCATGCATCAGTCAACGCCCTCCCTCCCTCCTACTTGCGCCTGCTCCTTCGTATAATAAGAAAAAATTGCAGGAACGAACTCGAAGATGGCCCATGATACATGGATCTCATCAGATAGCTGCCTTGTCTCGTACTTCTCGTTGTGTGATCTTGCGTTTTTGCACCTGCTGTTGCGCTTCCAATTGGAACGCTTGAGGTTTGGTCGGTGGCTGGCTGGTTGGCTGGCTGGCTGGCAGGCGGACGGGCCGGAAGGCCGGGGGAGGAGGAGGGAGAGTGGCATGGTTGCATAGCGAAGAAGCAGAAGAAGAAGAAACTTGGTGTAGGTGCCAAGCTTCGAAGAAATACTGTACAGGTATATAGCTTCAGTTCTGCCACATGCTCCTAATAGCAAGCATGAAATCCAGAGATCTCTGAGAAAGAGAGAGGAACTCTTTTGTTTAAGGAATTCCTCCTGCACATACAGAGACAGACAGAGAGACAGACAGAGAGAGAGAGATGACAATACTCGAATCCTTGTTTTCAGCTTTGTCGTCATCGTCATACTTTGCCTAGTCTTTTCGATTTGTTTCTAACATCATGCTTCTTGGCATGTCCTGCAGGTGTCACGAACTCTACTGGTAGATGCTTGCAGATACAATTTTGTTTTTAGTCAGGCAATTTTTTGTATGTACAATGATGGAAATTAGTTTCACTGGAATTTCAGCTAGCCATGATGATGCGGCTGCTCTTGCTACTCGTACCTCTTCTTTTCCTAGTTCTGAACATAGCCGAAAACGGAAGCATAGTTGTGAGGTTGCTACTGCTCTAAGTGCAGTTGTCGCACCAGCAGCAGCAAATGGAGATCATTCCATATGGGAAAGTAGCAAACGATCCAGAGTTGTTGAGGAGCTCAACCCAGAGTGGGACTCTACTGTGCAACCAACTTGTCTGCACAAGAGCAGGTTTGCCAAGAGAGTATTTGTCAGAGGAAAGCAGTCCAGTCATTGTGCAAAGGTGGTGTGCGCATTGTGTAGGAGGAATGCAATCTCTCGGCAATGGGTGCCTTCCCTGGAAGATGAGGAGGAATTTGCACATGTTAAGGCCAAGCTTATCAAAGAGCTTGGACTGTTTGATTCCGACTCTGTAATTCCAGGGATCTGTCAAGACCCTGATTCAAATGGACAAGTGCAACCGCAAGTCTTTGACAGATGGGGACACTCTCAAATTGATGCTGATGTGCAATTCACATGGCCATCCCTAGAAAATGAGGAGGAATTTGCAGAGGTCAAGGCCAAGCTTATGAAAGGACTTGGTCTGTTTGGGTCAGGTGCCCTGATAACAGGAATCTATCGAGATTCAAGTCCCAGAGGACGTGCACGACTGCAAGCCTTTGAAAGACAGGAACAGCTGACAAGAGAAGCCCGAGGCCATGCCAATGTGCAATATGCATGGCATGGGACTTCTAAGACAGGGGTGTCAGGAATCATTCTACATGGCTTTGGACAACCTAGAACACCAACAAATGGCTCAGCCTATGGTGTTGGTGTTTACCTTGCCCCAGAAAATCATGCTGATGTGAGGTGGAAACACCATCCTTGTGCACTTGAGATGAATTGATGGGTATTCTTTAGTCAGTTGAGATGGGTTTTTACCTCTATGTTGTGGACTAGCTCTTTGTTGAATATGGTATAAGGTGCATTGGGTGGCTTGGTGTAATGTTTCC
>Ga0116227_10015104_pt1 | contig 11514 bp, 7 predicted proteins | sample S1TSphgellanicum_FD_89693 | JGI IMG/M metagenome (GOLD analysis project Ga0116227, IMG submission 89693) | Host-associated microbial communities from peat moss isolated from Minnesota, USA - S1T2_Fb - Sphagnum magellanicum MG | ecosystem: Host-associated > Plants > Peat moss > Unclassified... | reverse complement strand
CTCAGCAAACGTGACGGCGCTGACATAAAGCTGTTCGAGCGGATGCGTCGCAATGAAGGCGAGGACTTTTGTTCAGGTCTCGGACCGCGCAGATCATAGAGAATATTTGTATCGAGCAGCCAGCCCGTCACAGCTCGACGCCGCGTACCGGCATCGGGCCGCGCCCAGGCTCTAGATCGATGTCGCGATAGGGTGAAGCCTGCATCGCAGCGATCAGAGCTTCACCTGTCTGCTCGCCTTTGAGACGGCGAAACTCTTCCGCTGACAGCGCGGCAACCTTATCCTGCTCTAGCACCGCTCTTCACCTGCCCATCAAGGAACGCGATGATTTCCGTCAGACCATAATCGGTACGGCCAGAGAAGTGCTTTAAAATGGATTCGATCCTTGGCATCGACGCCTGACTCACCGAAAGATCGAGTTCGGGCCGGTGCTGCTCGGCAGGCGCTGTGACGCTGAGTAAACGATAGAGCCGCGAATTCGAGCGCAAATAGCTCGTGCCATCACGCCGCTCAGCCGGATCAAGGCAGCGGTGGCTCGAATCGTCCAGCGCGGCAAGGGTGAAGGCTTCGACCTCCATACCGCGCGGATAGCTCTTGGTAAGCGGCGTGCCGATCCAATCGATCATCCCATCCGTCAGGCGGATCAGATTGACGACATGATCAATGGTGGCTGGATCGACCAAAGGCGCATCGGCTGAAATGACGGTGCCAGCCGTCGCATCCTGGGCTTTAAGAGCCGCTAGCAGCCGTCCGAGACCGTCTTCGGCGCTTCCGCGAAAACACATGGTTCCGCGCTCTTTGCAGAATCGCGCGATGACATCATCGTGCGGCGCATCCGTCGCAACGACCGCTACGGCGTCGAGCTTATCGACACGTCCGATGCGATCGAGCGCATGCGCCAGAAGCGGCTTACCCGCGACCTCACGCACGAGCGTTTCGGATGCAATCGACGATCGCATTCCTGTCGTCAGAAGCGCCACGACTTTCATCTTGGACACGCAACCATGATTTCAATTCAGGCCGGAATCAGCGCTTCAGCCTCGTTTCGCGAGAGCCTGAAGATGCGTGCGATAGGTTTCGTCGAGTTCAAGATCGACAGCTCCCGTCGCCGCGATCAGCAGGCACGCGATAAAGCACTGATCATTGCGGTTATCGCTCAGCACCTCTTCAATCGGAGGCACCATGGCCCTCGGCCGCGTCAGATTGAAGAGCTGCTGCGTGATGATTTGCGTCCAGCGATCCCTGTGCCATTTGGCCAGCACAGCGATAAGTTCCTGAACGAAATTCGATTTGCGGGCTTTTTCAAGCAGCCGCAGGCCGGCATTCCAGATGTCTCTCGGATCGAAGGCTTTTTCTGCAAGCATATCTTTGATGAAGAGACCTACGGTCTGGTCAAGCGCATCGCCAGTCTCGACGCCCCGCCTGCAGCAATCCATGGCCTTTGCGCCCGGAAAGCTTGTACCGAACCGCTCCGATAACAAGCCTTCCAGTTTTTCCGCCGCGTCCTTATCGGCGTTGAGAGCCGCGACGATGCAAAATGCGAAAACCGCATCATCAGCTACAGCGCTTATGGCGGGCTGCGCGTAATCGTCATTGGATAACTGAGGGATCGCACTCGGCGGCGGCGCACCATTTTTTGCAGCCTCGGCCTGACTGCGCAAAAAGGCTGTCGCCTCCAGCCAGCCATTGAGATGCGCGGTAAAAAGCACAGGGTCCAAACCGACGATCGCCGCGTTCATCTGCTCTTTTCGCGACTTGACGTCACTCATAGGGTTTCGTCCTGGAGCGCCCTTGAAAAGCGGGATCACATTCGAGCTGCCCGCCCGTTTTGCGCGTTTCTGGTTCGAATAGCGGCTCATAGGTCATTTCTGGAATGCGGATATTGATCCGGAATCTGCCAAATGTGTCAGTTATATTAAGCAGGTTTAGACGCTGAGGTCGTGCTCAATCCGTTGTCAGAAGACGCGTAAAGATGCGGCGTACTTGCCCCCGCGTTTCGTCGAGTTCGCGGACGAGCTGCGGAAAATCAGGCAGCTCAGCCGCGGCTGCGAGACGCCGCTTGACCGCCTGGCTCGCCGCTGCCGGCACGGTCTCAGCCGGGAGTGTCACCCGCAAAACTTGCATGACCCTGGTGTATAAGTCATGTGCCCCGAGCAAATCCTGGGCGGTCTCAACCGCCAAAAAACCGAACGCTGCTGCTTGATCGATCAATTCAGCGGTTGAAACAGCATAGAAATTAGGCTCTTGATGGGCGTGACGCAGCAAGAAATATTGCGCCAGAAACTCGATATCCATCAGACCGCCAGCGGTCAGCTTAAGGTTCCAGGGACCGGCTTCGACCTTTTCACGCGCAACAAGGATTCGCATCGCCAGCACATCACGCTGCACGCCAGAGCCGCGCGGCAAGGCGATAATGCCACGGATCGCTGCCTGCACTTCTGCGCTTAATGTCTCATCGCCTGCGATGACGCGGGCGCGCGTCAGCGCCATATGTTCCCAGGTTTCGGCTTCCGTTGTCTGGTAGGCGAGAAAGCCGCTCATCTGCACCGCGACGGGGCCTTTGCGTCCAGATGGACGCAAGCGCATATCGACCTCGTAGAGGCGGCCCCGCCGCGTCGGAACTGTCAGAGCCGACACGAGCCTTTGAACAATGCGCGCATAATATTGCGTGGCGTGCAAAGGCCGCGCGCCGTCCGAGACCGGATTCGCCGCATCGAAATCATAGATCAGCATCAAATCGAGATCGGAGACGGCCGTCATCTCGCGCGATCCGAGCTTACCCAAAGCGACGATGACGCAGCCGCCGCCGGGCACAGAGCCATGCTCGGCCGCGATTTGCTGCTCGACTTGACGGAGTGAAGCGTGCACGACGCATGCGGCAAGACCGGAATAGGCCTTTGCCGCCGTCCGCGCATCGATCAACATGGTGAGAAGGCGCAGACTGATCAGGAAGATTTCTTCCTGCGCGAAATCCCGCGCAGCATCGAGAAACACTTCCATATCCGGCCTGACGTACAAGGCAAAAACCGCGCGCTCTCCAAGAGATTTTTCGTCGAGGGGCGCTGAGAGACGTCTCAGATCGAGCGCGGCATCGAGGACATGCGGCCTTTGTTCGATGACAGCCGCCAGGCGCGGCGCTGACCCCAAAATATCGCCAAACAGCGCTTGCAGGCCTGGGTTGGATTTCAGAATGAGAAAGAGTTCGATCGCCGCGGGCATATGCGCCAAGGCCTGATCGAAAGTCGCGAGCGCCGTATCGGGCACACCGGATTGCGCAAAGGCTTGGATCAGTTCGGGCACAAGTTCGGTGAGCACTTCGCGCGCCCGCGCGGTCTGGACTGCCGCGCGCCGGCCGAAATGCCAGCCGCGCACCGTCTCAATCGCCAAAGCCGGGTCTTTGAAGCCAAGCCGTGCGAGAGTTTCAATCGTCTCCGGGTCATCGGTGACGCCGGTAAAGACAAGACTTCCCAATTCGGCACTGAGATCAGGTGCGTGCTCGAAAAGAAGCGCATAGTGAAAAACAACGCGTGTGAGAATACCTTTCAAAGCGCGGCTGAACTGATCGGCGCGGGCAAATCCGCAAAACCGCGCGAAGCGCCGCAATTTATCTTGTTCGGATGGCAGCCGATGGGTCTGCTCGTCTGCGATCATCTGTAAGCGATGTTCGATCTGGCGCAGGGCAATATAGGCGGCACTGAGATCATCAACAGCCTCGCGTGTAATCCAGCCATCCTCGAAGAGTTTTTGCAGCATATCCAGCGTGCGCGCTCCGCGCAGATCCGGCCTCTTGCCGCCGAAAATCAATTGCTGCGTCTGAACGAAGAACTCAATCTCGCGAATGCCGCCACGTCCGAGTTTAATGTCGTGACCAGCGACAGCGATCTCCGCATGGCCGCGCACCGCATGGGTTTGACGCTTCATCGCGTGAATGTCGGCGATCGCCGCATAGTCGAAATATTTGCGCCAGATGAAAGGCGTCAGCTCCTGCAAGAAACCCTGGCCCAGGGCAATGTCACCCGCGATTGGCCGTGCTTTGATCAGCGCCGCGCGCTCCCAGTTCTGGCCATACATTTCATAGTACAAAAGCGCCGCGGGCAACGCGACCGCGACCGCTGTCGAACCGGGATCCGGACGCAGCCGGAGATCGACACGCGCGACATAGCCATCCGCTGTCCGGTCTTGCAAAATCCGCACAAGGCTTTTGGTCAGGCGGACGAACAGAGGCCCAGGGTCAGCTCCATCCGGCACGGCGGGGGATGCCGGATCGAACAAAACCATGAGATCGATGTCGCTTGAATAATTGAGTTCACGCGCCCCAAGTTTACCGAGCGCCATGATAACGAGGCCGCAGCCCTGCTCCGGCGCGGCGGGATCATCGAGCTTTAACTTTCCGCTTCGTGCTGTCTGACGCAGAACGAAACGGAGCGCGAGGGAAGCGAAAAGATCGGCCGCCTTGGAAAGCGCTTCCATTACTGCGACGAGATCCCAAACCCCGCCCAAATCGGCGAGTGCGATCAAAAGCGCGATCTCCTGCTTCGCCAAACGCAAAAGCCGCATGAGAGCGGCCTCGCTTCCGGTTGCCTCGCAGGCTTGTTCCAGCGTGGAGAGGCAAAGATGCAAGCTCGCATCAGGGCTCGCAGCAAGAAGCCTAGCGAGCCGCTGCCCGTCATTGGAGATGAGCCGCCAAAGATAAGACGAATGATCCGCGATGCCCAGAAGCAAAGCACGGACATTTGGCTCCGCCGCTTGTGTTGCGATCGTCTCTTGTTCGAGGGATCGCAGCAAGTCGGCGGCTTTGCGCTCCGCTTGCTTCGGATCAGCCAAGCTTGGCGCTTTGGAAATCTGCTGCCAAAGTGGCGCGGAGCGTTCGGCGTGCCCTTCCGGCACGCCGCTCATGCCGCTGTTCCAGGCGCGGCCAGGGCTGGCATTGGCGCGGGAAGCGCGGCGGCTTCAGCACTAGCGGGCACTTCAATCACGATCCGCAAGCCGGGCTCATTATCTTCGACGCGCAGCGTTCCATTATGCAGCCGCGCGACCGCCGCCGCGAGCGACAGTCCCAAACCCGACCCCGGCCGCGAGCGGGAGTTTTCAAGGCGGACAAAACGATCAAGCACGCGCTGGCGGTCGGCAATCCCGATACCTGGGCCGCGATCTGCGACACTGATGGCGATCGTGGGACCATGGCGCATAGCGGTGATTTTAATTTCCGGGACTGTGGATTTTCCGTCCCGCGTCCCATTGGCGAGACAACCATATTTCAGCGCATTATCGATAAGATTGGCAACAGCCTGACCGATCAGCTCGCGGCTGCCCGCGACAAAGAGGCCTGGCTCCGCTTGGATTTCGAGTTGCACGCCGCGATCCTCAGCGACCGGCTCATAGAGTTCGCCGACATCCTGCACGACCGGCGCGACATCGAAACTGACCATGCCTTCGGGGGCCGCACCCGCCTCAGCGCGGGCAATCATCAAAAGCGCATCGAAGATGCGGATCATCGTATCCGACTCCTCAATGACTTTTTCGAGCGCCAGCCGGTTATCTTCGACTGTCGCGGCTGAACGCAACGCCTGTTCGGCCCCGTTGCGCAGCCGTGTCAAAGGGGTGCGCAGATCATGCGCGATATTGTCGGAGACCTCTTTCAGTCCGAGCATCAATTCGCCGATCCGGTCGAGCATATGGTTGAGATTGAGAACCAGCCGGTCGAGTTCGTCGCCGGAGCCTGTCACTGGCAGACGGCCGGAAAGATCGCCAGCGACAATCTTGCGAGCGCCGGCGTTGATCGAATCGACGCGGTGCAGCACACGCTGCGCGACCAGCAAGCCGCCCAATGTGCCAATGATCGTCAGCCAGAACAGCGAAGCCACAAGAGCGCCGCTCAGAATTTGGCGCAGGCCCTCTTCTTCTTCGATGTCATGACCGACCAGCAGCCGGAACCCGTCTGGGAGAATAAAGATGCGCGCGAAGGCGCGATGCTGAGCCGCCGTCTCAGCCGGCCTTTGATAATTCGTCTCGACCGTGCCCGCATGCGATAGAACGCCAGCTGGCAGGCTGGTAATATTACCAGCGATCGGCTCGCCCGCATAAGTGGTCACGAGATAGAGCCCCGCGCCCGGCTGTTTGACGCGGCGTTCGATGACGGAAGCGAGCTGCCTGATTCCGCCTTCCGCATATTGTTCAGCGAGGCCTGTGATGTCGGTGTCGATCGTTTGCTTGATCTGCTCGTCGATCAATTCTTTCACATGCCAGCCTACGCGGCTGAGGACCAGCCCGGCGCCGATCGCGAAGATGACGAGATAGGCAAGCGAGATCTTGAAGACAGTCGTTCGAAAGAGCTTACCGAGAGGCGTCACGGATCATGTATCCTGCGCCGCGAATTGTTTGCAGGAGCGGCGGATCAAAACCTTTATCAATCTTCGACCGCAACCGTGAAATATGAACATCAATGACATTAGTCTGCGGGTCAAAATGATAGTCCCAGACATTTTCTAAAAGCATTGTGCGTGTAACGACTTGTCCCGCGTGCTTCATCAAATACTCGAGCAAGCGGAATTCGCGCGGCTGAAGTGAAATCTCCTTCCCGCCCCGCGTCAGCTTATGCGACAGACGGTCAAGTTCAAGCCCGCCGACGCGATAGACCATATCTTCCGCTGTGCTCGGCTGATTGCGCCGCGCCAGTACCTCGGTGCGCGCCAGCAGTTCCGAAAAGGCATAGGGTTTGGGCAGATAATCGTCGCCGCCTGCCCGCAATCCTTTGACGCGGTCATCCACCTGGCCGAGCGCGGATAGGATCAAAACCGGCGTCGTGACTTTTTGCGCCCGCAAACCGCCAATCAGCGACAGGCCATCGAGCTTAGGCAGCATGCGGTCGATGATGAGCACATCATAGGTCTCATCCCGCGCCCTATCATAGCCTTCAACGCCATCGGCGACGTGATCAGCGACATGGCCGACCTCTTTGAAAGCCTTAACCAGATAATTGGCGGCTTCGAGATCATCTTCGACGATAAGGATGCGCATGGATGTCATATAGCAATTTCCTGAGAAAAAGCAGGCCGGAAGCGATCTTCCAAGGCGGCTTTTTGAATTGCATGGTGAACAGCCGTGGCCCGGAGAGCGACCTGTGACCAGTCTGGCCGGAGACACCCATGTTTAACAAAGCAAGGACGGCAAACCTTAGCCGCTCCGCGCGCCCAAGGCAGGAACAACGTCATTGCGAGCGGGAGCGAAGCAATCCAGGACAATCACTTCAGCCTTTGCCACTGGATTGCTTGGGGGGTTCACCCCTCGCGATGACGACCCACTCATTGAACCCACCCCTAAAGAGTGAAGAAGGCCTAGAGCGCTTTCCGCTTGGGTGGAATCACCCAAGCGATAAGAATTCGCTCTCCATTCAAAAAGTTAGAGCATGTTCTTATCGCAAAACCGCGCGCACTTTTGCGGAACATGCTCTAAGTTGTGAGACGCAGCGGTAACTTCTCTCAGCCGCGTCTCATCTATGGCTTATGAATTTAGGACGCGGGGTTTGTCGCGATCGCCACGAAACGGCTGCCTTCCTGGCTCTTGATCCGCAGCAGCACCGCCTTGTGCCCTTCCTTTTTAGCGTCCGCGATGACCGAGGTAATGTCGGATGGCTTGCTGACGGCATGGCCGCCCGCCTCGACGATGACATCGCCAACCTTGAGACCCTTTTGAGCCGCGGCACCATCCGGATCGATGTCAGCGATCACGACACCCTCCTTGCCTGCGCCAGGAACGGACACCGCCGGGGCAAGCGAAAGGCCGAGACTGGCAAGCGAGCTCTTCTCCGACTGCGACTCGGTCTCGGCTTTTGCTTCCTTGTCTGGAGGCAGCACGCCCAGCTTGACCGAGACGGATTTCTCGGCGCCGCTGTGCCAAACAGTCAAATCCGTCTTGGCATTCGGGCCGAGCGCTGCGATCTTGCGCGCCAGTTCACGCGGACCTTCGACCTTCTCGCCATCGACGCCAAGGATGACGTCGCCCGATTTGATGCCCGCGAGCTGCGCTGGCGAATCCGGCTGTGCCTCCGCGACAAGCGCGCCCTTGGCGGATTTCAGTCCGAGGCTGTCGGCGATTTCCGCTGTGACTGGCTGAATTTGCACGCCGATCCAGCCGCGCGCGACCTTGCCGCTATCCTTGAGCTGCGAGATGACCGTCTTGACTGTATCGGCCGGGATCGCAAAGCCAATGCCGACGCTGCCGCCCGACGGCGAGAAAATCGCCGTATTCACGCCAACAACCTGGCCCTGCGCATTGAAGGTCGGACCGCCCGAATTGCCGCGATTGACCGGCGCATCGATCTGCAAGAAATCGTCATAAGGACCAGCGCCAATATCGCGGCCGCGTGCCGAGACAATGCCCGCTGTCACCGTCCCGCCGAGGCCGAAGGGATTGCCGACCGCGATCACCCAATCGCCGACGCGCGGCGCGGCTTCCGCGAATTGGACATAAGGGTAATTGCCAGTGCCGTTTTCAATCTTCAAAAGTGCGAGATCGGTCTTCTTGTCAGTGCCGACCACTTTCGCCGGCAGCGTTGTCTTGCCATCGTCCATCACAAGGGTCACGTCACTGGCATGTTCGACGACATGGTTATTCGTCACGACATAGCCGTCAGGCGAAATGATGAAGCCAGAACCCTGCGCTTGCTGCACATGCGGCTTGTGCGGCAAGCCCCCGCCTTGGCCTTGCTGACCGAAGCGCTTGAAAAACTTTTGCATCGGATCATCGGGAGAAAGCTGCGGAATATCTGGCGCGCCCTCACCACCCTCATTATTGTCGGCGTCTTCCGTGACTTTCACTTTGACCGACACGACGGCACCGCGAACGCGATCGACAACATCGGCGAAAGACGCACCAGCAGCCGCGGGCGTAATCGTCTCGGCAACGGCGTGGGACGGATAAGGCAGGATGAAACTATTCGCCAAGACGCCGCTCAGGGCGACGGCTGCCACTGCGCTCAAAAGAACAGCGCGGCTGGGCAAATGCTTGCGGAGTTTTGCCGGAAACATTTCCTTCTGCTCGTTGGGCCGGGGGGACTCAGAGCTTGTCATTGATATGGATCTCCAAATGAAAGGAAGGCGGGGGAGGACGCCCTTTCAATGCTAATATGGGCATGTTGAGCTTACGCCGCCATTTCGATGGCATGAAAATTTCGTAAGAACGATGCAATAAAAGGCTCAAATTAAGTCATTTTTTCAACAAACCGGCCAAGCGAGCTTGTTCTTCAGAGTTAAGAACCGTTGACGAAGACACCGATCGCCGCCGCGCGGCGAAAGCGATTCCAATCCCGCCGGCGAAGAGAACCAGCAATGGTGTCCCCCACAGCAGAAGAGTTTCCGCCTTGAAGGGCGGCTTCAGCAAAATAAAATCCCCGTAGCGGGCGACGAGGAATTGCCGGATCGCGGCGTCGCTATCGCCCGCCTTTAAATGATCGCGGACAAGAACGCGCAAATCATGCGCGAGCGGTGCGTTCGATTCGTCGATCGATTCGTTTTGGCAGACCATGCAACGCAGTTCGGCCGATAAGGCACGCGCCCTTGCCTCTAGCACCGGGTCCTTCAGAATCTCTTCCGGCTGAACCGCGAAAGACGGCATCGGCTGCAATGCGCCAAGCAAGAAAAGCGTGAGCCAAAGTTTGCGCATCGTCACTCAGCCGGTTGCGCGTTCGGCACAGGAGAGACGCGCGCGCGGCGCGCCACGCCAATCCTCAAGCGCCGGTCCGAGAGCGAAAGCGCACCGCCAAAGCCCATGACCAGCGCGCCAATCCAGATCAAAGTCACGAGCGGTTTCCAATAGAGCCGCGCGTCGATGCCGCCATCGGGCGTCGTGCCGCTAATGCTCATATAGAGCTGGCCAAAGCCCAAAGTCGCAATACCGGCCTCAGCCCGGCTCATCTTGCGGCTCGGATAAAAACGGTTCGCCGGTTCGATCCTGGCCACCTCAACACCGCCAGACCGGATAACCGCCGGCGTGACGAGCGCATTGTAATTCGGTCCCTGCTTTTGCACGAGCCCGGTGACGGAGACTTCATAAGGCCCGAGGTTGACGGTTTCGCCGGGCTTCACCGTCAAGACCCGATCGACGCCCCAGCCAGTCGCGGCTAGTCCCAGCAAAGTCACCGCGAGCCCCGCATGCGCGAAGGCTGTGCCCCAAGCCGAACGCGGCATGCCGATGGCGTTCCGGAAGGCTTCAGAGAGCGCAGCACCCCGCCCGAAAACGCGGGTAGCGACATCGGTAAAAGATCCAACGACCACATAGACCGCGAGACCTGCGAGGCAATAAGAAACCCAGGGCGCTCCTTGCCAGGCCGCGAAGATCAGGGCCGCCACAAGCCCGCATGCCAAGGCTATGACCAATCGCTGCGCCGCGCCCAAAAGATCGCCGCGTTTCCAGGCGAGCATTTGTCCGGCGGGCATGGCGATGAACAAAGGCAGAAACAGCGGAATGAATGTGGCGTTGAAGAACGGCGCGCCGACTGAGATTTTTTCTCCCGTGATCGCTTCAAGCGCGAGCGGATAAAGCGTGCCAACGAAGACCGTCGCACAAGCGGTCGTCAAAAGCAGATTGTTGAGCACAAGCGCGCCTTCGCGCGAGACGGGCGCGAAAATCCCGCCCTGTTTCAGCTCACCGGCTCGTAATGCAAAGAGCGCGAGCGAGCCGCCGATGAAAGCGATCAGAATCACAAGGATGAAGACGCCGCGCTGCGGATCTGTCGCGAAAGCATGCACAGAAGTCAGCACGCCAGACCGCACCAAAAATGTGCCAATGAGCGAGAGCGAAAAGGCGAGGATCGCCAGGAAAATCGTCCAGATACGCAAAGCCTCGCGTTTCTCCATCACGGCGGCGCAATGCAGAAGCGCCGTCGCCGCGAGCCAGGGCATCAAAGAGGCATTTTCCACCGGGTCCCAAAACCAAAAGCCGCCCCAGCCCAAGGTGTAATAGGCCCAGTAGGAGCCCATCGCGATGCCAAGCGTCAGGAAGATCCAGGCGATCAAGGTCCACGGCCGCACATAGCGCGCCCAAACCGCGTCGATCCGCCCGGAGATCAGGGCCGCGGCGGCGAAAGAGAAGGTGATCGAAAGACCGACATAGCCAAGGTAGAGCAGCGGCGGATGGATCGCGAGACCTGGGTCTTGCAGCAGCGGATTGAGATCCTGGCCTTCCGCCGGCGGCACCGCCAGCCGTGCGAACGGATTGGAGGTCAATAGAATGAACAAGAGGAAGGCCGCGCCGATCCAGGACTGCACGGCCAGCACATTGGCGCGCAGGTCATCGGGCATGCCGCGCGAGAAGAGCGCGACGGCCGCGCCAAAGATCGCGAGGATCAAAACCCACAGCAGCATCGAGCCTTCGTGATTGCCCCAGACGCCGGATATTTTATAGACAAGCGGCTTCGCAGAATGGGAGTTCTCGACCACGTTCAAAACAGAGAAATCGGAAACGACATGCGCATAGGTGAGCGCGAAAAAGGCGTAGCCAATGAGCAAAAACGTCATG